>ENA-UPXC01003220-UPXC01003220.1-human-gut-metagenome-genome-assembly--contig:-NODE-3220-length-17298-cov-9.061204_pt1 | contig 17298 bp, 14 predicted proteins | sample MGYA00250047_ERZ773371 | MGnify/ENA primary metagenome ERZ773371 (study PRJEB29103, sample SAMN06111975) | human gut metagenome | biome: human gut; feature: ankylosing spondylitis patient; material... | reverse complement strand
TTTGGCACTTTGGTCGCTAAGGCCCAAACCGCAAAAAATCCAACGGACTTAGTTCAGGCCTTGTGTAAACTAGCTTCGTCAACTTCTGAGGCGGCGTAAAAGTTGTAAAGTGCTGTATAATTATTTATATTATGTTTATGTGTGATATGTCTGGGGAGAGTATCTTGGCAAAAATTACGACGCTGATTTTAGCGAAAAATGAAGAACGAAATATTGTTGATTGTATTAAAACTGTACAATTTACAGATGAAATATTGGTTATTGATGACTTTAGCACAGATCGCACCAAATCATTAGCGGAAAGCATGGGAGCACGAGTTATCCAGCACGCCATGAATGGAGATTGGGGAGGACAACAAACTTTCGCCATACAAAATGCTCAGTGTGAGTGGGTTTTGTTCCTCGATGCCGATGAACGTATTTCTGAATCGTTAGCTAAAGAGATTCGCGAAGTAGTAGAGAAGAATGAACAGAAAGCTTATTGGATACGTCGGGAAAATCAATTCCGGCATTATCGGGCAACACATGGTACTCTGCGTCCTGATTATGTAGACCGACTCTTTCCGGCAAAGGACTCCTATGTTGAAGGCTATGTTCATCCTAAAATTGTTACGCCATATCCCAATGAGAAATTGAAAAATATCATGTATCATTATACCTATGATACATGGGATCAACAATTAAATAAACTCAATAATTATACTCGTTTGGCCGCACTAAAATATAAAGCTAATGGGAAAAAATGTAATTTTTTATTGGATATCATGTTGCGTCCCTTATGGGCATTTTTTAAAGTATATATTATTAACAAGGGCTTTTTAGACGGGAAAATGGGTTGGATATTGGCCACGAATCATTATTTTTATACAATGAATAAGTATATAAAACTTTATTTTCTATACCGAGATCCTGATGGTCGTTTATAAGAGGTGATTTACGTGCGTATTGCTATATTGGAATCCATTGTTATGCCAGCAGGCCATGAGGTTGAATTCGATCGTATTTTGGTTGAAGAATTAAAAAAACAGGGCCACGAACCTGTTTTTTTTGTGCCCGAACGATTTCCCTTTAAGCTGGATTATCATTGCGATGTCGATTACCTGGAAGGGGGAGAGGCCATTTCTTACGCCGGTGTCAGTCGTTTAAAGCGGTTATGGCTTTCACTTCAGCGAGAACGTCGTCGCATTGCCTGGCTCAACAGTGCTTGTCAGAAAGGCGTTGACGGTAAATGTGATGCTGTCATTGTACCAACGAATAGCTGGCGTGTTATGCGTTCAATTCGTCACAGTATTTTAAAGGATAGTAAAGTTCCTTTTCTATTCATGTTTCACGGCATTATGCCTAAAGACCGTCAGCGTTTCTGTGATGGCGTCAAAAGTTTAAAGGAATATCCTAATGTGCATTTAGGTGCTTTGGGGCTGCAAACTGAATTTCCAGAATTAGCTGATTGTCCTAATTTTCATACTATTATGGCACCGGTTTATGTTCCTTTTGACTTGCCAGTGACACCAGAATTCCATGTACACGACCCTTTGCGCCTTGGTTTCTTTGGTCAATATCGCCGGGAAAAAAATTTGGACTTTTTCTTGCAAGCCTTTGTGAAAGCAAAGTTTACGACTCCTGTGACCTTAACTGTACAGGGAGCTACGGCAACGCAAGTAGATAGTGATGATTTTGAACGGCTGAGGAATGAATATGCTGATTATAAAAATATCCATTTTTTGCATAAGAACCTTTTAGGCATAGAATGGCAGCAGGAAATCATGAACATTGACGTCATGCTTTTGCCTTATGGTGCGGAACGCTATCGTTATCAGCCCAGTGCTATGCTGTTTACGGCTATTGGTTACTATAAACCAGTACTGCAATCGCCGGAAATGAATCCTGAAATCTTACAAGAATTTGATGTTGGTGAAGCTGTCAAATTGGATTCTGTAGATGTATTTTCTAAGCAATTAGAAAAATTCGTCAACGAATTTCCAGAAAAACAAGAAAGTTACCGGCAAGGCTTGATTAAGGCAAATGAAAAATATGGGCAAGATAAGTTAATTCAGTGTATTGTTCATATTTTGTCTAACTAACTTAGTGGAGTGTGGCTATATGAGAATATTAGTGGTGAATTTAACCAAAATGGTTGATGATAGTGGTGGATTAGCCAAAGTAACCTGCACTTTTTCTAATGAAATGAAAAGAAGAGGTCATACTGTCAGTTTAGTTTATAGTGATGAAAAAATTGGGGATTTTTATTATCCATTAGATGATGGAATTCCTTTTTATGATATTCGTCATTTTCAAGGGCAGTCTATTCCGTATCCTTGGTATCTAAAAATTAAACGGGAATTGATTCGTCCTTTTAATAAACGAAAAGCGCGTACTGTGAATACCGATTTTGCGCAAAAATATTTATTAGAAAATTTGCAAAAAGTTCTTGATATAACGATACCAGAGGTTATTGTTGCCTTTCAATCGGCATCAAGCAAGATGTTACTTTGCGATTTACATACTTCGATACCTGTTATTACAATGAGTCATGGGGACCCTGAAGATTATTTTCATACTTATCCGGAAGCTGAATTACCTGCTTTAGCAAAAAGTGCAGTTTGTCAAGTATTGTTGCCTTCTTTTGCGCAACATATAAAGAATCATATGCCTGATGTAAAGACCGTAGTTATTGGCAATGCTATTCCCCAATATCAGGAACAAGCAGACTTGCAAGTTTTAAAAGACCGTTATAAGATTTTGTTTGTCGGTCGTTTATCTAAAGGACATAAACGGCCTCATTTGCTTATTGAAGCTTTTGCTGGTTTAGCAGAGAATTATCCAGATTGGGATGTTGAATTATGGGGAGCCGAAGACGGAAAAGCCTATTATAAAGAATTACAGTTATTAATTAGAAAATATCATTTGGAAAAACGAATTTTTCTTCGAGGTACGACGAATCAAATCCCTCATATATTAGAGAAAGGGGATATATTTGCCTTTCCTAGTGCCTATGAGGGTTTCAGTTTAGCTTTAGGTGAAGCGATGAGCATGGGACTTCCTAGTGTAGCTTATACCAGTTGTGAATCTGTTTGCGGCATGGTGGAAAATGGGAAGACGGGGATACTTTGTGATGATGGTGTTGAACCTTTCCAACGGGGATTGAAAAAATTAATGGATAATCGTAACTTAAGGACTACTATGGGGAATAATGCTAGAAATGCTATGAAACAATTTGCTCCTCAAGTCATTTGGGATACGTGGGAAAATCTGCTGAATCAGATTGTGAAATAATAACTAAGTATAAGGAATGAGTTAGAATGAAAAACGAGGCTAATGTTGCTTTTTATAATGCATCCCCTAAATATGAAATATTAATGGCCGTGCTTATTGGTCTTGGAATTTGTTTGACTCGTCTAGCTACAGCAGTTTCTCAAATAGCCCTTGCAATGGCTACTATGTTAGCCGTTTATTTATGGTGGAAAAATGGGAAAAGGCTAAACTTAAATGAAGCAGCTAGGCAATATATAAAAGTAGTTTGTATATGGTTTATCGCTTCCTTTGTTTCAATTATTGATGTTGACAATAAAACGGTTGTTTTTAATTATTTTTTAGGCGATTGGATTTGGCGTTTTATGGTCTTTGTCTTGGTCGTTGCTTTCATCCACCGTCGAGAATATTTACTGAAAATTTTAGCCGTTTTTTTCTGTATTTTTTCTATCGATTGTTTGACTGCTTGTTATCAATTTTTTGTTCTTCATTGGCAACGGGGAAGAGGCTTTCATGGAGATTATTTGGACTTGACGGCCATTATTTGTATGGTTTTAGCCATGTCAGCTATTATTCTTTTAGATTCTCATTTTGAAAAAAATATTAAAAGATTTGCATTTTTAGGGCTATTTTCCTCTATTGCAGGCCTTTTTGGCTGTTTTGGCAGGGGTGCATTTTTAGTAAGTGCTCTAGTTGCGCCGTTCTATTTATATTACTATTTACGGAATAGCAAAAAAATGGCAGCCATCATTTTAATTATTCTTTGTTTGCTTGGCGGAACTGTTTTAAGCAGTCCTAAATATGTTGAACGTTTATCGACAACACTGAATACAACGACGAATCGCTCGAATGTAGATCGACTCTGGACTTGGAAAGCCAGTTGGGATATGTTTAAAGATTATCCTGTCAATGGTGTAGGGCTGAATAATTGGAGTTGGTATTACCGTAATGAAGGGTATAAATATAATGAAGAAACTCAAAATTTACCACATGCTCATAGCAATTATATGCAGCCCTTAGCAGAAACAGGAATTATTGGCTTTTTTGGCTTATTATATTTTTATGGGTATTCATTGTTTATTTCTTTTAAAAGGTGGATGAAAGGGCATAATCCTTGTGATTTGATATTTTTTACTGCTTTCTTAGCTTGTATGGTACTTTTCGGGACATTTCAGCCAACTTATAGACTTTCATCTGTTATCCGAACCATGTGGTTTATTTTAGCATTGATGATTCAGCTACGGCATTGTACTATCGATTTAAAAGAATAAGGAGCTTATTTGATGTTTGAATCTTTCTTTTATGGATTACAACAAGATATAAAATTGTTTTTATTTTTTCCTATCTTGAGTGCTATTTTTCGTATAGCCTTTATTAAGACTTACCAGCCTTATCCTTCTTTTAAAGGAAAGAGCAAGGCTTTATTTGAGTGTTTTCGTTACGGTTTTTGGTGGGGCATGGATTTCAATGCTTATGTTTTTCTGGCATCCATGATTTTGGTATCCATTCCATCGACATTCTTTGACTTTTTTCAAACTCATGGATTGGCTTTACGATTAGGTATCGGGGCTGTTTACGCAGCCATCCTTTATGCGGCTTTTATGGGGAAAATGATTTTTTATCGTCATTTTCATGATACCTTTAACTATTTAGTTCATATGGGAAAACACGCGGAAAAGCATAATCTTATCGATGTCTTTTTTCACCAGGATCATGGATTATGGATTTTATTAGGATATATCCCTTATATCTCGGCCGTATTGTTGGGGTGCTGGATATTACAACAAGTTCCTTCAGTCGGCTTACCTCAGTTTGATTCAATCGTAGTGCAGTATATTTTCAATACTGGGATTTTCCTTTTAGCCATATTGGGATTTTATTGGGTACGGTTTGGCGGAACTTTGAATCATCGCAATAAGCCGGAATGGGATACGATTCCTTCTATTGTCAAAGAAGATGCGTTTTTAGCGAGAGCTTGTGTCGATGACTTAGTGGCTTTGAAATGGGTACACCGCAAGCCATTAGCTGAAGAAATGCAACAAAGTGATGAAACCTTGGCTAAACATATCACGAAAATTATGCCGCCGGAACATACTGAAGATTGGCAGTCTTTAAAAAGCCCGTTATTGGCTTATCAGCGAGTGGCGCAAGGCCCTAAAATCCCTAAACCTCGACACGTATTTTTTATTGTCGGCGAAAGTGTTCCACAATGGGCTTTGGACCCACTGTATGCTGGACTGCATGTATTAGACGCGACAAAAAGATTCATTGCGGATCCGCATACCATGTATTTCAATCATTTTTTACCGGCTGGTAACATTTCGCGTCCTTCTATCGTTTCCTTAATGACTGGTATTTATGATGCCCAATTAGAATTGAATGAAATGGAAACCTTTTGGCATCGCACTGTACCGACTTCCTTTGCGGGACAAATGAAAAAATTAGGCTATCAGACTATTTACTGGTATGGCGGTAATGCTTCTAATGGTAACTTCAATCACTTTGGCAAAGCGCAAGGCTTTGACCGTGTTGAAAGTGCTACTGACTTTTGTGGTCATAAAGCTCCGCGGACCTGGGTCGGTGTCTATGACCATGTCTTTTTGCAGGAAGCGGCAAAAAGAATAAAGAAGATTCAAGAACCAACGTTTCATTTTGTTTATACAACATCAAACCATGGCCCGTATAAAATTGAGCCGGAAGTTTTAAAATTTGATAAGTCCTTTTTCGATGATTCTATTGGAGCAGATATCCGTGATAATGGAGCGCGATGCAAAGCTTTGGGTACGGCCCGGTATGCTGACCAAGCTGTCAACCGTTTTATTGCTGAAATCAAAGAAACATTTCCAGATAGCTTAATTCTTTATACGGGTGATCATTCTAATTTGTATGGAGATTTAAGGAATTCGTCATTGGTTCCTCGAGATTATATGTTTCGGGAGTTATATTGTACGCCACTTCTGATTCATCATCCGCAGCTTTCTACGGATTGGTTTGCTAAAGCTAAAATAGGCACGCACTTGAACATCATCCCGACTGTTTTGGAATTAATCGCGCCGAAAGGCTTTACGTATTACTCGTTGTATCCGGCCTTGACGCAAATTCAACCAGAGTACCTGGTGACACCGAAACAGTGGATGACAGAAAATGAAGTGGGAGAAGTTATGTCTGGTATGGCCGAAAAGCAGGGCGAAGCGACAAAGGAAACCTGCGAAAAATATAAACCTAGCATGGATACTGGGTGTGAGTTAGCATCAGATTATGTTTCTTTAACTGCGTGGATTATCAAAAATCTAAATAAATGATAGTGATGAACTATATTAGTAAGAAAAATGGAGAGATGCAAATGTTAGTTCAATATAAATGGGAAGCCCCTGAATTAGATAAAATTTGGAAGGGCCTTTATCGAGAAAATAGTTATATATTTCCATATTCTTCAAGAGAATATAATGAAAATATTTTTAAGTATAAAAAGGTCAAGCCAACTACTTTATTTCAAAAAGATTATTTTTTTGTATATTACGATAATAGTGATGAAACCACTCCGTTAATGATTATACCTGTATATGTTAAAAAGCAATGTGTATACATTTTTGGGGAAAATATTAGCGGGGCTGGAAACTTGGATTTTATTTATTCTCGATATATTACGGATGAACAGCTTTTCTCCGCTTTCAAAGAACTAGGACAATATTTTAAAGGAATGGAATTAAGACTTTATAAGATAAATCAGCGCTCGCGATTATATAAGTTCTTTGAGAATAATTATGATACTTTATTAAAATTGTATGATTTAAAGAAAGAAATGGATCGTGTTTGTGTTAAAATTATTTTCCCTGATGAATATGAGCCATATTTTCAAGGTCTATCGCGGAATTCAAAATCTAATCTCCACAAAGCCTACAACAAGGCTAAAAAGACCGATGCAGAAATGCATTTGGATGTAATCCACGGTCCATTCAAAAATAAGAAACTTTTATCTGATTTGATGAGAATTTATACTAAAAGAGAATCGGAAAGAAAGCATCGCAAAAGAGACTTTTTCCCGTTCATTAAACATCGCTATTTTTCAGCTCTGACTTGGGCAATGGAAAATATGGATTCACATTATACTTTTTGTTTATTTTTGCAACATAGTCCGGCTGCTTTCATGAGTGGATTTCTTACTAATTTTAATGAAATTGTTTTTCCCATTGTCGCTATGGATAGCGCCTTTTCCCATTATGCCCCCGGCAAAGTCATGATTAGTGAAAGTATAAAATACCTACAAAAAAATTCTCAAATTCGTGGATTAGATTTATCTCGTGGAGATGAACGCTATAAATTAGAAATGGGCGGAGAAAAACACTATAATTATAGATTTTTCTTGCAATATTAGTATGTTGTTTGCCTTAATTGTGTAAAAAGAACGAGGCGATTTTTTGAGGTTTTTACGTAGTATCCAGCAGGATGCAAAATTATTTATCTACATCTATATTTTGCTCATGTTTTTCCGCTGTGTTTTTTTGGTCATTTATTCGGGACAGTTAGGGAATGCCGGAGCAGGTGATATTGCAGAGGCTTTATGGCTGGGGGCCCGCATCAGTTTGAAGACGACGGCGTTTCTCGTGGCCTTTCCTTTTGTGTTCGCTACGATCCCTTACAGTTTCTGGTCCCGCTGGCCGGCTCGGAGAATCCGTAACGGCTTAGGAAGTGCAGCTATTGCCATTATGACCGTGCTTTTTATGGCCCGGATTCCTTATTATGAAGTCTTCCATCATGCCTTTGACATCATGTTATTTAACGGCATAACTGATGATAAAGCAGCTATTTGGGACACTGTCGTCCATCAGTATCAGTTCTGGCCCCGCTTGGCAGGTGCTATTGTGCTGATAGGGCTTTTCGTCGCTTTATGGCTGCGGTTGGCCAAGACGTCGGTCTGGACCCCGAAGCGGCACGTCCGCCGATATGTTGTCTTGGTGGCTGTCCTGGTTCCTATCTTTGGGATATTCTGCCGTTTTGGCGGGGCTTTCGATTCGGACAACGGCGTTCCCTGGGAAAGTGCAGCCCGGACGCGGTACACCTTGCTGAATGAGGCTATCTTAGATGATGGCCAGGCCCTTTATCGGGCATATGTTACGCATAAGCGGGCCACGGAACGGGCCTTGCGTTCAGTATCGCCGGAAGAGCTGCGCCAGGCGATTCAAGTCCTGGGTGGCAATCCGCAGGCGGCCACGCTGGATGAAGCCTTTACTCGTAAAACGGTTGGGAAACCCTTGGCGCAACGGCCGCATCATGTCGTCGTCATCCTTGGGGAAAATTATGCACTCTGGCCTTTACTGCCGGAATACCGCGATTTGGGATTGGCACGTACTGGCGAATGGCTGGAAGAGAAGGGAGCGCATACCTATCATTTCCTGGCCAATGGCAATGGGACTATGACCTCTCTCAATGGGTTCTTGACTGGGCTACCGGATGCCGGGCTTTATGTCAATTATATGATGGGCCGTCATGGCGATGTCGATGGCTTAGGTATCGGCGCCGTCATGAAAAAGATGGGGTACAAGACCGTGTTCTGGTATGGCGGACTGCGGAGCTGGCAGGATATCGAGCATTTTACTTTGCGTGAAGGCTTTGACGAGTTCCATTGTGCCGATGAGCTGCCGGCTCAAGGAGAAAGCTCCTCCTGGGGCGCACCGGATGGGGCCCTTTTTGAGGCTGTGCGGGAGCAGATGCAGAAAGATAGTGGTGATACGTTCTATTTCATCTTGACGACGAGTAATCATCCGCCCTTTGCTTACGATGTCGATGCTCATGGTTTCCCGCGGGACGAAGTGACAGCTAAACTGCCACCGTCGATTCCCAACGATAAAAAGACGATAGACCAGTTAGGCCATATTTGGTATGCTGACGACGTTATGGGAAAATTCATCAAGGCCGTCGAAGGGGATGACCCGTCGGCACTCTTTGTCGTGACGGGTGACCATGCTGAACGGTTCAATTTTGCGACAGACGTATCCTTATGGGCTTTAAGTGGTATTCCCTGCTATATTTATGGCGATGGCGTGACGCCGGATTTATTCACAGACCAGACGGCAGGCAGCCATTTGCAGATTGTACCGACCTTGGCAGAATTGATTTTGCCGGCTGGAAGCCCTTATGAGTCCTTATTGCCGCCATTGACACAGTCTGACAAGGCTTTTAACCACAGGCTATATATTGAAAATGGCCATATTGGCGAAGAGCGGACTTTGCAGGATGTGAAATTGAAAGATACCATAGAAGCGGCCCGTACCGTCGCTATTTGGCGTATTACCAAGGGCAATGTATTGCCTTGATTACAGATACGAGGTGAAACAGATGTACTACAAAATGATGTATGAATCGCCGTTGGGCCCGATGATTTTGGCGGCTAGTGATACGGCGCTGGTCGGGGCCTGGTTTGAAGGGCAGAAGTATTGTTATGGTGCCTTGCAGGGGGAAGTCCTGCGTGAAGAGGATACGCCTATCCTGCGCAAGGCGGCGCACTGGCTGGATGATTATTTTGCCGGGCGGATGCCGGCTATCATGACGCTGCCCCTGGCGCCGCAGGGCAGTGCGTTCCGCCGCCTCGTCTGGTATCTGCTCTGCCAGATTCCCTATGGTCAGACGACGACTTATGGCGACCTGGCTAAACAAATCGAAGAGCGGACGGGAAAGAAGATGTCGGCTCAGGCTATCGGCGGCGCCGTAGGGCATAATCCCATTTCCATCATCATTCCCTGCCATCGCGTCTTAGGTGCCAATGGCAGAGCCACAGGCTATGCAGGCGGCATCGATAAAAAAATCGCCCTCCTGCATCTGGAAGGGGTAGCTGTAAAAGCCTAGTCTGGGGTAAATATTTCGGACTCAGATGCGGCGTTTCACCGCGGTAAACTTATGATTGTATTATGACCATGTGCCGTCCGTTATAAATTCCAGCTGTACACAGGATTCACGCGGCCTTTTTGGCCCGTCAGGTGCTGACCAGCGGAAGGTGCAAGACGGTTGCCAAAACGGACAACAGAGGCTGGACGCCTTTTAGGCGTCCCCTACGATATCGCAGTCAGGCGATGGGAAAGAACGCGGTCACAGATTGTAAAAAATACACGGCCTATGGCCTTGTGCGTAGGGGCCGCCCTTTAACCTCTCAGACCGCCTTTGGGCGGCCAGCTCCCCTATAAAGGGAGCCTTGTGCGGCCCGTTGCGAGATTTCATCACAGCCTTTTCGAGCATGATGGCAGGCTTTTACGAGCTACCTGTCGTGTATCCGGTTGCACACAGGATTCACGCGGCCTTTTTGGCCCGTCAGGTGCCGACCAGCGGAAGGCGCAAGACGGTTGCCAAAACGGACAGCAGAGGCTGGACGCCTTGTTCAGGACGTCCCCTACGAAGGCCCCACTTGGGGCCTTTTTTTTACGAGCTGAGGTTCACTCGAGGCGATGTCGTCATTCTGAGTTTGTTGCCGCAAAGCGGCATTTTGAGTCCGAGGCGGCCTGCGAATTGCGGGGCCGTTAGGCCAATTCACAGAATAGTGGACAATGTGGCTATTTCCCTTTATAATATAAATACTTATAGCTATTCTATGAGGTTAGCTGAAAAGGGGGATTTCATCGATGAATTTTAGAAGTACACGATCTGACGAATGTGTTTCGCCGTCTTATGCGCTCCTGCATGGACTGGCTGCGGACGGAGGACTCTATGTGCCGGAATCGTTCCCGGAAAAGGTCCTGTCCTATAAAGAACTGGCTGGTAAGTCTTATCAGGAGATTGCTGAAGCCGTATTGTCCCATTTCTTTACGAATTTCACGGCAGAAGAACGGAAGCAGATGATTGCTTCGGCTTATAATGATACGACCTTCCGCGATGACCGCATCGTACCGCTCCATTCCATCGATACGGATTTGTCCATTGCCGAATTGTTCCACGGCCGGACGTTGGCCTTCAAGGACCTGGCATTGTCCTTGTTCCCGTATTTACTGACGGCTGCCAAGAAGCAGGAAAAAGAGGACCGGGATATCCTCATCCTGACGGCGACCAGCGGTGATACGGGCAAAGCCGCCCTGGAAGGCTTCAAGGACGTGGCCGGTACGAATATCATGGTCTTTTATCCCAGCGAAGGCGTCAGCCCCATGCAGAAGCAGCAGATGCAGAAGCAGGAAGGGAATAACGTCAAAGTATCGGCCATTTATGGCAATTTCGATGACGCCCAGAGCTTCTTGAAACGCGTCTTTACCAGTGCTGAAGTCAACGCTTATGCCAACGACAAGGGCGTCCTCTTCTCCAGCGCCAATTCCATCAATATCGGCCGCTTGTTCCCACAGGTCGCCTATTACGTATCGACGTATGTCTCCCTCGTCGATAACGGCGCCATCAGCGAAGGCGAAACGTTCGATGTCATCGTCCCGACGGGGAATTTCGGCAATATCCTGGCTGGCTATTTTGCTAAGAAGATGGGCGTGCCTATCGGCAAGTTGATTTGCGCATCCAACCAGAATAAGGTCCTGGCCGACTTCTTTGAAACCGGCGTCTATGACATGAACCGCGACTTCTACACGACGTCGAGCCCGTCCATGGACATCCTCTTGTCGAGCAATTTTGAACGCTTCTTGTTCTACGTCGCCAAAGAAGATGCCGCCAAAGTGGCCCAGTGGGAAAAGGACCTCCTGGAAACGGGGAAGATGAGCGTATCGGCTGACGAATTGAAGACGCTGCGCCAGGAATTTGAAGGCGGCTGGATCGACGACGATGAAACGAAAGCCGTCATCAACCACGTCTACAATGATTTCGGCTATCTCCTCGACCCGCACACGGCCGTCGCTTACGGCGTCGGCATGAACCGCCATCGCCAGGGCCTCGACGAAGGCCGCCATACGGTCATCATGGCGACGGCACATCCCTATAAATTCCCGCCGGTCATCTGCGAAGCCCTGGCCCTGCGCCAGAGCGACGATCCCTTCGACATGCTGGCCGACATCAGCAGTGTCACGGGCATCGCCCTGCCCAAGCCTTTGGCTGACCTCAAGAATAAACCGGTCCGCTTCAGCAACTCCATCGACAAGGAAGATATGAAGAAAGCCGTCTTGTCCTTCGTCGACGCTATTGCGGCCAAGCACTAGGAAAGAGGCTTTGATTTGAGTAGAGGTGTCATTTACGCAATCTTATCGGCTTTGGCCTTCAGTATCCAGAATGTCATCGTAAAAGAATTATCCTATACGACGAGCACTGGGGAAATCGCGTTCTTCCGCGGTTTCCTCAGTGCCCTTCTGATATTAGGGCTCATGCGCATCCAACACGTACATCTGTCGAAGCGGGATATACCGACACTGACTTTGCGCGGCGTCCTCGGCGGTATCGGCATGATCTGCATTTTCTATGCCCTGCGCGGGATGCCCCTGGCCGATGTATCCATCATTTCCCAGTTGTCGGCGTTCTTCGTCATGCTCTTCGCGGCGATTTTCCTCAAAGAAGTCCTGCCGCCTGGGTCGAAGCTGCCCCTCCTGGTCATCTTCATCGGCGGCTGCCTCGTCGTCCGGCCCTGGAACTTTTCGTCATTCAACGTCTATTCCCTGTTCGCCCTGGGGCAGGCCGTCTTTGCGGCCGGTGCCTATACGACAGTCAGCAAGCTCACCGGGTCTGGACGCCACCATCCTTATGAAGTGGTCCTGTACTTTTTGGTCTGTGCAGCTCTGTCGGGCATCGTCCTCATGGCCCTGACTGATGGCTTTGTCATGCCGGCTCACGGCGACTGGATCTATTACGGCGGCCTGGCCCTGTTCAGCGTCATCGCCCAGATTTGGATGACCAATGCCTATGCAACGGCCAACCCGGTTGTCGTCAGCTTTGTTTCTTATATCGGCGTCTTCTTCAACGCCCTTTGGGGCTTCGTCATCTTTGGCGAAATCCTCACCGGCTTGACCGTCGCCGGCGGTGTACTCATTATCGGCGGTTCCATGTACCTGACCAAGCTCAAGCACGATAAGATTGCTGAAATGGCCAAGATGCAGGAACGGAAGCAGAAAGAGGCATAACATGACTACGAAACAGATTCATGAAACACACATTAAAATCGCCTTTTTTGCCATGCTGCTCATCATGCTGGCCGCTATCTATGTGGCCATCCCGGACTTTTACAGCACGGTCTGGCAGCTGTCGACGAGCGGCAATATGCAGGGGACTATCGACTACCTGCGCTCTTTCGGCGCCTGGGCCGTCCTGGTCAGTATGATCATCGACATCGTCATCAATATCGTCGGCTTTTTGCCGTCTATCTTCATTTCCACGGCCAATGGCGTCCTTTTTGGCGTTGCCGGTGGGACTGTCGTTTCCTGGGTAGCCGAAACAATCGGCGTCATCATCAGCTTTTTCTTCATGCGGACTTTGTTCCGCAACAAGGCCAAGAAGGTCATTGAAAAGAGCAAGATGCTGAGCAAGCTCGACCATTACAGTACCTGGCAGGCCATGACCCTGGCCCGGGCCGTCCCGTATTCGCCGAACGGCCTGGTCACGGCCCTAGGGGCGCTGAGCCGCATCAGCTACCGCGATTATATCCTGGGCTGCTTCATCGGCAAATTGCCGTCTGTCGCCTGTGAGGTCCTGGTCGGGCACGACCTGGTCATGATGGAAGAACATTCCCTGCGCCTGACTATCGTCCTCATCGTCATTGCCATCGTCTATGGCGGCCTGTGGTACTGGCATCGCCGTCAGCAGGCCAAGAAAGTCCTCCACAAGATCGCCGACGACCTCAAAGACGGCGAAGGGCGCAGTTAATTTCAGAAAGGATAAAGTATCATGGAAAAAGAATATAAATTAGCAGAACAATACCATTTGCAGGGCAATAACTGCATCGAATCGGTCCTCAAGACCTGTAACGACACGATGAACCTCCAGCTGCCGGACGTTGCTATCCGCATGGCTTCCGGCATGGGCGGCGGCATTGGCCGGTCGGGCTGTGTCTGTGGGGCCTTGAGCGGTGCCTGTCTGGTCATCGGCGCCCTCGTCGGCCGGCTCACACCCGATGAAAAGCCCTTGCCCGAAGTCTACAAATACACCAGCGAGTTCCATGACCGCTTCAAAGAACACTTCGGCGCCACCTGCTGCCGGGCCCTCAACACCCTCAGTTTCGGAACGCCGGAATACCGCAAGCACTGCATCAAGATTACGGCCACTGCCGCCGACATGGTCTCCGACTTCGTCGCCGAAAAAGGCTTGTTGAAGTGAGTTTAGTGGCTCGTGGTTCGTAAAAAAAGCTGCCGCATAAACGGCAGCTTTTTTTCGTCTGTAGGGGCTCGCACGTGGCGAGCCCGTTTCAGGATATGTTCGATTTTCCCGACAAGATAAAGCATTGGAACCATTTGTCAGGAGCGGGCGCCCCACGTGGCGCCCCTATGCATTTTTGGCGAATCACTAGCCACGAGCCACCATCTCTTACAAGAAGATGTACTTCATGACGAAGATGACGGCCAGGCAGTACATGAGGAGGGAAATCTTTTCCCGTTTGCCTGTGAGCAGGTTGATGACGACATACGAGATGATGCCGAAAGAGATGCCTTCGGAGATGCTGTAGCAGAAGGGCATCGCGATGATGGTGATGTATGCCGGGATGGATTCGCTGAAGTCGTCGAAGTCGATGCCGGCGACGGACGTCAGCATAAGGAAGCCGACGATGACCAGGGCCGGTGCCGTGGCAAAAGCCGGGATGGCCATGAAGAACGGCGACAGGAAGAGGGACAGGGCGAAGAGAACAGCGACGCAGATAGCCGTCAGGCCCGTGCGGCCGCCTTCGCTGACGCCGGTGGCGCTTTCGACGAAGGTCGTCGTCGTACTGGTGCCGAGGACAGCGCCGACCGTCGTGGCGACGGCGTCGGCCAGGAGGGCGCCTTTGATGTGCGGCAGGCGGCCCCGTTCATCGAGCATGTTGGCTTTGGACGAGACGCCGATGAGCGTGCCCAGGGTATCGAAGATGTCGACGAAGAGGAAGGCGAACATGACGACTAAGAAGTCCAGGCTGAAGACGCGGCTGAAGTCGAGCTGGCCGAAGATGGGGCTCAGGCTGGCCGGAGCAAAGGCAGCGGCGCCGCCGGACAGGTCAGGGATGACGCTGAACATCTTCATTTCCGGGTTGGGGACGTAGAGGCCGGTCAATTCGCAAAGAATGGCCAGGATCCAGGTAAAGAGGATGCCCCAGAGGATGTTGCCGCGGACTTTCTTGACCATCAGGACGGCTGTGAAGACGATGCCGATCATGGCCAGGAGAACCGTAATGCCGACAGTGTGGAAGGTGCCCGTAGCGGCAGACTGTTTGAACGAGAACAGGGCAATCTTGGTTGCCGGGTTGGCGACGATGATCTGGGCGTTCAGCAGGCCGATGAGGGCGATGAACAGGCCGATGCCGGCAGAAACGGCTTTCTTCAAGGTCATGGGGATGGCGTTGAAGATAGCTTCGCGGACATTAGTCAAAGACAGGATGATGAAGATAACGCCTTCAAAGAAGACGGCGGCCAGGGCCATTTCCCAGGTGTAGCCCATCTGCAGGACGACCGTAAAGGCGAAGAAGGCGTTCAGGCCCATGCCCGGTGCCAGGGCGAAGGGATAGTTGGCGAAAAAGGCCATGCACAGCGTCCCGATAAGGGAAGCCAGGGCGGTTGCCGTGAGGACGGCACCTTTGTCCATGCCGGCGGCGCTCATGATGGTCGGGTTGACGGCCAGGATGTAGGCCATGGTCATGAAGGTCGTGATACCAGCCAGGATTTCCGTGCGGACCGTCGTGCCATTTTCGCTCAAGTGGAAGAAACGGTCGAGGAAGGACGGTTGGTTTTCCATAATACATTCACACTCCTTTAGTAATAAAACAAGTTGACATCCATCCGGAAATACATGAAGCCAAATAGCAGACGACGGACATCAACTGATATCATTATTATAGGGTGTTCTGCCTTTTTGGGCAACTATTTTGTCAAAAAAAGGAAATCTATGGTACAATGAGTCCGAAAGATAAAAATCTTACGCCTTTACCGATAGGAAGGAGTACATTATGACTATGACACGGAATCTTTTGAAACGGCGTATTGCCGTAGCCCGGGGCTTGGAACCGGGGGACGTCGTCCTTAAAAACTGCCAGATTGTCGACGTCTATACACAGACCATCCGGCCTGGGGATATCGTCATCGCCGACGGCATCATCGCCGGCGTCGGCGGCCCTTATGAAGGACAGGAAGTCATCGATGCCCATGGTGCCTATGCCGCACCGGGCCTCATTGAAAGCCATATCCATATCGAATCGTCCTATGTCAGCCCGGAAGAGTTCGGCCGCCTGGTCGTTCCCCTGGGAACGACGACGATCGTCGCCGACCCGCATGAAATCGTCAACGTCTGCGGCCTGGCCGGCCTTCGTTACATGATGGAAGCCGCTGAAAAGACGGCCCTGGACGTCCGTTTCATGGTGCCGTCGTGTGTCCCGGCGACGCCTTTCGACCACAGCGGGGCCGTGCTGGAAGCAGACGACATGAAAGCGCCCCTGGCCGACGACCGCGTTCTCGGTGTCGGTGAATTCATGAACTGCCCGGGCATCCTGAACGGCGATGATGCCGTCCTGGACAAGCTCGTCGCCGCCTATGAGGCGAAAAAGCCCATCGACGGCCACAGCCCTGGCGTCACTGGCAAGGACCTGCAGGCCTATGCGTCGGCCCAGATCCGGACGGACCACGAATGTTTCACCTTGGACGACGTCGAAGCGCGCCTCCAGGCCGGCATGTACGTCATGCTGCGCAACGGTTCGGCCTGCCATGACCTGCCAAATCTGGTCCGGGCCGTGACGCCGGCCAATCTGCGCCGCTTCCTGCTCTGTTCGGATGACCTCCATCCCAAGACAATCTTTGAGAAAGGCCACCTCAACGAACACCTGCGCCTCTGCGTCGCCGCCGGCCTGTCGCCGCAGGCAGCTATCACCATGGCGACCCTCAACGCCGCCGACTGCTATCACTTCGACGACCGCGGCGCCTTGGCACCGGGCAAGCGGGCGGACATCGTCCTCTTTGAAGACCTGAAGGACTTCCA
>ENA-UPXC01003218-UPXC01003218.1-human-gut-metagenome-genome-assembly--contig:-NODE-3218-length-17299-cov-6.127163_pt1 | contig 17299 bp, 10 predicted proteins | sample MGYA00250047_ERZ773371 | MGnify/ENA primary metagenome ERZ773371 (study PRJEB29103, sample SAMN06111975) | human gut metagenome | biome: human gut; feature: ankylosing spondylitis patient; material... | reverse complement strand
ACGAATGACGCCGTTGCCGCCAAAATCGCCGCTCTTGAAGGTGGTGTAGCCGCTATGCTGACTTCCAGCGGTCAGGCTGCCAACTTCTATGCCATTTTTAATATCTGTCAGGCAGGAGATCACTTTGTTTGCTCTTCCGCTATTTACGGAGGTACGTTCAACCTGTTTGGCGTGACCATGAAGAAGCTAGGCATCGATGTGACTTTCGTTCATCCGGATGCCAGCGAAGAAGAAATTTCTGCAGCTTTCAAACCGAATACAAAAGCTTTATTCGGTGAAACGATTTCCAACCCTTCTCTTGAAGTACTGGATATTGAGAAATTTGCACGCATCGCACACAGTCACGGGGTTCCCTTGATTGTTGACAACACTTTCCCGACCCCGATCAACTGCCGCCCATTTGAATGGGGAGCTGACATCGTGGTTCATTCTACTACCAAATACATGGACGGACATGCTACAAGCGTAGGTGGCTGTATCGTAGACAGCGGTAATTTTGACTGGGATGCTCATGCTGAAAAATTCCCGGGACTTTGTACTCCGGACGAGTCATACCACGGACTGACTTATACCAAAGCATTCGGCAAAGGTGCTTATATCACCAAAGCAACTGCCCAACTGATGCGTGACCTCGGCAGCATCCAAAGCCCGCAAAATTCTTTCTTATTGAATCTGGGACTTGAAACGTTGCACCTGCGTATGCCTCAACACTGCCGCAACGCGCAGAAAGTAGCCGAATATCTTTCTAAAAATGAGAAAGTTGCCTGGGTAAACTATTGCGGACTGCCGGACAATAAATATTATAGCCTTGCACAGAAATATATGCCGAATGGTTCCTGCGGAGTCATCTCCTTCGGACTGAAAGGCGGACGTGACGTATCTATCAAGTTTATGGATTCACTGGAATTCATTGCGATCGTTACTCACGTGGCGGATGCACGTAGTTGCGTGCTCCATCCGGCGAGCCATACTCACCGCCAGTTGACGGATGAGCAACTGATGGAAGCAGGTGTACGCCCGGACTTGATCCGTCTATCGGTAGGTATCGAAAATGCGGATGATATTATTGCTGATATCGAACAGGCATTGAACGCATAAGAATACCGTAAAGGCATAAAATAATAAGAGAAGGCACGGGAATGAAATATTTCCCGTGCCTTCTTATTTTCCACAAAAAGAAAGTTAATTTCGCAAAGAATCATTTCGAATATGAACCGATAAATCTTCTCGGATGTTTATCTTTGCAGGAAACCAAATTCTGTACAGATATGAAAAAGAATCTATTATTAGCATTCGTATTATGCTTTTCTTACGGATTTTCTTATTCCCATTCATTTAACAACCCAACTAACCTGACTACAAAGATGCAAAACTTTGAAATGGATTCATTTACCACCCAAAATGGGAAAAGCCTGAAGATCACTTTCTTCAAACATGCCAGCTTATTGCTGGAATATGCAGGACAAAAAATATTCGTTGATCCAGTATCCGATTACGCCGACTATACACAACAGCCGAAGGCGGATTTCATCCTGATTACGCATGAACATGGAGACCATTTCGATACCAAAGCAATAGCAGCTATCGAAACAAGCGGGACTAGAATTATTGCTAATCCTAATTGCCGGAAAATGCTGAACAGAGGACAGGAAATGAAGAACAGTGATGTGCTTCAACTGGCAGATGATATGAAACTGGAAGCCGTACCGGCCTATAATACGACTCCCGGCAGAGATAAGTTCCATCCCAAAGGACGTGACAACGGCTATATTCTTACTCTGGGAGGGACCCGCATCTATATCGCCGGAGATACAGAAGATATTCCAGAACTAAACCAAGTGAAAGATATTGATATCGCTTTCCTGCCAGTCAACCAACCCTACACCATGACACCGGAACAAGCGATACGTGCAACTCAAATTATCAAGCCGCACATTTTGTATCCTTATCATTACGGAAATACGGATATCAATAAAGTAAAAGAAGGATTGAAAAATGAGAAAACAACCGAAGTACGTATACGGGCTTTACAATAAAGCCCGTACAAATGATTACAAATCCTCCGCAGATAAACTGAAGATCATTGTATCCACCCAATATACAACCGTTCTATCTGCAGGTAAAACATCTTCGAGATAAGGTGAATCAGATACATCTTCCAACCATGCCGTAGTAATCGGACCTCTTTCTCTTGTAAGACTTTGAGTTCCTAAATACGGGCTAAAATTAAAGAAGGTGTGTTGTTTCTCTACATCATTTTCACCTTTATATGTAAAGACAAAAGCTTTTTTCTGTTTTCCAGCCAGTGAAGCCCATTCTATCCGATATGTTCCTTCAGCAAGAATCTGTTCATCCTGTGTCTTATAGGTAAATTTCCCTCCTTCTCCTTCTTCAGATAAACGATACACATCATCCGGTCGTAACACACAGATATCTCCCTTATTAATAAAAGAATAAAAAGCCATTGCCGCATTCACCTTTTTCTGCAAGTCCTCTTCTGCGTCCAATAACAACATATCTTCACTAGGTCTGGACACTTGGAATTCAGGCTGGTCGAGACATGTAAATGTCAGTACACCATAAGAAACCGTAACAGGCAGCGTGACATAATTACCATCCTTATCACTAACAGTAACCGTTACTTTCCCTTTTTTACCGTGTGAGCTAAGCCATAACCTATTATCGTTGACTGTCGCCGTCACAATCGTTTCATCGGAGCTTTGCGCCGAGTAGCCACCTTTTCCATTAGCTATCCCGATATTCTCCGCTTCCCATCCATTAAGATACAGGACTGTAGAAGAAATCGTGTTCGTACAGGTTCCCGTTTCGTCGATTAATTCGGAACCGCTAAATAAAATAATCTCTGCATCATCTTGACAGGCTGATATACAAAAAGTCATGAGAGAGAGGAGAAAGAAGCCTAATAAAGTTTTTGTTTTCATATTTTCAGTGGTATGGTTAAATCGCAGCATATGCCATTGTTTTGCAAAGATATAAAGTATTTGTAAAAAAAGACTATCTTTGTCTGGAAAAAACATAGCTGTCCGTATTAAAATAAAAAGCATGACTTTAAAATACTATTATAGTCTCATTCTCAGTCTACTGGCTACTCTTTCCGTTTCGTCCCAACAAGTCGTCGTCACGGAGCTTCCTACTCAAAGATTGTTACCGGTAGCACATATCCACCGGATTCTTCAGGATAGCGAAGGTTATATGTGGTATGCAACAGAAGGCGGAGGCCTGTGCCGTGACAACGGTTATCAGATTAATGTCTTTCGTTCGGACTTAAATACGCCTCACCTACTATCCAGCAACGATATTACTTGTCTAGCAGAAGACAACGGACATCATCTCTGGTTCGGTACCAAACGCGGTTTATACAGATTGGATAAAGCCAATTATCAAATCAATGAAATAACAGACGGGGAACTCAAGAAGCAAAGAGTCGATGCTATCCGGGCTATTCATGACGGCACCATCTGGACTTCGGCCGAAGGTATGATTTATCACTTTTCCAGTGAAGGCAAATGTCTTGGGAGTTATCCTTCAGAATGGAAGGGCACGAGACGAAACGTTACTGACTTTTACGAAGATGGGAAACACCAACTTTGGGTACTGCAAGGATCGGGAGGTCTTTTACAATATCATCCGTCAACAGACAGTTTTTTGCCCTACCAATGGGCGTGCGACGCACCGCCTGTACAAATGATTGAAGATATACAAAATGAATGTTATTGGGTAGCCACTTGGGGAAAAGGAGTTGTGCAATTAATCCTTTCTTCCAATCCACAGTCGAAAGAAGTAATCTGTAAGTTACAACCCGCCACCTTAGAAGGGTACGAACAAACACCGCATAAGACTCAAATACTGGGATTACTAAAAGACAGCCGACAGGGAGTGTTGTGGGTTTCGGCGATGGACGATTTATATGCTTACCGGATTATAGATGACGCACTTCACCCTATCGATACGGAAAATTTTCTACCTAAAGGCAGAAAAATATTGGATAGAATCATTGAAGACCGTGCCGGTAATGTATGGGTTCCTGGATATTCTCCCCATACGTTCATCCTCTCGTTCGACGCCAACAAAATTAAACGTTACCCCACTTCTGCCATGTCCGCTATCACCGGTTATCCGGTGATGGCAGACAGAACGATTCAAGAAAAAGACTATTATTGGATATGGCAGGGAAGAACCGGATTATCCATCTATCATCCCGCCTCCGAACAGATTTCTTTTGCATCGGATTTTTCCGAAGAAACAGGAAAGTATAATATCATAAAATGTATCGAGAAATGTCATACTCAACCCGGAATCTGGGCTGCATCCGATAATGCGTGTCTATTGCATCTGCAACATGAAGACATGAAGATGAAACTGACGAAAGAGATCCAACTGCCGGATGCCCGACAGATTCGTGTATTAAGCGAAGACAATCGGGGAAACTTATGGATAGGCACAGAAAATGCCATCTATCAATATTCTCTTTCCAAAGGGGAACTCAAAAAGTTTCAGGGCGGTACGAATATGATAAACGGCCTGGCAGTTGCTGCGGACGGAACGATATTCTGTATTACAGAAGCATTGGAGTTCCAATATTTTTCTCCGAAAGGAGAAAGACATACGATTCGGAAAGGAGAAAACTATTCATCTGTCCTCATCGCTCCTGATGGAAAAGTGTGGGTAGCTACTTTGGAAGGAAATGTGTACAGCTATCATCCGCAAACAAAAGTTATCTCCCGGGAAGAAAATGCCTGCAACACTAATGGAGACGCCATCAAAGGGATGGAGATAGACGACTTGGGACATTTGTGGATATTGGCAGACCCATACGTAAAAGAATACAATCCGACGAATCATTCATTTAGAATAATGTATAATTCCGACCGCTTCATTCAAATGGATTATTTCCTTTCCATCCGCAAAATGGAAAACGGGGCGATTTGCCTCGGAGGGATTGGTGCTTTTTGCTTGATTACTCCGTCTGCAGAACTGGATCAATCTCCCAATGATATAAAGCCCGTTATATCCTCCATCAAAATAGACGGAAAAACACAAATAACAGGTATAAATACCCGGCAAATAGAATTGAATCCTGATAATATCAATGTAGAAATCTCCTTTTCTACGCTGGAACACTTGTACGCCGGACAAATCAGTTATGCTTACCGTCTGAAAGGATGGGATGCAAGCTGGAAATCACTCCCTCCGGGAGTAAACACTGCGTATTTCACCAAACTTCCCAAAGGCAGCTACACACTGGAAATTAAAGCGACGGACATTCACGGTTGTTGGGCACAGCCCATATCCTGCCTGCAAATCGATCGTCTACCGGCATGGTATGAGACATGGTGGGCCTACACCCTCTATATACTTTCTTTTATTCTGATAGTGGCAGGAGTCATAAAGATCTACTTCAACCGTCTGCACCGGAAGCAACAGGAACAGTTGGAAGAACAACTGACACAGATGAAATTCCGCTTCTTTACGAATGTCAGCCACGACTTACGCACTCCCCTGACACTGATTATCACTCCCCTAAGCAGTCTGCTGTCGGAGATTCAGGACGGCAAGTTAAAGCAACAGTTAGCTTCCATCTATCGCAATGCTGAAGAGTTGCTGCAATTAGTCAATCAATTACTGGATTTCCGCAAACTGGAAGTGAGCGAAGAAAAACTGAATCTGACGAATGCAGATATTAGTGAATTTGTCACAACCACTTGCGAAGCATTCGAGTCGTATGCGAACAACAAGCAGATTCGCTTTTCAGTCATACCACTGAAACAAACGCTTTATATGTATCTTGACCGGGATAAAGTACACAGGATTCTCTACAACTTACTCAATAATGCGTTCAAATTTACACCTCCTGAAGGAAGAATCGATGTGTTTTTCAAAATGGAGAACAGAGGAGGGATACAGTACGTCTGCATCATCGTGCAGAACACCGGGCAGGAAATAGCAGCAGATGAACTTCCCCATATATTCGACCGCTATTATCAGATCGGGGCAAACACTCACAGACAGGCAACAGCAGGAAGCGGCATCGGACTGCATATTGTGAAAGAATATGTCGCCATGCATCAAGGCTTTATAGAAGTGGAAAGTAATAAGGAAGAAGGAACAGAATTCTGTGTCTATCTTCCGACCAATCTGGTTGATAAACGTTTGTTACCGAGAGAGGAGAATATACCGGATGAATCCGGAGCAACTGAAACGAACTCATCAGATGCCCGAAAGACTATTTTGATTGCAGAAGACAATGAAGAATTCCGTCAATTCATGTATCAGCAGTTATCACAAGAATATCAGGTATGGGAAGCCTCCAACGGAGAAGAAGCGGAAGCCATCGCCAATGAGAAAGAAGTGGATATCATTGTGAGTGATGTCATGATGCCGGGAATGGACGGGTTTGAATTATGTCTCCGGCTGAAAGAGAATATGAAGACTTCACACATCTTCATTATCCTGCTTACTGCCCGCACAGGTGACGAAAACGAACTGGCAGGATATCAGTCGGGAGCAGACTGCTACCTGACAAAGCCTTTCAACATGGATATTTTAAAGAACCGGATCCAGCATCTGCTGGCATTGCAGCAAAAACGGAAACAGATATTCTTGTCAGGTATTGAGGTGAATGCAGAAGACCTCACTTCTTCCAAAGTAGACGAGCGATTCCTGCAAAAAGCAATCGAACTGGTCGAAAAGAATCTGGATAACAGTGATTATAGCGTGGAAGCTTTCAGCGACGACATGTGTATGAGTCGAATGAATCTCTACCGCAAACTGCAAATTATCACGGGGCAGAAACCCACAGAATTTATCCGAAGCATCCGTTTAAAGAAAGCTGCCGGATTACTGACTCATACGGAACTGACCGTTATTGAGATATCGGAAAAGGTGGGATTCGCTACACCGAGTTATTTCAGTAAATGTTTTAAGGACATGTTTGGGGTGTTGCCTACACAATATCACTCACAGGATTAAAGAAAAAAGGACGTCCCCGGGGGAAAAAGGGAATGGGAAATACGGGAACGTCCTCAAAACATAACAATACAGAAATACGGACTTTCACAAGGGCACATTTCTGTCTCTCTTATGCAACATTCCCTTCTATAAAAATATGGAGGAAATATCTGGAGAGAATATTATTATGTGGGAAATTTAGTTTATAGTCTTAAAAGCAATCTGATTGCATCAAAGTGATGAACGATAGGCAGTCCGGATATATTCTCCTATTGCATTGTCATCATTGATTTCTATGTATTTTTTCAATAAATCCGCAAATCCGGATTTTATCTGTTCCGTTTGCTTGTTCTCGCAAGCTGTGGAATATTCATCAACAGCCATGAGAAAATCCTGCATCCGTTCATTCAGCATTGTTCCTCCCGTACAAACCACATCGGAAATATCGGCTTGGATATTACCATTCTCTATGACGACAGGGAGGCGGTATTCCAGTCCCGATTTGCTGGCACGAATAGAAAGCACTTTTACTACGGGCGACACAATAGCCACCGTATCGGCAAAAGCAAACTTTCCATGAATTATTTCTGCACTATCTATTGGCTGCCCGCTCGAAGCATCTTTCATATAAACCATTTTTCCTTCGAATTCGGGCAAAGGTGCACTGCCGTTAATCACGTAACCTTTTATCTGATGCCCGGCGCAAGCCGCTATCAGGCATATTCCCGGAAGAAAAGATAAAAGTTTCACATATCTGTTCATTAAGCTCTTCATTCTTCTTTAAAAAAGAAAAGCCGTCCGCACTATCAGCTGAACGGCTTTCTCTTTTCATTCATACATTTGTATAATCATTCATCCTTAGAATCTGAATCCCAGTTTCACCACAGGCATTTCAAATATTTTGATATTGTGGTGACTGGCGTTATATTTATCAAATCCTTTCGGGCAAATCTGTATCAGGTCATAGCGGTAAGCCAGAGGGTGCATTTCGAAACCGAAAACAAAACCTTTGGCAATGCTATACTCAATACCTGCTACGGCAGCTACTTTGAAACCGTACATCTGACCGGCTTTACTTCCGGAAACATAGACCTGTGACGGAAGTTCTTCCGAGTCGTCACTATCCTTGTAGGTGTCTCCGGTGTATGGTTCGGTCGTTTCAATGCGTGCCATCTGGAAGCCGAGTGCGCCTCCGAGATATGGATGAATACGTTCGTTGCGAGTCTTGAAATAGTAGTTGGAACCGACAGATACATACCAGTTGTTGGTCATCTGCGCATTGATATAACTTTGCGCAGGGATAATCATGTCGGGTACACTGTTGTCTCCTTCTACATAGTCTTTCTTAGGAGTGAGGCTGACGTTCATGCTGAACTGGAAATTTACATCCCAATTGTCAGACACAAAATACTTACCTTCAATTCCGGCTATATTGACCAGACTATTATTATTCAGACTCCCGATGTTCAGATAGCGCTTCAGGTCGCCGGAGTTATCCGTCCCTCCATTTGGAAGTCCGACTACTCCTCCGTCATTGGAGAACTTGGGAAGCAGATAAGAAGTGTTTTCGTTAAAAAACTTTCCGCTACCAAGCAGGACTGAAACCTGCCACTGTCCTTTCTTCGGGGCAAACGACGCATCATCACTGCTGCTGTAACGCTGCGCCATTGAAGGCGCAGCTGTCATACAGGTCAGCAAAAGTAATGTGCATAGTTTTTTTATCATCTTGTTACTTTTACGTAGTTAGGGAATTATTTCAAGAAGATAGCAAGAAGTGCTTTCAACTGAGCGCTTGCAGTATCATAGTCTGCCTTGGCAGCATCATATTCAGCCTGTTTTACTTTGATCTTTTCCTGAATACTTACCAATGATTCAGTAATATAATCTGTATCAGTATAAGTACCTGCCGCTAATTTCTCTATATTTCTCTTAGCTTTAGCAACATCGGCCTTAGCGGCAGTGACATTTGCCAAAGCAATCATATGTTCTTGCTTAACCAAATTTTTGATAGCCTCCAAAGAACCTAAATCACCATTAGTAAAGTTATTATTCAAATAAACAGTGATTTCCGTTTCAATCTTGCCTTTGATAATTTCGTTATTGCCATATTCTTTTTGTACTGTTGCAATATTATCATTTACTTCTTTAAATACTTTATCATAAGCAGCCTGAGCTTCGTCGTTAGCTTTCTTAGCTTTATCTACAGCATCCGCCAAAGCAGCATTTGCTTTATCTTGAGTAGTCTGTTCTACAGCTTTTTGAGCAGTAAATGCTTCTTTCAAAGCTTTGTAAGTTTCTACCTGATCAATTATAGCCTGTAGACTAGCTGTTTCTGCTGTTGCCCAAATCATCTTACCAAGAGAACCATAATTACCATTCTTCAAAGCGTCTACATGGTTACCACCAGCCGCAGCTATTACTTCGTCCTTAGATACTGGCAATCTTCTTGGATTATTACCTGAATTGAAATTATCGCTAAATACAGCAGAAGAAGCAGATTTCCACTTTTCCAATGGAGTCTTTACACTGGAATCTTGCTCTACATCTATTAATTTTCCAATATTTTCTTTACTAATTTCATTTGCAGTAGCAATGTCACCAGCATCCCAAGTGATAAAGCCTAAATCTACTCCAACAACTTTTTTAAAGTTATCAGCGTCTGCTATCAACCAAGCAGAGATTTTTTTCGTATCACTTCCTTTTGTTGCAGTTGCCTTAGTAACTTGTGCTTCTTTAGCCAATGCATCCTTATAGTATGCAACTAAAGCCGTAGCTACAGCATCAATATTAGCTTCTTTTTTTCTATCTTCTGGTTTAAGTCCATTATATTTCTTTATTGCAGCATTAGCGGCTGCCTCTGATTTCTCCAAATCTATTTTCAGACTTTCATCATAAGCTGCCATTGCATCTTCCCATGCTTTATAATCTTTAGTATAGTTCTCTTCTGCTTCTTTTTGTGCTGCAAGAGCTGTAGCCAATTGTGGTTTGGCCCATTCTATATTTTCCAAATCAACACCTTTAGTAGCCTTATCGATCAGCTTAATCCAACCATCAATCTGATTTTGTGCTTCAGTAATTAGTATATCTTTACCATAGGCAAAAGTACCAGTACTAGAATTATAACCAGCAACAGTTGTTCCACTAGGTATTACATCATTCAATCCTTTCTTTACACTTTCAGCCTCTACTTTCTTAGAATAAGCTGCAGCTGGTTTAGCTTTGTTCTTGTTAGAGTTCTGGTTATTTTTAGCAAACTCTAACTTATTGCTAGTAGCTTGCAAGTCAGATATAAGTTTAGGATTAGCAACTTCCAGCTTACCTTTTTCAATATTATATTGTTGTTCCTTGACTTTTGCAGCAGCAATCTCTTCTTCCAGCTTCTTTACTTCTGCTTCCCAATCTGCAACAGTAGTATACTCATTATCCAAGATAGCTTTCAAGTTATCAGCATACTTCTGCGTCATTTCTAAAGCAAATTCTGCATTTTTCAATGCATTATCCAAAACCGCTTCTAAATTATTATCAGCTACTATATCAGAATAGTTAGCTAATTGCTCCTGAAGTTTTTTCAAGCTACCGGCTTTATAGCCATCCGCAGACTGGGTAGGATCTTCAGTAATAAGATAAACATAATACTTAGTCGTAGAAGAATTAGTCTCCGTGCTTTCATCCGGATTTGTAGTAGTAGTGGAATTCGCAACTTCCGATGACAGAATTCTTTTGATAACAGTTGTTGAATATCCATACATTGCCTTGTCCATTGCTTGTTTTGCATAGGCAACTTGCGCTTGTACACCATTCAAACGAGCTTGTTCTTCATCTGTCAACAAAACCTTGGAAGCTTCAATCTGTTCCATAGCTTGTTTGTAAGCTTCCTGTGCTTTAGCAGTGGCAGTTTCGGCAAGAAGCATTTTTTCCTTATACTGCTCAACAATCAATGCCTTTTCATTTTCCCACTTAGTTTTGTCAGCTTCCGCTTTTGCAATGGCAGCTTCCGCTTCCGCTTTTGCTTGTGCAGTAGCAGCTTCTTCCTTTTCAATCAGGAGTTGCTTCAACTGAATATCCAGTTCATGCAACTGCAAATCAATTTCTGCAGACTTATTCTGAAGTGCCAAACCTGCATTAACTAACTCTTGCTCTGCAACCTGTGCTTTTCTCAATTCAGCCTCTACAAGCTCAACTGCAGCTTGAGCTTTGATAAATTCAGACTTTGCTCCCCTAAGTTCTGCAATGCCTTCCGGTTCATCGGTATCAATACATCCCGTGAATGTCGCCGTCGTACCTGCCATGAGCAAGGTTGCGACTAAATACGTCCATTTTCTCATAAAAGTAAATTAAATGTTATACAATTAATAAATAAAAAATTTGTTTGTACTAATTCATGATTTATTTCGCTTCACTCCCCCTCTTCCCGTTACTTTGTAGGTAACGGGAAAACCCTTGTGCCTGCTCTTTTGGAGTAGTCTATACTAGAAAATAATACGATATATGACGAATCTTCTTACCCCTACTTATGAGAAAAAGTAGAGGGGCGGGAAATCTATTGCAAAATTTAGACGTTAACAAAGTTCTAAGACAAAGAATCCACGTGTTCTTCTGTGTTTATTCCTATTTTGAGTAGTTTATTAGAAAAAATGTACGATTTTGTTTGGATGTTTTAAGAAATATGCTCATATTTGCAGCGTCTTTTCTTCCCGTTACCTACAAAGTAACAGTACTATTAATCAATCACTTGCCACAAACATAGCTCCTCTTCAGCGAAGATAGAATCGTCACATTCGCTTCATCTATTTTCTTATTCTTAAAAGGTTTTAGATAAGTCTCTGTGACGATAATAGATGAATGTCCCATCGCCTCTGAAATAATGCCTGGATGTATCTCGCAATAATATGCCATTGTAGCCCAAGTATGCCGAGCCGTATATGAGCTTAAATCAGAAGTCAATGCAAGTACTTGTTTCAGCAACAGAAGCTGATAGTTAAAATTACGCAAAGCTATCTGATATTCCCTGTAGGTAGCTTCGGTACTCTCTCCGCCAGTCAGTATGGGAAAAAGATAAGGAGAAGCAGAATCGGTGTTCATATACTTTTTTATTAGTTTCATAGTTTCCGGCAGAAGCGTCACAGTTAGAAGCCGCCCGGTTTTTCTACGACGATAAGTAAGCACATTCCCCACCATATCCTGCTTTTTAAGATAGGCAAGATCTACAAACGGCATACCACGAAGCATGAACATTAAGAAAAAGTACGCGCGCGTACGTTGTAATTCTCCTCTTCCCTGATGAATTTGTTTGGGAAGCTCTTTCATCAACCGTTCCATATCCTCCTTTTCCAATGCACGCTTTCTGTCGGCACGTGTTCCTGTATAGACATACCGGAAATGATGCGGTATATAAGACGCCATCCGACGGTCAACCGCACGGTTGTATACCGCCCTCAACGTACGCATATAGGTTGAAACTGTGTTCCAGCTACAATCCTTTTCCCGCAAATACGTTTCAAAGCTTTTAAGAAACTCCTGATTCACTTTCTTGAACGGCAGATTCCTGCTCCCGTTAAATGCAATGATAGCATTCATGCTACTCCTGTAAACATGAGCAGTTCCATAGTTCCCACTTTTTCGAAGCCCTTCAGCTACTTCCTTCATAAATGAAATCAAATTCCCCATTTTTATTAATTTTAGTTATCACTCAAGCACGTCCCTGAAGAAAAGCGCCCTCACCGCAATTCCCCCCAATGCTCTTAATTCAAAATCTCAAAGTATCATCATACAAATATGATGAATTATGTTTTCTTTATATACACCCGATGTGTTCCTCTGCCATCAATCCCGATACCGGAACCGGGCGTATACGCCCATTGGCGCAATTCATTGGTAGCCGCTGTGCGCAGCAGACCTGTCAGTTTCCGGTATTCGTAGACCGTCAAAAAAGGATGTTCCTCCAAATATCTAACAGCCAATGCAAGCCGTTGCGCCGGAGTATACTTCTGTGAAGAACGTTGCGACTTCCACGGAGCTCTTTCCAGCAGACATCTTCCATTGATACGCCTTATCATCTTCCTGTCTACACGAAAGTTCACGTTTCCCACCACAATGCTTCGTGCGTTACGATGGGTTTCGCCTTCTCCGGCCTTTTCACGCTCTTTATCTTTGCATAACGCCAACGAAGGAGAGAATGTTCCAATGCCATCCAGCTTCACAGACTTGCCTTCTGCCATCTGATGTGCCATCTCAATACCTATCTGTGTAATTACGCCTTCCACATCTCCGACATTAAAACCACTGCTGGATGCTATCTGGCGTATCAAATCCTCGGTAGATACCTGTTCCATCATTGCAAACCGCGGATAAAGAACCTGTTCGCCCGTTCCATGAATATCGGGCATTTCTTCCATTACATACATTGCCATACTACGAAAGTTTATTTAAAATATTGATTACTAATAGAAAACTTACTCGCTATAGGTAGAAAACTTATTCTCCCCTAGAGGAAAAGTTATTTTTCCTCTAGGGCAAACTAAAACCGCAAGTTCTGGTTTTATAACTGAAACTTCTGATTACATAATCAAAAGTTCCGATTTTATAATCAGAACTTGCGGTTATAGTTTTCTTACCAACAAAGATACGTTTTCCTGCCGGGACAAACAAGTTTAATCCCTATGAAAAGGAAGTTTGATACATTTGTTGCAGTATCTTGTTACATTTCTATTCCGCACATCACCGCTCTCTCTCCTATCTTTGCCCATTATTAAACAAAGAATAGGAAATGATGAATAACTACTTCAAATCTTCTGTAAAGCTACTCGCTCTTTTAGCGTTAATACCCTGTTTTATCACTGAAAATTTCGCATCGGAACGCAAAGTCAGTATGAATGAGAACTGGAAGTTTTACCGGGGTTGCATTGCCAATGCCGAACAAACATCTTTCAAAGACACTCAATGGAGAGAGCTCGACTTGCCTCATGACTGGAGCATGGATCCTGTGCCCATACAAAGAGAAGGTATAACAATCGGTCCTTTCTCGCGCATGAGTGTAGGCGGAGCAGATACCGGACAAACCGTAGGAGGTGAAGGATGGTATAGAAAAGAATTCACCATACAGCCGGAAGATGCCGATAAGATTATTTCCCTTTATTTTGAAGGAGCTTATAACCAGACAGAAGTCTGGATAAACGGACAGAAAGCCTGTTTTAATCCTTATGGATATATACCTTTCAAAATCGACATCCATCCATATTGTAACGCTCCCGGCGTTCCGAATATAATAGCCGTCAAAGTGGTGAATGAAGGTCTGAACAGCCGGTGGTATGCCGGTTCCGGCATTTACCGACACGTATGGCTAATGAAAACGGACAAAGTACATTTGGATGAATGGGATACTTTTATAGATGCTTCCAAAGTAGAAGGTAAAAAAGCGACGGTTGATCTTCACTCCATTCTACATAACTCTGGCAAAGAAAAAGTGACCGCCCATCTGAAGATTCAGATATTCTCTCCACAGGGGGAAGAAGTTTATTCCACTACTCAACCAGTCAATATATCCGGTGAAACCAATATCCCCATTTCCCTTACTTTTGATATAAAAAAGCCGGAATTATGGTCGGTAGATAGTCCTAGTTTATACACTGCGCATCTATCCGTGAAATCTAAAAAGCTATCTGATGAAATAACCGTTCCTTTCGGAATACGAACCGTCGAATTCTCCGCTGAAAAAGGATTTCTATTAAATGGGAAACCGCTAAAATTGAAAGGTGGTTGCTTGCATCATGACAATGGTTTGTTGGGTGCCGTAGCTATCAACAGGGCAGAAGAGCGCAAGGTAGAGTTAATGAAAGCAAATGGTTTCAATGCGGTCAGATGTTCACACAACTTACCGTCGGAATATTTTCTACAAGCGTGTGACAGATTGGGATTGTTAGTGATTGATGAAGTATTCGATCAATGGCAACAAGCAAAACGCCCGCAAGATTATCACCAATTCTTCGATGAATGGAGTGAACACGATATAGCCACCATGGTACGCAGAGACAGAAACCATCCTTCTGTTATCATGTGGAGTATTGGCAATGAAATAGCTGAACGCGCCGACGAACCCACCGGAGAGATCATAGCCCGGAAATTGATTGCAACCATTCACAAATATGACACAAGTCGCGCCACTACTGCCGCTGTTAATTCGTTTTGGGACAGAAGAGATTTTAGTTGGGAGAAGGATTCGGAAAGGGCTTTTCGGAACCTGGATGTCTCCGGCTATAATTATCAATGGAAGGAATATGAAAAAGATCACGCACGATTCCCGCAACGGATTATGTACGGCAGTGAATCGGTGCCTAAAGAAGCAGCACAAAACTGGAACCTGATCGACAAGAATTCCTATCTGATTGGAGATTTTGTCTGGACTGCCCTCGACTATCTGGGTGAAGCCGGTCTTGCACATACTCTCGAACTTGCTCCGGGAGAACACAGTCCGCAATTTATGGGGTGGCCGTGGTATAATGCATGGTGTGGTGACATTGACTTCTGCGGAGACAAGAAACCGCAATCTTATTATCGCGACATTCTTTGGAAAAGACGTGATATTTCATTGGCTGTACAACCTCCCGTAGCCAAAGGAAAAAGGGAAGATATCAACTACTGGGGATGGAAAAACGAATTCCTTAGTTGGAACTGGAAAGGATACGAAGGTGAAACGATGGTAGTACATGTGTATAGCCGTTCCCCTAAAGTAAGACTTTATTTGAATAACAGGTTATTGGGAGAAAAGGAAGTCAATCTCGATACCTATACGGCTTCTTTCGAGGTTCCCTATGAACCGGGACAATTGAAGGCTGTTAACCTGAAAGGAAAGAAAGAAACGACATCGACTGAACTTTGCACAACCGGAATCCCGGCAATGATACGTTTGACAGCCGATCATACTAAAATAAAGGCAGATAAAAATGACCTATCGTATGTAAAGGTTGAAATATTGGATAAAAATGAAAAATTAATACCTGACTGCTCCGTTCCTTTGGAAATTAAATCTGCCGGAAAAGGGTCCGTCATTGCTGCAGGTAATGGAAGTGCGGATGATATGAGAAGCTTTCGTTCCTTAAAGCCGAAAACGTTCCGGGGAAAAGCAATTGCTATCGTTCAGCCAAATACTGAAAAAGGGACGATCACTCTTACTGTTTCAGCAGAAGGATTGCCGGAAGCGGCTATTGTCATAGAGACTTATTAATAGACCAATCCTTGTTAAAGATGCACAGTTGAGTATACTGTATGAGATTGTTTTAAACAGTAATATAAAAAATATAAGAACAGGAAAAACATGATTAGGAAAACCACCTTATTTAGTAGTCTAGCCATTGCGCTGTCAATGGGTACTATGAATGCGCAATCCTACGAGTGGATTAGCAGTACGGAAAATAGCACATGGCAACAGTCTAAAGTCAAGCTGCAGACAAATACCGGGCATACTCCTCTACTTGAGATCAATGGTTCGGAGAATGGAACTGTCTTCAAGGCCTGGGGAACATGCTTTAATGAACTTGGATGGGATGCACTCAACATGCTTCCACGCAAGCAACAGGAGATTGTTCTTCAACAGTTGTTTGCTCCCGGAGGAGATCTGAAGTTTACCATGGGACGCTTCTCCATGAATGCCAACGACTACGCTCGCGACTGGTACAGTTGCGATGAAGTATCCGGTGACTTCCAATTGAAGCATTTCAATATCAATCGGGATAAAACGACGTTGATTCCTTTTATCAAAGCTGCACAACAGTATAATCCGGATATGACTTTCTGGATGTCGCCATGGTCGCCTCCTTCCTGGATGAAAATCAATCACTACTATTCAGTTCGCAGTGACCGTAATCAAAATCAGATGCCGCCTTTGTCTGATGTGGCTCTCTATGAGGATAGTAAAGAAAAGAACACACAGGTATTTCCACAACAGTTGGCTGTAAATGATTACTTTATCCAGGACCCACGTTATCTGCAAACCTATGCAAATTACTTTTGCAAATTTATCGATGCTTACAAGGAACAAGGTATCCCCATCTCCATGATTATGTTCCAAAATGAATCATGGAGTTACACCAACTATCCGGGGTGTGCCTGGACGGCAGAAGGTATTATCCGCTTCAATACAGAGTACCTCGCTCCTACTCTGAAAAAGCAGCATCCGGAAGTAAAGTTATATTTAGGAACAATCAACACCAACCGCTACGAGGTGATCGATCAGGTACTTTCCGACCCACGTATGCCGGGACGCGGAGACGATCGATGAACAACTGGTCACCGAAACCGTGGGAGAGTTCTTTACCGAAGGTCATTTCGACATCAG
>ENA-UPXC01003217-UPXC01003217.1-human-gut-metagenome-genome-assembly--contig:-NODE-3217-length-17301-cov-3.339584_pt1 | contig 17301 bp, 16 predicted proteins | sample MGYA00250047_ERZ773371 | MGnify/ENA primary metagenome ERZ773371 (study PRJEB29103, sample SAMN06111975) | human gut metagenome | biome: human gut; feature: ankylosing spondylitis patient; material... | reverse complement strand
GTCACGTTCATGTGGACGTTGCTCGGGACGTAGCGCCCGCGCTTTTCGTGCCCCTCCCCGGCCAGACACTCCAGCGAGAAGATCCCGTCCGTGAGCGGGCGCAGCCTCCGCAGACCCGTCTCCTCCGTAACCTCGCGCATCGCGGCGGCGAGCAGATCCTCCTCGCCATCGGCGTGCCCGCCGGCCCACGACCACGAGCGGTAGAGATTGTGCCAGACCATCACGACGCGCGTGCGGTCGGGGCTGAGCACCCACGCCGAGGCCGTGAGGTGCGCGCTCTCGTTCTCGCGCAGCAGCGCGTCCGGATGCTCATGCAGGAAGCGCAGCATCACCGCGCGGTCGCGCTCCTCCTGTTCGCAGCCGGGGACGAAGCGCTCGATTTCCTGATAGATTCCCACGGTCATCAGCCTTTTTTTTTCAGATAAACCGCCCGGTAGACGATTCCGACGAGACACCCGCCGACGATGTTCCCAAGCGTCACGGGCAGGAGATTCGACAGCAGAAAGCCGCCCCAGCCGACGTTTGCGCCGAGGAAGATGCCCGCGGGGAGATAGAACATGTTGGCGATGCTGTGCTCAAAGCCGCAGAGCACGAACACGAAGATTGGCCCGTAGAGCCCGATGAACTTCTCCGCCGCGCTCTCGCCGACCTGACTCATCCAGACGGCGATGCAGACGAGGAAGTTGCAGAGCACGCCGCGCAGCAGCGCCGCGCCGGAGGACTTTACGTCCTCCGCCACCGCGCAGATCTGCTCCTCCGACTCCACCGAGCAGGGGCCGGCGATGACGGAAAAGCTGCCGCCGCCGACATAATCGTTCATATCATACGCGCGGGTAAGCATGGTGACAAAATCTGCGCGGCTGAGCGCACGTTCCGGACTGTATACACAATCTGCCGTGCCGCTGATTACCTTATGGTTCGCAAGATAATCGACCGGCTGGACCGCCCACGCATAATGCTCGTCAACATCGGCAAAAAATACCGAATGGTCGGGGATATAGACCAGACCGTCCTTTTGGACAACATCGGCTGCTGATGCGTAGATAAACGCAGAATACAGAGCGACAGCGGCTAAAAGAACCGCAAAAATACGTTTTTTATGCACAATTAAGCCTCCTTGATAATAATTCAGAAAAGGGTATAAAAGAGCTTCGCATATTATATCACAGAAGATGTTATTTGTAAACCAAAAGTTTGGTTACACTTTTTCAAAAAAACGGCGCCCCTGTACGGAGGCGCCGTCTGCGTTTACATGGATGACGGGATAATTTCAATCCAGTAATTGTCCGGATCGCTGATAAAATAGATGCCCATTGCTTCGTTTTCAAAGCAGATGCAGCCCATTTCCTGATGCTTTGCATGGGCAGCGGAAAAATCATCCACGCGCAGCGCAAGGTGGAATTCATTGTCGCCGAGGTTGTAAGCGCGATCCCAGTCGCGCAGCCAAGTCAGTTCAAGCAAATGTTCGGTCACGCCGTCGGTCAGATAGACGATGATGAAAGAGCCGTCCGGTGCTTCGATGCGTCGGGATTCGGTCAGACCGAGCGACTCCGCATAAAAGGTTAGAGAGCGATCCAGATCGCGGACGTTGAAATTGTTGTGTGCAAAACGAAACTGCATGTTTGCGTCCTCCTTGGGATTGATGCTTTTAACATACCACAAACTCTAGGATGTGCGCAAGCAAAGAATCAGACGTGCTTTCGCACAATGCGCTTGCGTAAAGGTGGGCGAAGTGTTATACTGTATCATGTAAATTTGTCTGTATAGGAGGTGCGGGCCTTTTGGACAAGAAGCTCAAAAGATTGATACAGCCGGGATATCACTTTTATTTTGCGATTTTTCTGCTGTTTGCGCTGTCCTGTGCCTATGTTTCCCCCGTGATGGCTGCGATTGGTGTGGCTGTCTGCGCATGTATGTATGTGGTCTACCGAGAGCGGGAAAAACGCCGCCGCCGGGAGATGATGGTCTATTTACAGGGCGTGACGCTGGATGCCGGACATAGTTCGCGGTCGTCCATCATTGACTTCCCGCTGCCTACGATTATTGTGCGTGCGTCCACGAATGATATTTTATGGACAAACGATGCATTTTGCGAGGCAACCGGACATTGGGACTGTGCGCCCAATACAAGTTTCCGTGAACTTGCGCCGGACTTTGATACCCACTGGCTGGCGGAAGGAAAGGGGCAGTATCCGGGAGAACTCCAAATCGATCAGCGCTTTTTCTGGGTTTACGGCAGCCTGATGACCGAGAAGGACGTGGACGAGGTGCTGCTGGTGCTGTACTTTGTGCCGTGCACCGAGTACATCCACTGCCGCGACCGCTATACGCTCAGCCGCCCGATTGTGTCCATCATTTCGATTGACAACTATGAGGAGCTGACCAAAAACGCAACCGACTCGGAAAAGTCGAGCATCCTTGCGGAAATTGATCGTAAAATTGCGCAGTGGGCAGAGGACAGCCGTTCGCTGCTGCGCAAGTTTGATCGTGATAAATACATTTTCGTGCTGGAAAGCGGAGATCTCAGCAAACTGGCGGCGAAGAAGTTCAGCGTACTTGACGATGTCCGCTCGATTCAAAGCCGCTCAGGCGTGGTCGCTACACTGTCCATCGGCATCGGCAAGGAGGGCGAAACGTTCTCGGAATGCTACCGCTTTGCCTGTGTTGCGCTCGATATGGCGCTTTCGCGCGGCGGCGATCAGGCGGTCATCAAGACCAAGTACAATTTCGAGTTCTTTGGCGGTCTGTCCAAGGAACTGGAAAAACGAACCAAGGTCAAGTCCCGCGTGGTTGCAAATGCGCTGATGCAGCTCATCCGCGACTCTTCGCAGGTCATGATTATGGGGCATCAGTCGAGCGATATGGATTCGGTCGGCGCTGCGGTCGGTATGGCATGCGCGGTGCGGGTTCATGGCAAGCCGGTGCATATCGTTGTGCGCAAAGACCGCACGCTGGCGAAGGAATTGATCGACAAGATCGAGGCAGTCGAAGGAAACAGCGGGCTGTTCATCGAACCGGACGAAGCGATGGTTTCGTGCGACTACAATACGCTGCTGATTATTGTAGATACCAACCGGCCGGATTATGTCGAATCCCCGCCGCTTCTGGAATCCATCAATAAGGTGGCAGTCGTGGACCATCATCGCCGTGCGGCGAGCTACATCGAGAACTTTGCCCTAAACCTGCACGAGCCGTATGCGTCCTCGGCATCCGAGTTGGTGAGCGAGCTTTTGCAGTACATGGTGCAGACCAGCGAGATTCAGCGCGAGGAGGCAGAGTGCCTGCTTGCGGGTATCTATCTGGATACCAAGGGCTTTTCAATTAAGACCGGCGTGCGTACCTTTGAGGCTGCGGCATATTTGAAGCGCGCAGGCGCTGAAATGGTCGAAGTGAAGAAGCTGTTCCAGTCCACATTCCAGGAATACATGATGTGCCAGAAGATCATTTCGGCGGCGCGCGACTGCGGCGGCGGTGTGATTTTGGCAGTTTCGGAGGAAGAAATCCCCGACCGTGCGCTTGCGGCGCAGGCGGCAGATGCACTGCTCAATATCATCGGCGTGCGTGCGAGTGTCGTAGCGTTCCGGCAGGGAGAGGATACCATCGTATCCGCCCGCTCTTTGGGGCAGATTAACGTGCAGATCATCATGGAAAAACTGGGCGGCGGCGGCAATATCACCTCGGCGGGCGCGCAGCTGCGCGGCGTCGCGGTGGAAGAGGCAGAGCCGCGTGTTTTGGATGCAGTTAGTGAATATCTGGCGGAAAACGACCGGTCGGATAAAACATAATGCGCGTTTGCGCAGTGAGTGATTATTTTTGGAGGAAATCAGCGATGAAAGTGATTTTAAAGGCAGATGTAAAGGGCAAGGGCAAAAAGGGAGATCTCATTGAGGTCAGCGAAGGATATGGCCGCAATTTCCTGATGCCGCGCGGTCTTGCGGAACTTGCAACTGCGGACAACCTGAACCTCAAGCGTCAGGCAGACGAGGCACATGCACGCCGCATTGCGCTCGAGCAGCAGAATGCGCGTGACATTGCCGCGAAACTCAAAGAACTCAAGGTAGAGATCAAGGCAAAGGGCGGCGCAGGCGGCCGTCTGTTCGGCGCGGTCACTGCAAAGGAAATTTCGGAAGCGCTCAAGGCGCAGCACGGCATTGAGATTGCAAAGAACAAGATTGTGCTCGATGAGCAGATCAAGGCGTTCGGCACTTACAATGTTAAGGCGAAGCTGTACACTGAGATTGCCGGCGAAATCCACGTTCAGGTTGTCGAAGCATAACAGAATCCATCGAATGGGCGAAAATTTTCCGCCCATTCTTCTTTTGAATAAGGAGGGACGCGTATGGATGAGCTGCTGGCACGTCAGCTTCCGCAGAGCGCGGAGGCAGAGCAGGCGGTCATCGGCTCGATGCTGATCGACCCGGAGTGTATCCCGGTGGTCATCGAGCAGCTCCGACCGGATGACTTTTATACCGAAGAAAACCGGCGTATCTTTGAAACCGTTTATTCGATGTTCAACAACGCCATGCGGATTGATGCGGTAACCGTGCTCGATCAACTGAAAAGTGCGGGGCTGTATGATGATGCAGGCGGACGTGCTTATCTGATGCAGCTGATGGACGTCACGCCGACTGCGGCGGGTGTACAGGAATACGCCGCCATTGTGCGGGACAAGAGCATGCTGCGTGCGATTGCGGCTGCGGGCGCGGAGATTGAGAAGCTGGCGTTTGAAGGCGGCGGCACTGCCGCGGATATCGCAGAGCTTGCCGAGCAGAAGATTTATAATGTGCGGCAGGGACGCGAGATCAAGGGACTCAGCCATATCAAGAGCGTCATCATGGATTTGTATGCACAGCTTGACGAGCGCAGCCGGTCGGACAGCGATATTCCGGGCATCTCGACCGGGTTCCGCGACCTTGACCATGCGCTCACCGGACTGAACAAGTCTGACCTGATTCTGGTTGCGGCACGCCCCGGTATGGGTAAGACGGCATTTGCGCTCAACATTGCGCTCAATGCCGCAAAGTCAAGCAAAAAAGACGTGGTCGTGTTCCAGCTTGAAATGAGCAAAGATCAGCTTGCCTCCCGCTTTCTGGCAAGCGAGGCGCTGATTGAGTCTCAAAAACTGAAAACCGGCAATCTGGCAGAGGATGACTGGATTAAAATTGCGCGTGCGACCAATGTGCTTGCGAAAACCCGTATTTACGTGGACGATAATCCGGCAATTACGGTCGCTGAAATCAAGGCGAAGTGTCGGCGTTTGGGCGAAGGGCTGGGGCTGATTGTCATCGACTATTTGCAGCTTATGCAGTCGGGTGGCCGCAAGAGCGACAACCGCACGCAGGAAGTTGCAGAGATTTCCCGTTCGCTTAAAATTATGGCAAAGGAACTGAATGTGCCGGTTGTGTGCCTGTCACAGCTGTCGCGTGCGGCAGAGCAGCGTGCGGACAAAAAGCCGATGCTTTCTGACCTGCGTGAATCGGGCGCAATCGAGCAGGACGCCGACATTGTTATGTTCATTTACCGCGACGACTACTACAATGAGGATAGCGAGGACAAAAACGTCGCGGAAATCATCATTGCGAAGAACCGTCACGGCGCAACCGGTTCGGTCCATCTGCAATGGATTGGTCAGTATACCACCTTCTCGAGCCAGGACCGCGTCCATGGATAGATTTGTGCAAAAGGTGCGGCAGACCATGGACACCCACCACATGTTGGAGACAAATGAACCGGTACTTGCCGCGCTGTCGGGCGGCGCGGATTCGGTTGCGCTGCTGCTCGCGCTCCGGGAGCTGGGAATTCCGGTATCGGCGTGCCATCTGCATCACGGTCTGCGCGGCGCGGAGGCAGATCGGGATGAGCAGTTTTGCCGCAGCCTGTGCGCAAGGCTTGGCATTGCGCTGACCGTGCGGCATGCAGATGCGGCGGCATACGCGCGCGAAGTGCACGAGAGCGTTGAAACTGCGGCGCGCAGTCTGCGGTACGCTTTTTTTACGGAGATTGCGGACGGGCGCAAGACCGCGACGGCGCATACGGCGGACGACAATCTGGAGACGGTGCTGTTCCATCTGGCACGCGGCTCCGGTCTGGACGGACTGTGCGGTATCCCGCCTGTGCGGGAGGGGATTGTGCGGCCGCTCATTGCGTGCACACGGGAGGAAATCGAAGCCTTTCTCGCGTCCAAAGGACAGGATTTTGTCACCGACAGCACCAATTTGCAGCCTGCCTATACACGCAACCGTATCCGGCAGGAGGTAGTGCCAGTGCTGCGCGCGCTCAATCCGCAGGCGGCGGAGACCGTTTCCGCACTCACTGCGCGGCTGCGCACTGACCGGGATTATCTCGAGGAACAGGCGCAGGCGCTGCTGTCACAGGCGGCGCAGAATGGAGGATGGAGAGCAGAGCTGCTTGCAGATGCGCATCCGGCACTTCGGACGCGGGCGCTTCGCACTGCCTGCCAACAGAGCGGCATGCCGGCGCGGGACTTTACTGCGCGCCATGTGGCGGCGCTTGAGGCGCTGCTGCGCAATCCGAATCCGTCCGCACAGACAGATTTGCCCGCAGGGTTTGCCGCGCGCCGGGAGTATGACATTCTCCGGGTGGAAAAGAAGCAGAAACCGGCAGATTTCGAGCAGATTCCAGTCAGGATTCCGTTTGATGGCAGGCTTGGTGCGGGCGCGGCGCGTGTGACCGTGCGCCCCGTGCAAAAAAATCAGGTTTTTTACAATTCATTCAATACTTTTTACGTCGGTTGTGATACAATAGACATACCTACTTTCGTCCTGCGCACCCGCCGCACGGGAGACCGTCTGCGGCTGAATCAGCGCGGCGGAAGCAGACCACTGAAAAAAATTCTGATCGACAAAAAAATTCCGGCGCCGCAGCGCGGCAGGCTGGCGGTACTCGCCGATCAAAACGGCGTGATTGCCGTGCAGTCGGTCGGGATGGACATCAGCCGCTGCCCGGGACGGGGCGGCATCTTTGAGATTCGATTCGAGGGGTAATGTGAGATGAAAAACGATATTAAAGAAATTCTGTTTTCAGAAGAGCAGCTCGCAGAAAAGGTTGCGGAGCTTGGCGCGCGCATCACAGCCGATTACGCGGGCAAGAATCCGCTCGTCGTCAGCGTGCTCAAGGGCAGCTATGTGTTCATGGCAGACCTGACGCGCCATATCGACACGCCGTGCAACGTGGATTTCATGGTGGTATCCAGCTATGGGCAGGGCACTAAGACCAGCGGCGAGGTACAGATCATCAAGGACATCGGCCAGAAGATTGAAGGTCGTGACCTGATCATTGTCGAGGATATCCTCGACAGCGGCGTGACGCTCAGCTACCTGATGAAGGTGCTCAATGCGCGCGGCGCAAACTCCATCCGTCTGTGCACCCTGCTTTCCAAGCCGGAGCGCCATAAGGTGGAGGTTCCGATTGATTATCTGGGCTTTGAAATCCCCGACGAGTTTGTCGTGGGTTACGGCCTTGATTATGCGGAGAAATACCGCAATTTGCCGTATATCGGCATTTTAAAGCCCGAGGTCTACGGCGGATAAGCCGGAACCGGGGCGGAGAAAAAGGAAGGTGTCCCTGTATTGAAAGGTAAAATGAAAGGCTTTGGCCTTTATCTTTTGATTTTGCTTGTGCTGCTCGCGGCAGCGACTGCGGCGCTCAGTCAGGATCAAAAGACCCCAGCACTTACGTATTCCGATGTTGTCGAATATTTTGAGGATGGTGAGGTCACCAAATTCTCGGTGGACGACAACGTCCTGCACGCCGAACTCAAAAGCGGAGAAAAGTTCCAGTATACGCTGTCCAGTGTGGACTGGTTCCGCTCCGAGCTTGGTCCGGTGATTCAGGAACAGCAGAAAAACGGCACGCTCAAGGAGTATGATTTTACTACCCGTGAGATTCCGTGGTGGGTCAATCTGGTGCCGTATCTCATCATTATTGTACTGATGGGTCTGTTCTGGTACTTTATGATGAACAAGCAGGATGGCGGCGGACGCGGACCGATGCAGTTCGGCCGTGCACGTGCCAAGCTTGCGCAGGACGATAAGCGCAAAGTGACATTTAACGATGTTGCAGGTGCGGATGAAGAAAAGGCAGAACTTCAGGAGATTGTCGAGTTTTTGAAGAACCCGAAGAAGTTTGTCGATTTGGGTGCGCGTATCCCCAAGGGCGTGCTGCTCGTCGGACCTCCGGGTACTGGTAAAACCCTGATCGCTAAGGCGGTCGCGGGTGAGGCTGGTGTTCCGTTCCTGTCGATTTCGGGTTCGGATTTCGTAGAGCTGTATGTCGGTGTGGGCGCATCGCGCGTGCGCGACCTGTTTGAGCAGGCAAAGAAGAACGCGCCTGCGATTGTCTTTATCGACGAGATTGACGCGGTCGGCCGTCAGCGCGGCGCAGGTCTCGGCGGCGGTCACGACGAACGTGAGCAGACGCTCAACCAACTGCTCGTTGAGATGGACGGTTTCGGTGCAAACGAGGGTGTCATCATCATCGCGGCAACCAACCGTCCGGATATTCTCGACCGTGCTCTGCTGCGTCCGGGTCGCTTTGACCGTCAGGTCTATGTCGGCGCTCCGGATGTCAAGGGACGTGAGCAGATCCTGCGCGTCCATGCACGCAACAAGCAGTTTGATCCCGATGTCGATTTTGATTCCATCGCAAAGGGTACGGTCGGCATGACTGGCGCAGATCTGGAAAACCTGCTCAATGAGGCAGCGCTGCTTGCGGCGCGCCGCAACAAAAAGCTGATTACCAACTATGAAATCGAGGAAGCCCTGCTCAAGGTTGAGATGGGTCCCGAGAAGAAGAGCCGCGTGGTCAGCGAAAAGAAAAAGCGCATTGTGGCATATCACGAAGCGGGACATGCGGTGGCGCATCATGCGCTCGGCACGCTTGACCCGATTCACTATATCACCATCATCCCGCGCGGCGGCGCAGGCGGCTTTACTATGTGGCGTCCGCAGGAAGAAGGCGGTCTGGAGACCAAGAGCTACTTTGAGGACAGCATTGTGACTGCGCTCGGTGGTCGTGTCGCCGAAAAGCTGATCTTTGACGAGATTACGACCGGTGCGTCGGGCGATATCCGTCAGGCAACTGCGATGGCACGCGCCATGGTTGTCAACTACGGTATGAGCGACAAGATCGGCGCCATCGACTACGGCGGAGACGGCGAGGTATTCCTCGGCCGCGACTTCGGTGCGACCCACAGCTACTCCGAAAGCAAGGCGGCGGAGATTGACGCCGAAGTGCACCGCATCATCGACGACGCATACAACCGCTGTGTGCAGATTTTGACCGAAAACGACCGTCAGCTGCACGACGTTGCCGAGTATCTGCTGCGCAATGAGACCATGGACGGCGAGACCTTTGTCAAGGTCTTTAACGGTGAAACTGTGCCGGACAAGATCGAAATTGCGGCAACTGCGGAAGAATTGAAGCAGGTTCCTGCGGGTGTGGACGACGAAGCGCCAGTGATGGAAACCCCATCTGCGGAGAACGATTCCAAGGACACTTCTGAGGAACAGGCATCTAACTAAATAAAAAACTCCATGGTTTTCCATGGAGTTTTTTTTGTGCGTAAAATGTAAAACACTCTTGACATTTTGCTGGGTCAGCGGTATGATGAAAATGTAAAAAGAGTTTGACATTTGGGTGATAAGGAGGATGCGAAATGAAGGTAAAAATGCTGATTTTGATGGCGCTACCCTTTGTTGTGCTGATTGGCACACTTGCCTTTGCGATTTGGACAGCAAAAAGCGGTTCGCCGCGTGCGTCCCGCCTTGCTGACCGGCTTGGCATTGTCCGGCAGGCGGATGAGATGGAGCGCCAGATTGGATATCAGGCAATCGGGATTGCATACAATGTTATGCTGTTTACCCTGCTTGGCATCAATTTTTACGAGGTCTTTGTGCGAAAGGAATCTCTGCCACTCTCCAACCTTGCGCTGCTTGCGGGTATCCTGACCCAGGGGATTGCAACGCTGGTGCTGCGCTGGCGCAAAACGCGCGGGGATGAAGAATATGCCGCCTACCCGATTTGGAAAACGCTGCTGTGGGCTTTGGCGTTCGGCTTGGGTGCAGCAGCGGTCGGCATGCTGATTACTGCCGCCGTACTTGCGGTGTAAGGCGAATGAAGAATAAAATCAGGGAGCTGCGCCGTGCGCGCGGACTGCGGCAGGAAGATTTGGCGCAGATGCTTGGTGTGAGCCGCCAGACGGTGGTCGCCATGGAAAATGATAAATATGACCCTTCGCTGGCGCTTGCAATGCGCGTGGCGCGGCTGCTGGAAACCACGGTGGAGGAACTTTTCCTCTTGGAGGAGTAAAAAGTTGTATCGCATCAATGAATTTCATTGATGCGATTACACGAATCTGTAATTGGTTTTCCATATTTAGAGATAAGATAGAATCCCACGGTTAAATACCCGATGGATAATCCGAACTGCAAGATATCATCATATTTCCAAACTGAATAGTTCCATCCTAATAATTCATTCATTAAGAAGTTGGAAAAATTACATAAACCATGCACAAGAATTGGGATTTCCAGATGGTTTGTAATGAAAAAGAGAGCCGATAAAAATACCCCCATACATGCGGCAGAAATCACTTGCTGGGTTGTTGACATAAAATCTTGTCCTGCAAGCAGGTTGATATAATGACATAATCCAAAGCAGGCAGATGATATTAAAACAGAAAGGGAAATTCCTTTTGCGTTTTTACCCCATGCAGATAAAAAGATGTTTAAAATAACTCCTCTCCATACATACTCTTCCAATAATCCGGTACTTAGACATGCAGCAAAGCAGACAATGAAAAAATAGATTCCGTCTATTGATAGCAGAGAAAATACTCGTTCTCCATATAGAATCGTTATTATATCATCACATATTTGTATGAATGGAAAAATTAGCATTACCAATACAGGGAATAAAGAGACATTACGTTTATATTGTCTGGTCAGAGGTGCTTTTTTCCGAAGGAATATATAGATAACAGAAAATGTGAAAATTTCATTCAAAAACATAGCGATATAGGTGTTAGATAAAGAATTTTCCCATCTGCCTGTAATCTTTCCAAGAATATAAGATACACAAATACCGATTGTTTCCCATAGTATATATACAAGACCGGCATATACGATAGGCATGCAATATTTACCTATGAGGGGTTTTTTATGATTCATGTTTGGTTCACCTGACTTTTTGGGATCATATTTAGGGCTATCTGGGAGCGTTGGATGATGTGACAAATCAATACCTTCAAATTGTTCAAATCTGCCGTATCAAATGGTAGCATACAATTTGATTGAAAGCAAGCACAGCCTAAACCCTAAATTATAAAAAGCCAGCCATTCAGGAACAAAACACTGCGTTTTATTCCCGAACGGCTGGCTTTTGGGTTATCTGAGCGATATTGTTTTGAATCGCTTTTTATGTGCTGAAAGGTTTTAACCGATGCCGCCCTTGATGATGCCGAGAATTACGACAGCCGCCGCAAGCGGAACATAAACATACTTGGCAAAGAAGTCGAATGCCTTGCCGATGGGTTTTTTGCGACCGAGCTGCAGTTCTTTTTTGATTGCCTTTGTGCCGAGCACCCAGAAGATCATTGCAGCGCCGAGCACCGCGCCGATCGGCACGACATAGATTGTGATGGCATCCATCCACGCGCCGAGCTTGGGCTCTTCTTCGATGAACAAGCCTACGGCAAATGCCGCTGCACCGACAAGCAATACCGCATAGGGACGTGCAAGCTTGAGATGGCGCTGTGCTGCCTCGGAACATACCTCAAACATATTTGCCAGCGAAGTGATGCCCGCAAAAAGGACCGATACAAAGAACAGTACCGCGAACAGCCGGCCGGCAGGCATCTGCTGGAATACGCGCGGCAGGATATGGAACATCAGCGGAGGACCGGCAGCCGGGTCAAGACCAAAGGCAAATACGGCAGGGATAATTGCGAACCCTGCGACCATTGCAGCACAGGTATCGAGCAGAGCGGTAACGCCCGCCGAATGCAGGATGTTTTCCTTCTTACTCAGGTAGGAGCCGTAGATAATCATGCCCGAACCGGTAACTGACAGCGAGAAGAATGCCTGTCCCATCGCCATAATCCAAGTATCGGGGTTGACAAGGTAACTCCAGTCGGGGACGAGCAGATACTGATAACCCTCCATTGCGCCGGGCAAAAATGCCACGCGCACCGCGATGATGACAAACAGAACGAAAAAGGTCGGCATCATGAACTTATTGACCTTTTCAATGCCGGTCGAGATGCCGCCAATCAGAATCACAATCGTGATAAGAACAACTGCCAGATGCCACGGGATGCTGCCGAACGGTCCGGTCATCTGGGCAAAGAATGCTTCGGGTTCGGTGTCCATCAGTGTGCCGACCATAGAGCCGAACAGCGTGCGCAGAACCCAGCCGACAATTACCGAATAGCCGATGGCAATGCCGAGCGAACCAAACAGCGGAATTGCGCCGAGAATTTTGCCGCCTTTTTTGCCGCGCGAGCGCATTGCATAGTCATATGACCCGATTGGACCTGTGCCGGTCAGACGGCCGAAGGCAAATTCACCCGACAGACCGATGATGCCAAACAGCAAAACAAACAGGCAGTAGGGAATCAGAAACGCCGCACCGCCATACTGACCGGTGCGATAGGGGAACATCCAAATGTTTCCCATGCCGACGGCGGAACCGACCGCGGCAAGAATAAAGCCAAGCTTGCTGGAAAAGGTTCCGTTCTGTGGGGTGTTTTTCATAAGTTTTCTCTTTCCTCCCTCGGAAAATGCGGAGGTTTCCAGTATGGAATCCTGTACGCCGCGTATTGGGCGCATGAGGAGACCAAACATGGAAAATGCGCGAGACCCCCGGGAGGATCCCGCGCACAGCCGCATAAATTTAATTTATTATATCATAGCTTCACTCAATGTACAAGGATAAAGTGCAAAACCGCGAAAAATGAGAAAAGTCCTGCTGAGAACGGGGGATTGAGCAATTTGAACGAATCCATGAGGAAGAACGCACGAATAAAGCAATCAGCGGGAAGAAAGGCAAAGTGCATAAAGAAAATATGGAAAAATCGTTGAATTTAGCAAAATGATGCTTGCATTGTTTGAAAAGCTATGGTACGATAATAAAGCTTGAAAGACATCTGTACTTGTCAGGAGGACAGGAGAAATGGATACAGATACCAAATATTATCTTGTTGAGCGCACGCTTCTGCCCGAGGTTTTCCGGAAGGTTGTCAAGGCAAACGCCGCACTTCATGCCGGGAAGGTCAAGACGGCAAGCGAGGCTGCGCAGAGCGTCGGGTTATCCCGCAGCGCATATTATAAATATAAAGACGGCATTCGCCCGTTTTATGAAGCGGCGCATAACCGTACCATCAATTTTCACCTCATGCTGAGCGACCGGCCGGGCGTGCTGTCGAACATTCTTGGGCTGTTTGCCCGCGTGGGTGCGAACGTGCTGACAATCAATCAGTCGATCCCGATTGGCGGGCAGGCGGCGGTCACCATTGCGGCGCGTACTGCCGAGATGAGATGTACGGTGGAATCGCTGATCGAACGCGCGCAGGCGCTCGATGGCGTGCTCCGCGTGGTCATTCTGGCCAGTGAATAATCAACAGTTTGGAGGAAATATCATGGCAAAGGTAGCAGTTCTGGGACACGGTACGGTCGGTTCCGGTGTGTATGAAGTATTTGAAATGAATGCGGCGAAGATCGCAAAAACAGTCGGTGAGCCGGTTGAAGTCAAGTATGTGCTTGACCTGCGCGATTTTTCACATCTGCCGTATGGCGATAAATTTGTTTCCGATTTTTCGGTCATTGAAAACGACCCGGAGGTCACCGTGGTTGCCGAGGTAATGGGCGGCGTCGGCGCGGCGTATGAGTTCACCAAGCGCTGCCTGAAAGCCGGAAAGAGCGTTTGTACCTCCAACAAGGAACTGGTTGCAACAAAGGGCGAAGAATTGCTCGCCATTGCCGAAGAAATGAATGTCAACTATCTGTTCGAGGCTTCGGTCGGCGGCGGTATTCCGGTCATCCGTCCGATGATCCAGTGCCTTGCTGCCAATGAATTCAATGAAATCCGCGGCATTCTGAACGGCACCACCAACTATATCCTCACCGAAATGATTCAGAAAGGCGTTTCCTTTGAGGATGCACTGAAGCAGGCGCAGGCAAACGGCTATGCAGAAAAGGACCCGACCGCAGATATCGAAGGGCACGATGCATGCCGCAAGATCTGCATTCTGTCTGATTTGGCGTTTGGCGATAAGTTTGACCCGAATGCGGTTTCCTGCGAGGGAATTTCCAAGATCACGCTGAAGGATGTCGAAGAGGCTGACAAACTTGGCTATGTGATTAAGCTGATCGGCCGCGCGCTGCGCTGTGAGGACGGCACGGCTTACGCCTATGTTGCGCCGCATCTGATTGAAAAGAGACATCCGCTCGCGGCTGTCGAGGATGTGTTCAATGCCATCATGATCGACGGAAACGCGACGGGTGACGTCATGTTCTACGGCAAGGGCGCGGGCAAGCTTGCGACCGCTTCGGCTGTCGTTGCCGATATGCTGGATGCAATCGAGCATGCGGAAAAGCGCCGCCCGATTTCGTGGGGGGACGGCTCCAAGGGTCTGCTGCGCCCGATCGGCACGCTGAAAAGCCGCTGGTATGTCCGTGAGGACGGCAAGGATGCGGTGCTTACCGATGCGATGACCACTGCGGAGGCGGAAGAAAAATTTGCCAGCGCAGTCAAAATGCGTGTGCTCTAAGGGCAAAAGAAAAATCGGAAGGTGCAGGTTTTCGGATGTGCATGTTCCGCTTTGATTCTGGGAGAAGCTATGATTCAAGTCAAAGTTCCTGCGACGAGCGCCAATATGGGCTCTGGATACGATTCCATTGGCATCGCGCTCGATTTATATAACATCATTCAAATGGAAGAATCCGACCGCATTGAAATTCGGGAGGTTTCCGGGGAGCCGGTGCCGTGCGATGAAAGCAACCTCATCTACCAGTGCGCCAAAAAGGTGTACGACATCTGCGGCAAAAAACTGTCAGGCATGAAAATCATCGAGGACTGCGCCATCCCGCAGACGCGGGGGCTTGGCTCGTCGTCGGCATGCACGGTGGCGGGCATTCTGGGCGCAAATGCGCTGCTCGGCAACCCGCTCGACCGCGAGAACATCATCGACCTCGCGGCGTCCATCGAGGGGCATCCCGACAACTCGACCCCGGCGATTCTGGGCGGCTTCTGCGTGGCGCTGCTCGAGTACGGCAAGGTGTGGAGCGTCCGCGTGCCGATGAATGGGCAGGTCGATTTCATCACGTTCATACCGGACTTTGAGCTGTCCACCGAAAAGGCACGCGCGGCGCTGCCGAAAACCATCGACCACCATGACGCGGTCTTTAATCTGGCGCGTGCGGCGCTGCTCGCGGGAAGCCTCACAACTGGCAAGCTGGAAAATCTCGGCGTGGCGGTGGGCGACTGCCTGCATCAGCCGTATCGTTTTGACCTCATCCCAGACGGGCGCGCGGTCATGCATGCAGCCAAAGCCATGGGCGCGCTCGGCGCGTTTATCTCGGGCGCGGGTCCATCCATCATTGCAGTCGTGAATTCCCACGACAAGACCTACCTGTCCCGCGCGCAGATGTACTGCGAGCAGCACTTCCCGCACTGGAAACCCATTCGGCTGGTGTGCGACGAGGTCGGAGCTGTGGTCAGCGAGGTATAATTCAGTGAATTCATTGTAAGGGCGAATGCCCGGTTCCCCGGCGGGGAATCCAAGGAGGAAAACAAAGCATATGAGTCTTATTGTTCAGAAGTTCGGCGGCACCTCGGTTGCCAACACCGAACGCATTTTCAATGTGGCGGATATCGTCACTTCGGCTTATAAAAACGGCAATCAGGTGGTGGTTGTCGTGTCCGCACAGGGCGACACAACCGACGACCTCATCGAAAAAGCCGCACAGATCAACAGCCGTCCTTCCAAGCGCGAGATGGATGTCCTGCTGTCCACCGGTGAGATGATTTCCATGTCCCTGCTCGCCATGGCGATTCAGAAGCTCGGTTATCCGGTTATTTCGCTCACCGGCTGGCAGGCGGGCATCGAAACCGACATCAACTATTCCGAGGCGCGCATCCGCAAGGTTACCGCCGAGCGCATCCGCTCCGAATTGGACCGCAACCGCATTGTCATCGTCGCAGGTTTTCAGGGGATCAATAAGCAGGATGACGTCACCACCCTTGGCCGCGGCGGCTCGGATACCACGGCGGTCGCGATTGCGGCGTCGCTGGGTGCGGACCTCTGCCAGATCTATACCGATGTAGACGGCGTTTATACAGCGGACCCGCGGATTGTGCCGGACGCACGTAAACTGGATTCGATTACCTATGATGAAATGCTCGAACTTGCCAGTCTGGGCGCAAATGTACTGCATCATCGCTCGGTCGAAATGGCGAAGAAATACAATGTTGATCTGGAGGTTATCTCCAGCTTTACCCGCAATCCGGGTACCAAAGTCAAGGAGGATTCCGTTATGGAGAAAATGAATGTAAGCGGCGTAGCCCGTGATAATAACTGTGCCCGTATTGCTGTTATCAACCTGCCCGACGAGCCGGGCGTTGCGTTCCGCGTATTCTCGCTGCTTGCTAAGCACAAGGTGAACGTAGATATCATTTTGCAGTCGGTTGGTCAGGACCATCGCAAGTCGATCACCTTTACCATCCCGCAGAACAGCGTGGACGAAGCGGTCAAGGTGCTGCATGACAATCAGGAAAACCTGGGCTTTGAGGATATTTCGGTCAATACCGAGGTCGCAAAGGTTTCCATCGTCGGCGCGGGCATGGCGTCGAACTCGGGCGTTGCAGCCAAGATGTTTGAGGCGCTCGCTTCCGCAGGAATCAATATCCGCATGATTTCGACTTCGGAGATCAAGATTTCGGTGCTGATTAACGAAGAGGATTCCGACAAGGCAGTTCGGGCAATTCACGACAAGTTCTTCAATGACTGACCCGGCGCTGCCGGTTTTGAGCCGCGTCCGGTGCATTTTGTGCACCGGACGCGGCTTTGCATATGCGGATATTTCCCGACAGGATGTGATTTTTTTACTCCGCCGCATTGAATGCGCAGGGAAGGTTATGATATAATATATTCTGTATCGGTATATTGATTGGAATACGGAGTTGAAGTTATGAGCGATAGAGAAAAAAAGCCGCGCCGCCGGATGCCGGCAGAGGAAAGCGATGAAACCACGCTGGTCGAAGGACGCAATGCGGTTTCTGAAC
>ENA-UPXC01003215-UPXC01003215.1-human-gut-metagenome-genome-assembly--contig:-NODE-3215-length-17306-cov-3.792443_pt1 | contig 17306 bp, 13 predicted proteins | sample MGYA00250047_ERZ773371 | MGnify/ENA primary metagenome ERZ773371 (study PRJEB29103, sample SAMN06111975) | human gut metagenome | biome: human gut; feature: ankylosing spondylitis patient; material... | reverse complement strand
GTGCCCCTCTTCGCGCCCAGGCGGCGAACTCTCATCTTTACAATTGTTTCACCTCCTGAATAGAATTTGATCTATTGGAAATTTCTTTACAAACAAAGGGATGGGCCGTTATCAATCAAAACGGCAGCTTCATGTTGCCCAGCCCGCCGAGGCTCGGAAAGCCGCGGCGTTTTTTCTTTCCCTTGCCGCCGCGCGCCATGCTGGTGAGCTGGCGGGTCATCTTCTGCATGGCCTCAAACTGTTTGAGCAGCTTGTTGACCGCCTCCACGCTCAGGCCGCAGCCAGCCGCGATGCGCTTTTTTGCGGGAAAAATTGATGATGGAGGGGTTATCCCGCTCCTTGGGCGTCATGGATTGGATGATGGCCTCGGTATGCGCCATCTGCTTTTCGTCTATCTTTGCGCCGGCAAGGGCCTTCGCGTCCACGCCCGGCAGCATGCCGAGCATTTCCTCCATCGAGCCCATGCTTTTCATCTGCTGGAGCTGGCCGAGGAAATCGGTCAGCGTCAGCTTGCCGGACGCCATTTTCTTTGCGGTTTCCGCCGCCTGCTTCTGGTCGAACGTCTGCTGCGCCTTTTCGATCAGCGTCAGCACATCGCCCATGCCGAGGATGCGGGAGGCCATGCGGTCGGGATGGAACGGCTCAATATCGCCGAGCTTTTCCCCTGTACCGATAAATTTGATCGGCTTGCCCGTGACCGCCTTGACCGAAAGCGCCGCGCCGCCGCGGGCGTCGCCGTCCATTTTACTCATCAGTACGCCGTTGATGCCGAGCGCCTGGTCAAAGGTCTGGGAAACGGTCACCGCGTCCTGACCGGTCATCGCGTCAACGACGAGGATGATCTCGGTCGGCGTGACGGCCGCTTTGATATTTTTCAGCTCGTCCATGAGCTTTTCATCGATGTGCAGACGGCCCGCGGTGTCGAGGAACACCAGATCATAACCGTTGCGTTTGGCGTGGTCGATGCCGTGCTTTGCGATTTCGACCGGATCGCCCTGGCCCTCGTCGAACACGGTGATGTCAAGCTGCCGGCCGACGACCTTGAGCTGGTCGATCGCCGCAGGGCGGTATACGTCGCACGCGACGAGCAGTGGCCGGCGCTGCTGCTGCTTGCGCAGCAAACCCGCCAGCTTGGCGCAGTTGGTGGTTTTGCCCGCGCCCTGCAGACCGACCATCATCACAATGGTGGGCGGGTTGGGCGCGATCGTCAGGCGGGTGGTCTGCCCGCCCAGAAGCGCGATCAGCTCCTCGTTGACGATCTTGATGACCTGCTGGGCGGGGGTGAGGCTGTCGAGCACCTCGGCGCCGACGGCGCGCTCGGATACTTTGGCGACAAAGTCCTTGACGACCTTGTAGCTCACGTCCGCCTCAAGCAGCGCCATGCGCACCTCGCGCATCGCGAGCTTGATGTCCTCCTCGGTCAGGCGGCCCTTGCCGCGCAGGCCCTTGAATACGCTGTTGAGCTTTTCGCTCAGGCCCTCAAATGCCATGAAATGCTCCTTCTTACTCCTTGAGTGCCGCGGTCTCCTGTTCGATCACGGTCACGAGCTCTGCGATGCGGGAATCCTCATACCGGCGGTCATTGAGCCTGCGCAGCTCATCCGCCGCCGCCTCGATGCGCTCGAGGTGGGGGTGCGCTGCATAAAGCGCTTGACAAGGCCGGTCTTATCCTCGATCTCGGTCATGTACGCCTCGGCGCGGACGATGACGTCGCGCACGCCCTGGCGGGAGATGCCGTAGTTCTCGGCGATCTCGGAGAGGGACAGGTCCTCGTCGTAGTAAAGCTCGTAAAATTCCTTCTGCCGCTCGGTGAGGAGTTCGCCGTAGAAGTCAAAGAGCATCGTCATGCGAAAGGTCTGATTTTTCACGGGGAATCCTCCTTTGAGTATTCCGTGTAAAGTCATAACACTTTACAACAGGAATCAGTTTACACGAGTTTAGCAGAAAAGTCAAGGCTTATTCGCGGGAAAAACGGCGAATGGGAAAGATTTTATGAAAAGATGTGGTAATGTTCACATTTTCGTGCTATGCTACCATCAATATAGAATGGAAAAGGAGCCGCTTTTATGGAGCCCTTGCGAAAGGAACTGGCGGAGGGCGTTTTTCTGACCTACGTCCCCGCCGCAAAATTTAAGACCGGCGTGCTGGGCGCGCAGCTCATCACGCCGCTGGAAGAGAGCACCGTCGCCGCCGGCGCGCTGCTGCCCGCCGTGCTGCGCCGCGGCACGACCGCGCACCGCGATATGCGCTCGATCGCCGCGGAGCTGGACCGCCTTTACGGGGCGTCCATCGCCTACACCGTGCGCAAGAAGGGCGAGAATCAATGCCTCGGCTTTGTCGGCAGCTTTCTTGACGAGCGTTATGTCCCCGGCGGAGAGCGGCTGCTCGAGCCGATGGCCGACCTGCTCGGCGAGCTGCTGCTCGATCCGCTCACGCGGAACGGGCGCTTCCTGAGCGACTATGTGGAGAGTGAGAAGGAAAATCTGATCGACGCCATCGAGAGCATCCTCAACGACAAGCGCGACTACGCCGACGCGCGGCTTTTGCAGGAGATGTGCCGCGGTGAGCGCTACGGCATCGACCGGCTCGGCACCGTGGAGGGCGTGGAAAAGCTCACCGGCGCCCCCATTCAGGCCTATGACCTGCGGGCCGGTGCCGCCATGGTCATTGCCGCTCTGGCCGCACAGGGGGAAAGTGAGATTTCCAACGTGCAGTATATTGAGCGCGGCTATGAGGACATCATCGGAAAGCTCCGGGCACTGGGCGCGGACATCCGCGCCATAGACGAGCCGGATGAAAGCTCCCTGCCCACCGCACAAATCTGTTGAACCCTACGTCCGTCAGGGAGTGTGCCGGCCTTGACCGGCGCGCTCCCCGGCGGACGTTTTTTCATTATACAAAGCGAGGTATTTTTCTTGACCACCGTACATACCCTTGCCAGCGGCTCCTTTGGCAATGCCGCCCTGCTTTCCTGCGATGGCGCTTCGTTTCTGATCGACGCTGGCATTTCCTGCCGCCGCATCACCGCCGCGCTGAAAGCGCTGGAGTTGTCCTCGGCAGAGCTGGACGCTATTTTTATAACCCACACCCATTCCGACCATATTTCCGGTATGGGAACGCTTTTGAAGAAAACGGCCTGCCCCATTTTCGCCACGGCCCGCGCCTGCCGGGAGCTGCGCTACCGGTTGACGGACATTGACGCCCGTCTTATGGCCATCGACTGCCCCACGCGCCTTTTGGGCGTAAGCGTCACGCCGATTCCCACCTCCCACGATTCCCCCGGCTCCTGCGGCTGGCGGTTCGACACGGAGGATGGCAGCATCGGCTTCCTTACGGACACCGGCTATGTTACCGATGAAGCGCTGGACCTGCTGCCGGGGGTGGACCTTGCCATCATAGAGGCCAACCACGATGTTGAGGCGCTGTGCTCCGGGCCGTATCCCTACTCCCTCAAGCAGCGCATTTTAGGACCGGAGGGGCACCTGAGCAACGAGGATGCCGCCCGCCTTGCGGTCACGCTGGCGGAGGCAGGCGCCTCTGAGCTGGTGCTGGCGCACCTGAGCCGCGACAATAACACCCCGGCCATGGCGCTGAACGCGGTCACAGCGGCGCTGGAGGCCGCGGGGCTGGCCCTGCCGGTATCCGTGGCGCCCCGGGAGTGCACCGGGCCGTGCCACACCGCTCACAGGAGGGCCGTATGCAAAAGGTGACGATCATCTGCACGGGAAAGCTGAAGGAAAAATTTTATCTGGACGCTGCAGCGGAATACGCCAAGCGGCTGAGCCGCTTCTGCACGCTGACAATTCTGGAGCTGCCGGAGGAACGGCTGCCGGAATCTCCCTCCCCTGCCCAGATCGAGGCGGCGCTGGCCCGAGAGGCCGATGCCGTGCGGGCAAAGCTGCCTGCCGGATGTCTGCTCATCGCCATGTGCGTAGAGGGGCAGGAGCGCTCCAGCGAGGCGCTGGCCCGCTATCTTGCGGAGGCTGCCGCCCGGGGCGCCGGACACATCGTCTTCCTCATCGGCAGCTCCTACGGGATGCACCCCTCTCTGAAACAGCAGGCCGATCTGCGGCTGTCCATGTCCCCCATGACCTTTCCCCATCACCTGCTGCGGGTCATGCTCTTGGAGCAGATCTACCGGGCCTACCAAATCAACGCCGGAAGCAAATACCATAAGTAGACGCGCCGGTTTTTTATTATTTGCCGTTTTCCTATCAATTTGTTTATATCTATAAGGAGGTACTGCAAATGGATTTCATGCAGGAATACGAAAAGTGGCTTCGCAGCCCTGCCCTCTCTCCGGCCGAGCACGCCGAGCTGGAGGCCATTCGGAATGACCCAAAGGAGATTGAAAGCCGGTTCTTCGGCCCGCTGGAATTCGGCACCGCCGGGCTCCGGGGGACCATGTACACAGGTCTGCACAACATGAATATCCATGTGATTCGCTGGGCCACACAGGGCTTTGCCAACATCATCGCCGCCGAGGGCGAGGAGGGCAAGCGCCGGGGCGTGGCAATCTGCATGGACTGCCGCAATCACTCCATGGAGTTTGCCCGGGCCGCCGCCGAGGTCTGTGCTGCCAACGGCATCCATGTCCGCATTTTTGAATCCCTGCGGCCCACGCCAGAGCTGAGCTTTGCCGTGCGGGAATACGGCTGTCAGGCGGGCATCAACGTCACTGCCAGCCATAATCCCAAGGAGTACAACGGCTACAAGGTCTACTGGTCCGACGGTGCACAGCTTCCGCCCCACCATGCCGAGGCTATTGCCAAGGAGCTGACACAGATCGATATTTTTGATGGCGTAAAGCGCGTGGCCTTTGACGAGGCCGTGAAGGCGGGCCTTATTGAGACCATGGGCGATGAGACCGACCGCAAATTCATGGCCCATGTCACAGCCATGATCAATGACCGGGAGACCGTTGCCCGGGTGGCAGACAAATTCAAGCTGGTCTACACGCCGTTCCACGGCTGCGGCTACAAGCTGGTGCCGGAGGCACTGGAGACGCTGGGAATCAAGCATTTGATCTGCGTGCCGGAGCAGATGGTCATTGACGGGAACTTCCCCACGGTGGTCTCCCCCAACCCGGAAAACCCGGAGGGCTTTTATCTGGCCATTGACCTTGCCAAGAAAAACGATGTGGACTTCATCCTCGGCACGGACCCGGACAGCGACCGTGTCGGCATCATGGTGCGAAACCATGACGGGGAGTTCCAGCCCGTCACCGGCAACCAGACCGGCGTGCTGCTGCTGGATTACCTCATCGGCGCCATGAAGCGCGCCGGCAAGCTGCCGGAAAAACCGGTGGCCCGCAAGACCATTGTGACCACGGAAATGGCCCGGAAAGTAGCGGAGAGCAATGGCGTAAAGTGCTTCGATACCTTCACCGGCTTCAAATTCATGGCGGAAAAGAAGAACGCGCTGGAGGCCAGCGGTGAGGGGAAGGTCATTTTCTCTTACGAGGAGTCCTACGGCTATATGCTGGGCGATTACGTCCGGGATAAGGACGCGGTCACGGCCTCCATGCTCCTGACGGAGATGGCGGCATGGTACTACGCGCAGGGCATGACCCTCTTTGACGCGCTGAACGCTCTGTATGAAAAGTACGGCTACTACGCTGAAAAGACCCACAATCTGGTGATGCCCGGTCTGGACGGTCTCCGGGACATGGCAAAGCTCATGGCGGACCTCCGCGCCAATCCCCCGACGGAGATCAGCGGCGTGAAGGTAACGGTCCGCAAGGATTATACCGATGGTAGCGTCATCGACTGCGCCACCGGGGCCAAGAGCCGCATGGAGCTTTCCGGCTCCAACGTGCTGCGCTACGAACTGGCCGATGGGACAGTGATTCTGGTCCGTCCCTCCGGCACGGAACCGAAGATCAAGGTCTATATTCTGACACAGGGCGCGGACGCGGCAGAGGCCGCCGCCAACATCGAAAAGTACGGCAGATGGGTCGCCGCCCTGAAGCCCTGAGCTTTTTTCCTCACAAATTGGTAAAGCGCCGCCCGGAGCCTTCATTTCCGGGCGGCGCTTTTTTGTTTTCCAGCATTTTGACGGGCATTTTGCAGGTTGCAAAAGTTTTCTTGCATTTTTCACTTATTTTTGCAAGATTTCTTGCATTTTTGGCAAAATGGGCGTATACTCCGTGGCTGGAACGCCGTTCCAAACCAATGCCAAAGGAAGTGTTTCCCTTGCGGAATGAGCAGAAAAAGCAGCTTAAAAGCTATCTCATTGTCATGGCGTCCGCCGTTTTAATGGGCTTCAGCTATGAGCTGTTCGTATTTCCCAACGCCTTTGCCCCTGCCGGACTCAACGGTCTCATCACTATGGTGCAGTATCTGTTCCACATCAACATCGGCTATCTGTCACTGCTTCTGAACCTGCCGCTGATTTTTCTGACATGGCAAAAGCTGGACGCGGATTTTGCGAAAAAGAATCTGGCCTTTGTGCTGGTATTCTCCTTTGTGACGCTAATGCTGGGGCACATGGACCTCAGCGCTATTGCCTATCACACGGACAACGGCACCTCTACCATTTTAGGCCCCATGGTCGCCGGCGCCATCAGCGGAGCGGTGGGCGGCACGGTCATCCGCCAGAACGGTTCCACCGGCGGCACGGATATTGTGGCGGCATGGGTGCGGAAAAAGTACCCGGAGTCCAGCTTTGTCTGGGTCATTTTCTGCCTGAACGCCTCTGTGGCCGCCCTGTCATTTTTCGTATATGGCTACCGCTTTGAGCCGGTGATTCTCTGCCTGATCTACTGCTACCTCACCTCCAGCATCAGCGACCGCATCCTCAAGGGCGGCAAGACCGCCCTGAAGTTTGAGATCGTCACACAGGACCCGCAGGCCCTTTCCCAGCGGCTCATTCAAGAGCTGCACCACTCCGTCACGCTGCTGTCGGCGCAGGGGATGTATTCCCACACCCCCCGCTCCATGCTGATCTGCGTGGTGAACCGGCACCAGATCGTCCGTTTTCAGGAGATTTTAGCGGAGTTCCCCAATACATTTGCCTATGTCTCCACGGTCAATGAGACCGTCGGCAACTTCAAGCGCATCACTTCCTGACAAAATAGATCTCAAACCGGCGGAGGGGAGTGTCTGTGATCGTAATTGCAAGGCTGGATAAGATGCCGGGTGCGCCCGGAATCTTATCCGGCTTTTTTGTTGGAAAAACATTCTTCGTTCGGGAGGTTTGATTTATGGAGCAACAACACGATTTTACCAAGGGACCGATTTTACCCCTTCTGCTGCGCTTTGCGCTGCCGGTGCTGCTGGCTCTGCTGCTTCAGGCCATGTACGGTGCCGTTGATTTACAGGTTGTGGGGCGCTTCGGCACGGCGGCGGACATCTCCGCCGTGTCCACCGGCGGCCAGATCATGCAGTCCATCACCATTGTCATCACAGGGCTTGCCATGGGCGTGACCGTGCTGCTGGGACAGCGCATCGGTGAGTGCAATCTCCGGGAGGCCGGGCGCGCCGTAGGCTGCGGCATCTGCCTGTTTGCCATCGTTGCCGCAGTGGTCACGGTGGTGATGCTGCTGGCCGCGCCCCAGACCGCCGCCATCATGCACGCCCCGGTGAACGCCTTTTCCGGCACAGTGGCCTACACCCGCATCTGCTCTGCCGGTGCGGTATTCATCGTGGCCTACAACATTCTCGGCAGTATTTTCCGGGGCATCGGTGATTCTGTTATGCCCCTCATTACGGTGCTGATCGCCTGTATCTGCAACATTGCCGGTGATCTGCTGCTGGTGGGCGGCTTTCACATGGGCGCAGCCGGAGCGGCCTATGCCACCGTGGCGGCGCAGGCCATCAGCGTGGCCCTTTCCCTGATTTTGATTCGCCGCCGCAAGCTGCCCTTTACGCTGGAACGGGGCGACATCCGCCCGGACGCCGCCCTCATCCGGCAGATTTTGCGCTTGGGCAGTCCGGTGGCCCTGCAGGGCCTGCTGGTAAGCCTTTCGTTTCTTGCCATCATCGGCATCGCAAACTCCATGGGCACCGTTCCCTCCGCCGGTGTGGGCGTGGCGGAAAAGCTGTGCGCCTTTGTGATGCTGGTCCCCTCGGCCTATATGCAGTCCATGTCCGCCTTCGTGGCCCAGAACATCGGCGCGGGGCAGGCGCACCGCGCCGCCCGGGCGCTCTGGTGCGGCGTGGCGACCTCCCTTGCGGCAGGTTTCATCATGGGCTGGTTCACATTTTTTCACGGCGATATTCTGGTGGGCCTGTTCGTTGATGACGCGGCGGTCATTGCCGCCGCATGGGAATATCTGAAGGCCTACGCCATCGACTGCCTGTTCACCAGCTTCCTCTTTTGCTTTGTGGGTTATTTCAACGGCTGCGGCCAGACGCTCTTCGTCATGGTGCAGGGTCTACTGGGTGCCGTGGGGATTCGCCTGCCGCTGGCGTTTCTCATCAGCCGTCTGCTGCCCGGCTCCATCTTTGCCTTGGGGCTGTCCTCCCCCTGCTCCACTCTCATTCAAATTCTGCTGTGCGGCTTCTGGTATGTCCGCTGCCGAAAGCAGTGGAAGGACGCATAAAAAATCCCCATTGGGTCTGACCCAATGGGGATTTTCTTTTATTTTTATCCGGCGTTCTCGCTGCGGCTGCTTTCGCGCTCCAGCGCCAGCCGGATATTTCCGTCCAGCAGCCGCCCCAGGTGGTCGATGTACGCCTCCGCGTCATATTTCATCCCGTCCTGAAGCCACAGAGCAGTCAGGCCCTCCAGCGCGGCGGAGTAAAATTCCGCCAGCACCCGGATGTCCTCCTCCTGTACTGTCAGACCCTCGGCCTGTCCCTGCACATAGGTCATCATGGCTCCTAAAATGACCTTGTGGTAATAGCGCCGCAGTGTGCCCTGATTGGCGGAATTATAAAGGTGAAACACCGCCCGCTTATTTTGCATGGCAAAGTCCGTGGCGTCCAGAAACGCCTCCTGCCAGCTCTCGTACCGTCGCATTTTTGTCAGAAAATCCGCAGCCTCCATCTCAAAAATATCCTCTACCAGTGCATAAATATCCGCGTAATAATAGTAAAAGGTATTGCGGTTCACCGCGCCGGTCTCCGCAATATCCTTAATGGAGATCTTATCAATGGGGCGCTCGTTGAGCAGCCGGATAAACGCCCGCCGGATGGCATTCTTTGTTTCCTGCGCCATGCTTTTCCTCCGATTTTTCTCTTTTATATATGATGTGTTGATTATACACTGAAAGCAGCTTCCACTTCAAGGAAAATTTTTAACGGCGCCTTTACTGAAAATTCAGGCAATTTCTCGAAACCGCCCAAATTTTCTCAGCGGCGCTCTCCATAGAATCAGGCACAGGCCAAGGTATGTCCATATTCTTCCCCGGAAGAAGCTGGTAAACTGATATTATAAGAGAAGACCCCGGCAAGCTCCCGCAAAAATTGTGTGTAAAAGGAAGAAAATGCCATGCGTCATCCAGTAAGAACCGCGAAACGGCAGCTTCTCCGCTTCGGAAGCTGCGTCCTCTCCGCCCTGCTGGCGTTGAGTTCTGTCCCCGTGTCCGCAGTGGATAACGGCGTGTCCCCCGTCTATGATGAGGCCTATTATGCCATGACGGATTACTATGGCAATCTGACGGAGGGCAGTGTGGTGAAAAGCTATCTCACCAACGGCTATTCCACCCTAACGGACTACGGCCAGTATGACGAGGTGCTGAACCTGACGGACGGGACCGTTCCCTCCTCCGCTGGCGGCATGACCACCTTCCGCTTTGACGCCGGCACGGCGCCCTCTCATTTCTATTTTGAGGGTAAGACCACCCGTCCCTTTGAGGCGCTGCCGTGGACGCTGGCTGTCAGCTACAAGCTCAACGGCGTTCCCACCCGCGCCGAGGAACTGGCCGGAAAAACCGGCGTTGTGGAAATCAATCTGGACGCCATTCCCAACCCGGACGCTATCGAGTACGCCCGGAACAACTACACACTGGAGGCCATGGCCATTTTCAATCAGGACGATATTCTCTCCCTTGAGGCCCCCGATGCACAGGTGCAGCTCATCGGCAATCTGCGAGCTGTGCTGTTCATCGGCCTGCCCGGCGAGGAGTGCCACTACACCATCCGGGTCGGCAGCGAGGATTTCTCCTTCGGCGGACTGACGTTCATGCTGGTCCCCGCCACGCTGAGCCAGCTGGAGGAGATTGCCAAGCTCTCCGAGCGCAAGGATGACCTTGAGGACAACTACAATAAGCTCTCCGGAAGCCTTGATTCTCTGCTGGACGCGCTGTATTCCATGACCGGCAGCCTCAACGCCTCCGCCAGCGGCTTGGATAAACTAAACGAGGCCCGGGGCATCTTCTCGGGCGGCAAGGGCGTTCTTTATGATGGGACCGACGCTCTGCGGGAGGACCTTTCCAACCTGTCCGAGCTTTTGGACCCGGTGGAGGGGCAAATTGAAACGCTGAGCCGCACCATTTCCGATTCCAAATCCGTCCTGAACAGCATGAGCAATACCTCCAGCGACCTCCGGGACGAGCTGGAGGACCTTGAGGACGCGCTGGACCGGCTGGAAAGCACCGGCGATCTGCGCGATGTTCTCAGCAAGCTCAGCGGCAGTCTGGTGTCTCTGCGGAACGCGCTGGGCGTCACCGGCAGCACTGTGAAGAAGGACACCACCGAAGCCATCGACAATGTACAGGGCGTTGGCAGCAAGACCATTGAGCAACTGAAGGCGGCCCACAGCGCCTATGCTTCCGACCGGCAGACCTATTATACCCTTGTCCTGAAAAAGCAAGGTCTGGAAGAAACACAGGCAGCGAGTCTGGCCAAGGTAGCAGCGGGCGCTATGGCAGCCGGTTCCGTAGACGCGGCGACCACCGCATTGAAGGGACAACTGACAAAGCTTGAGCTTGCTTATGCTGCGGCGGCCACAGAAGATGAAAAAGCTGAAATTGAAGCTAACATCATCGGCATAAAGGCGGCGATTCAATATTTACCCGCACTGGAACAAGCCTATCAGTCCAAGGAGGCCATGAGCTTCCAAACATTCTGTCAGAAGGTACTGGGGCAGAGTCCCGCCGACGCCAAGCAGACCGCCGACCTCTGGCTGCTGTATGCCAGCGGCAAGCTGGAAACAGATGCCGCCGGCAATACCACTATCTCCGGTGAGCTGCTGCAAAATGATCCCGAGGAGGGCAGCGGCTCCGACAGCGGTTCTGTTTCGGGCAGCGGCGCCAATTCCGGCAGCGAAAGCGTGGGCGGCAGTCCTTCCGACAGTGAAAGCCCATCCGGCGGCGGTTCCGACGCTGGCTCGAACACCAACGCCGGTAACAACAGCGGCAATATAACCGGTTCCGGCAGTTCTTCCTCCGGCAGTTCTTCCTCCGGCAATTCCAATTCCGGCTCCGGCAGTACCGGCAGCAGTGACAATAACAGCCAGAACAACGCTTCCGGCGATAGCAATGACACCACCGGCGATGGCAGCACCCCGTCCGCCCCCGCAGAGGGCGGTGAAAACGGCACGAACGGCAATGAGGGTGAAACCGGCAATACCGGTGCTGGCAGCGTTACCACCGGCGATAATAATGCCACAACCACAGAGGGCGGTGAAACCGGCGCAGACGGAGGCAAGGGCGAAACCGGCGGTTCCACTGCAGCCACTCCCGGCGAATCCGAAAGCGTGGGCGGAGCAGCCATCGACCTGATTGCAGGCGGATTGGACAGCGCCACCAAGCAAATCAAGGACCTGCAAAGCGGCCTATATACCACCATGGACAATATCGCCAAGCCCACCGGCCGGGTCATTGACGATTTGGCCGCGCTCTGCGCCCGGTTGAGTGAACTGACCTCTCTGCTGAATAAGGCCGAAGACCTGACGTCAGCGCTCTCCGGTGCCAGCGGCGAACTGCGGAGCATTCTCAAGGATGCCGAGGAATTGCAGGACCTTCTGGATGAGTACGAGCCGACCCTGCAGGAAACGCTGAAAACCGTCAGCAGCCTCAGCGTCAGCGCCAACAAGACCATCCGGGACACGCAAAAGCTGGTCACAGACACCGAGGCGCTGCTGAAGGCAGCGGGCACACCGCTGGATGCCGGTACGAAGCAGTCCCTTGAGGCGCTGGCCTCCGTGCTCCGGGGCGCGGCCCGCACCATGAGCACTGCCGGTGAGATCAAGGACGCCAAGACGAGCATCTGCGAGATCATTGAGGACACGTGGGACGAATACACCGGCGATGTCAATAATCTCCTGTTGATGGACGCCACCGCCGAGGCCGTGTCCCTGACGGACAGCCGCAACCCCGCCCCCCAGAGCATTCAGGTCCTCATCCGCACGCAGGAGATCACAGAGCCGGAGGAGGATGAGGAGGAAGCGGCAGCTGCAGCGGCAGAGAAGACCACATTCTGGGGCCGTATCGCCCAGATGTTCAAGGACCTCTGGGCCGCTGTCACCGGCCTGTTCGGCGGAAAGGACTGAGCCATGATCGAACGACTTGCCAAATGGCTGACCCGAAAACCGCGGCTGGTGGCGCTGGCGGCTGTGATCATGCTCATTCCCGCCGCTATCGGCTATATCTCTACCCGCATCAACTATGATATTCTCTCCTATCTTCCTGAGGATCTCGAGTCCTCACAGGGTGAGAAGCTGCTGGAGGAGCCATTCAAAATGGCGGCTACCAGTATGCTCATTGTGGAAAATATGCCCGCCGGATACACCAACAGCCTCATCAATGACATCAAGGCCATTGACGGTGTTTCCAACGCCATCTGGATCAGCAATCTCATGGGTATCCAAATCCCCACGGATATGATTCCCGCCAATTTCCGGGATATGTTCTTCGCCGGGGACGCTACCATGATGATTATTCAGTACAGCCATCCCGGCGCATCGGACGAAACCATGGAGTGCATTGAGCAGGTGCGAAAGATCTGCAACGAAAAATGCTTTTTGGCGGGCTTCTCCGTGGTCATCAAGGATACCCGCGACCTGATGGACAGCGAGCTTCCCATGTTCGTAGGCCTTGCGGTGCTGCTGGCCCTCTGCGCCATGCTGCTGACACTGGAATCCACGGTGCTGCCCTTTATCTTCCTTGCCAGCATCGGCTTTGCGGTCATTTACAATTTCGGCAGCAACATATTCTTAGGCGAGATTTCCTACATCACCAAGGCCATTGCCGCCGTGCTGCAATTAGGCGTCACCATGGACTACTCCATTTTCCTCTACCACCGCTACGAGGAGGAGCGGGCCAACTATACGGATAACCGGGACGCCATGGCCGCCGCCATTGTTGCCGCGTTCCGCTCCCTGTCCTCCTCCAGCGTAACCACCATCGCAGGCTTCCTGGCCCTGTGCGTCATGCGGCTGACACTGGGGCGGGACATTGGCATCGTCATGGCCAAGGGCGTGGTGCTGGGCGTAGCCACCGTGATTCTGGTACTGCCGAGCCTTGTGCTGATTTTCGATAAGCAGATCACCAAGCACAAGCACAGAAGCCTTCTTCCCAGCTTTGACCGGATGAACACCTTTGTCCTCCGGCACCACAGGGCCATTATGGTGCTGTTCATCCTCTTGTTCATCCCTGCCTACTACGCTCAGTCCCACGCCGGAATCTACTACAAGCTGGACGAGTCCCTGCCCCGGGACCTGCCCTCTATTGTCTCCAACGAAAAGCTCAAGGACGATTTCGACATGGCCACCTCTCATTTCATCGTTCTGCGGGACGATCTGACGCCTGCGGAAATGTCAGATATTGAGACCCGGATGGAGCAGCTCAAGGACATCACCTCTGTGGTCTCCTACCACAAAATACTGGGGACCGGCATCCCGGATTTCTTCATCCCGGACGCCGTGAAGGATATGCTCAAGCAGGGCGGCTATCAGCTCATGATGGTCAACTCCAGCTACGAGCCCGCTACCGACGCCGTTTCCGGCCAACTGGACGAAATGAACGCCATTTTGAAAGAATACGATGAGCACGCCATGATCACCGGTGAGGGCGCCATGTACCGCGACCTCATCGACACCACCGCCGTGGACTTTGTGGTGGCGAACTACCTTTCCATCGCCTGCATTTTCCTCATCGTGGCATGGGCGTTCAAGTCCATTTCCATTCCGGCGGTGCTGGTGGCCACGATTGAGCTGGCCATTTTTCTCAATCAGGGCTTCTGCTACTTTTCCGGGGCCTCCACGCCCTTCATTGCTCCCACCATCATCAGCTGCGTGCAGCTGGGCGCTACCGTGGACTACGCTATTTTGATGTCCTCCCGCTTTCAGGAGGAGCTGCAAAGCGGCAAGAGCCGCATAGAGGCCATCCGCATCGCGGCGGATTCCTCTGACGCCTCTATCATTACCAGCGCGCTGGTGCTGTTCTGCGCCACGCTGGGCGTGTCCTTTGTGTCCTCTATCGACCTCATCGGCGCCATCTGCATCATGCTGGCCCGGGGCGCGCTGATCTCCGCGTGCATCTGCCTTCTGGTCATGCCCGCCGTGCTGTATGTCTGCGAGCCGGTGTTCAACAAAACCACGCTCCACTGGCGGACGCCCGCTCCGCCCCAAAAGCCCCGCATTGCCAAGGCGTCCAAAAAGGCGATTGCTCAGCCCGCTTCTACGGACGAGGCGACTCTGCCGGAGCAATCCGCGCCGGAGGCCGCCCCTGCCGAGGAGAAAGAGCGGGACACCGCCAACGTATAACAAAGCCAAACACAGCAGGACGCACCGCTTTCGCGGTGCGTCCTGCTTTCTATTCGCCGTTACAATTTCAAATGGGCTTCTATTTTTCCTTTTTGCCGCCTAACAGCGTTTCAGCATCCTCCTGCAAGCCCTCCAGCGTCATGCGGAGATTGCTCATAAACAGGATGCCGGTGAACCTCAGCAGCGCCTCCCGGGTCTCCTTGTCCAGATTTTTCAACGCCTTCACCATGGTCCCCGCCGTTTTAAAGCCCTCCACCCGCAGGTCTGTCAGTGTTTTTGCGCCGGATGCCTCCAAGATTTGGAACACGCTGTCCACAAACTGCTCCCGCCGGGCTACCGGCAGCTCCCTGACCCACGCCCGCAGCTCCCGGTCCGTCAGCTGGGCCTGCCGCGTAACGCCGTGCAGATGCACAAAATGATTGCCCCGCACTTCCCACGAAAAACCGTCATGCTGCATCAGGCCCTGCTGGCTGCTGTCCACCACGGTGTAGTCCTCCTCATGCTCCAGCAGCATTCCCACCACCGAGGACTTGGGTACGATGGTGTGGATGCGGTCCTCCAACCGCCTGTGCTGCGGCAGGGACAATATATCGTCCCGGAAGCCCGGCCCATCGTTGGACCAGACCGCACAGATACGCCGCTGTACCGCCGCCGGGGCAAATACCCCGGCCCACACTGCCAAATTGCCGCCCTTGGAGTGTCCGCCCAGCCGCAGCTTCAGCCGGGGACACAGCCGCGCCATTTCCTTTGTGTACGCCACCGCCTTTTTCTGCGCCGGGACCTCTGCCATGCAGCTCAGGTAAAAATCCTCCTTCCAGCCCGCCAGCGTATCGTCTGTTCCCCGAAAGGAAAAATAGGCCGTTCCGTCTCCGCAGAGGATGGTCAGCACCGCGAATTGCTCCGCCCGCTCCGTGTCCAGATGCTCCCGGTAGCCACACAGTTCCATATCCCGGAACCGCGGCGTTTCCGCCATGCGCCGCAGCATTTCCGGGATGCGGTTGGGCACCAGAACACCCATATTGACCAATTCGCCCCGGTTTCCGGCCTGCCAGCGCTGCGCTGCCTGCCAAAGCGGCACACGCGGCCCCTCTCCCGGTGCTGGAACGATACCGCTGAAGTCTATAAAGGAAAGCTCCGCTAAAATCAGGTTATCCACCTCGTTGAACGGGCTCTGACGCAGAGTCAGGTCCCCCCGCCAATCCAGATAATCCAGTAAATTTGCCATCTGCACACCTCCGCACAGTTCTATGGTGCTATTATATCCGCCGCCGGCACAGGTTACAAGTGGTTCTATCGCCCCGCGCCGCCGCATAGGATGAAGCATCACAGACGAGAGGTGGACGAGACAGCGATGCAAGCATACAACGAGGTACTTTTAGAGGGTGTTCCCACCGGGACACCGGAGCGCTCCCACGAAAATCACGGGCAGGTCTTTTACCGGCAATTCATAGAGGTCCCCCGCCTTTCCGGCACAGCCGATCTGCTGCCCATGCTGCTACGGCAGGAGCAGCTTGCTGGTGTTCATTCAGGAGAGCCGCTGCGAATCGATGGACAGCTCCGCTCCTTCAATAACCGCACCGTCACTGGGCGGCGTCTGATTTTGACAGTCTATGGAAAGGCGCTGCTCCCGCCGACCGGCGAGGCCGTGAATCAAATCATCCTCTCCGGCACGCTCTGCAAGCCGCCTGTCTACCGCCGGACGCCGCTGGGCCGCAGCATTTGCGATCTGCTGCTGGCCGTTCCCCGGAATTATGGGCGTGCGGATTATTTGCCGGTCATCGCGTGGGGCCAGACCGCCCTGCAAATCAGTACTCTTGATGTCGGCGCGCTGCTTTCGCTGAAGGGGCGAATCCAGAGCCGCATTTACCGAAAGGTCACGGATACAGGGACAGAGGAACGGACCGCCTATGAGGTCTCGGTCATGAATCTGCTGGATACCCCGGAGCTCTGACCTAAATAATCTGCGCCGCTGTCCGAAATTCCGGCAGCGGCGCGGGGCATTTCGCCCTTCTTCCCTCTGCTTCGTCAAAAAATAATGCTTGACAAAATGCTCATTATACGGTATCCTATATAAGCATTCAGCAAAATATAAATATAGTTTTGGTGACATAGCCAAGTGGTAAGGCAAGGGTCTGCAAAACCCTGATTCCCCGGTTCAAATCCGGGTGTCACCTCCATAAAGAGTTACCGGTATAGATGCGTCTGGCGAAAAGTCAGGCGCATCAACCGTTTCCGGTCTTTTTCGAGCCCGGATTTCTTCTTTTGAACCATAGATTTTTATGGAGGTTTCGGAGCGACTGACGTGATTCGAACTGGGGCATATCCGAATTGCGACAGTTTTTCACCACCAGCGCCCTTTTAGAGAAGATTTTTCTCTCGAAAAAAGTGGCATCATCGCGGAAAAAAGATCACAAATTTTTGGGCGTCGTTTGTTGGCTTTGAGCAGCCAAAAAAGCGGCGCCCTTTTTCATTTCCCGACAACAAAAAGGGCGTCTCTGTCGCATCTCCGGCAGGGGCAGCGTGCTGTACCGGCAGGAGCGTGCCGCCCCCGGTGCGCAGGCTGCGCTGCAAAGCGTAATCGACACCGCCAAAATGACTTCGGAATACATGGCGATTCTGAAAACCGCCCCGCAGCTCAAAGCCAGCGGACTGGA
>ENA-UPXC01003214-UPXC01003214.1-human-gut-metagenome-genome-assembly--contig:-NODE-3214-length-17310-cov-12.234898_pt1 | contig 17310 bp, 14 predicted proteins | sample MGYA00250047_ERZ773371 | MGnify/ENA primary metagenome ERZ773371 (study PRJEB29103, sample SAMN06111975) | human gut metagenome | biome: human gut; feature: ankylosing spondylitis patient; material... | reverse complement strand
GACGAACAATTCCTTAATTAATAGGTCGCGAAGCGACCTCACTTTTAGGAGGTTTTGTCAAGTGCTTTTTTGTAAAAAAAGAAAAGAATTCCTTCAAATGCCGATGAAATCAAGGCTGAAGGAATTCTGAAATTTTTCTAAAATACTTAAGTTGACCACAGTGAGGTCAGGTGGTGTTGTTTTTCCATGATAGAATAATCTACACATGTGTGTAGCAATCGAAAAGTTTGCTTTATATGTATGCTTTCTTTGTTTTTTATCAATGACTACGTGCGAGGTAATCATTTCAGCAAAGTTATACATTATCAGATGTGCATAGATTTCTTGTTGGATACACATCACCTTTTTGGAATGGAAATTGAGCATGCCGATTGTATATTTCAAGTCTCTGAATGATGTTTCAATTCCCCAGCGAGATGCATATAGTTTCTTTAATAGTCTTGTGGATTATCAGCAACATTCTTAATCTCGGTCAACAAAAGTTTTTTTACATGTTCAGGTTTCATGTGTTTTCTCCTTGCAATCAAATTTTTCTTAATTACAAGGGCCGCACACATTTCTGCTTTTATCAACTGTTTTTTATAAAAAAAGACCCCTATACCATTTAATTGGTATAGAGATCTCATTTCATCAGCTTAACTTAATGACATTGGGCTTTGAAGCCTTATCCTCTTTTTTTATTCCTAACCTTTAATTCCTGACTGTGCCACACCTTCAATAAACTGTTTCTGGAAGATAAAGAACAATACAATGATCGGGATAACCGCCATTACGGCTCCTGCCATTTGCATTGGGTACTTCGTTGTATATTGTCCCTGTAATGTAGAAAGTGCAGGACCAAGTGTCATCTTATCCATAGATGTATTAACGATCAATGGCCACATGAAATCATTCCATGCGAATTTCGCTGTAAAGATTACCAGCGATACGATACCTGCTTTTGTAAGTGGAAGCATGATCTTTCCAAAGATCTGGAAACGGTTACAACCGTCCAGCAATGCCGCTTCTTCCAGTTCCTTCGGCAATGACATAAAGAACTGTCTCAGAAGAAATGTTCCAAATGCACTGAATAAGTTCGGCAGGAACAATGCCGGTATCGTGTCCAGAAGGCCAAGACTCTGAACGATCCGGTACTGCGGGATCAGGAATATCTGTCCCGGTACCATAAGTACGGATAACACCAGTACAAAGATCGCATTCTTAAACGGGAATTCGATTCTTGCGAATGCGTAAGCTGCCATAGAGCAGAACAGCACCTGTACAACAGTTGTTACCACAGTTGATATAATTGTGTTCAAATATACTCTTCCAAATGGAAGTGCTGTTACGATAGATGAGTACGCATCTGTCAGAAACTTCTTCGGGAAAATGGTCGGCGGTATCTGCATGGCCTCTCCGACTGTCTTAAAAGAAGTCAGGATCATCCACACAAACGGAAATACCGTGATCGTAATTCCAAGGAGAAGTAAGATATGTACAATTATTTTTCTTGAATTTTTACTCTTCATTTTTCTTCTTCTCCTCTCTTAATCATAATTTACCCATTTTTTCTGACCGATCATCTGGATCACTGTTACCAGCATGATTGCTGCAAAGATCAGAATTGAAATTGCTGCTGCATATCCTTTGTATCCATAATCAAATGCCTGACGATAGAATAACATAACAACCGTCTGCGTATTTGCATATGCCGGATTTGTTTTTCCAATCATCATATAAATGACATCGAACACCTGGAATCCACTGATGATGGATGTGATCATCACGAAGAAAATCGTTGGTGTCAGAAGAGGAATCGTTACTTTAAAAAATAACTGAACTGGTCCTGCTCCGTCAATCTGTGCTGCTTCGTAATAAGATTTCGAAATTCCCTGCATACCTGCAAGCAGGATGATCATGTTATATCCGACTGACATCCAGAGACCTACGATCATAACACTATATAATGCGATTTTCGGATCTGTCAGCCAGCCGACACCTTTTCCGCCCAGCGCACGGATCGCACTGTTTAAAATACCCATTTTCTCGTTGTAGATCCATTTCCATACCATGGCAACAGCTGCTGCCATGGTTACGGATGGTAAGAAATACAATGTACGGTAGATAGAGGTACCTTTAATCTTGGAGTTCAGAAGAGTTGCAATCAGGATTGATAAGAACAATCCAACCGGAACCGTAACCACAACGTACTTCAATGTATTTCCGAATGTCTTCAATACTTCTCCATCACGGAATACTTTCTGGTAATTTGCCAGGCCGCAAAAAGTTGCGACATTAAATTTACTTACTTCGTTAAAACTAAACCAGATATTCTGGATAAATGGCCAGATATAGAACACCAGAAGGCCGAGGGTAACCGGCGCAATAAATATATACCCCGCAATCCAATCCTTCTTCTCTCTCTTACTCGCCCGTTTTTTCACTACGCCTGTTTTTGATTTACCTTCAGCCATATCTTTTCACCTGTTTCTTACTATTTTTCCTGAAGTAACTTATCTGCCTGTTTTGTCAGACCCTTGCAGACATCTGAAAGTGATTTCTCTCCATTATATGCTTTCTGAAGTTCTGTTGCTTCCAGATCATACAGTTCTGCTGCTTTCGTACATACCGGAAGCGGATATGCTTCATCAGCGTGATTTGTGTAAGCTGCAAGATTGTACTGTGAATTAGCTTCTGCAAAGTATTTCTGTGCATCTGTTCTTGCAGAGATTACAACACCTGTTTTACCCTGGATTTCCTGAGCTTCTTTGCTTCCAAGCCAGATCGCGAAATCTTCTGCTGCTTCTTTGTTCTTGCTTCCTTCAAACACTGCATATCCAAGTCCGTTGATGCAGTTGCCTTCTTTTCCGTTGAATGTCGGAATCTCTACGCAATCAACCTTATCTTTGATTGCGTCATTGCTTGCATACTCCGGAACCATGTATGATCCGGCAAAGTTCATTGCAAGCTGTCCACCCTCGAACATCGCATCTGCTGTTGTCTCTGAAAGAGCTGATGCACTTGGAGATAATCCTTCATTGTACATATCGATCCAGCACTGAATACCTTCCTGTGTCTTAGGATCATCATATCCTGTAGACTTCTTATCATCACTTAAGATATATCCGCCATTTGCATAGACGGTCTGATAATACCATGTCTGGAAATCAACCGGGCAGGCAAACGGATATACACCGTCTCCAAGTTTTCCGCTGTCTTTTAATGCCTTAGCAGTTGCAACCAGGTCATCATAACTCATATCATCTGTAGGGTATGGAACTCCGCACTTGTCAAAGATTTCTTTGTTATACCACATTGCATTAGTATCAAAATCTTTCGGCACAGCATAGTTCTTCTTATCACGGACATAGTTATTAACCAGTGTCTCAGAATAGCTGTCCTTGATATCTGAGTCTTTGATCTTATCTGTCAGATCATCCAGGATTCCTCCCTCTACATATGAGTCCAGATGAAGAACGTTCAGCCAGAATACATCCGGTGCTTTTCCACCACTTGCTGCTGCTTCGAGTTTTGTCCAGTATTCCCCACCTTTATATGGTGTTAACTGGATGTTGATCTTGACATCTGAATTTTCTTTTTCATATGCCTTTACCATTTTCTCCATAGCCGGTCTCTGATTCTCATCCCAGATACCAAAATTTAATTCTGTCTTTCCTCCGGAAGCACTTTCGCCTTTACTTCCGCCACATGCTGTCAGCATCGTTGCACCCAGGGCTACACAAAGTCCCAGAGCTGCTACTTTTCTCATGTTCTTTTTCATAATGTTCACTCCTTCTCTTTTTCTTTATCTTTTGGTTACGTTTTATATGAAGTTCTCCGCCACTCCCGGCATTGAACACATATATTGGTTTTCTTTCTATCGAAATGTTTCAATATCTACCGGCTTTCCGTCATGCAATCTGGAGTATTCTGCCGCCAGTGCACAATAATGACTTTGTAACGATCTGTCCAGCGAAGTAATATAAGTGCTTTCCGATTTCTCTCCACTTATAACATCCAGAAATTCTTCCACCATCCGATTATCTCCACCGCCGTGTCCTGAAAAATCTTCTGACAGTTCTGCAACATTGATAATTTCTTTTGTTCTCTCCGGATCAAAATGCTCAATCCATATCTTGCTTTCCTTTTCATCCGGCTGCATATCTACGATCAGTTCACCTTTGGTTCCCATGAACTTGGCATATCTGGAAGTCTCATAAGTAAATCCGCACATCGTAAAACTCATCGTTGTCCCGTCGGTCATATTCATATTGATCACCTGATGATCCACAACATTATTATCACAACGGAACACACATCTTCCATACGGTCCGGTTCTTAAAGCTTCTTCTATCTTATCTTCTGTCGGTCCGGATGGCACAATGACATCCAGCGGCCATTCCCTGTTACCATTTCTGTATCCGATTCTTTTATGATCCAGGTAAATCTTTTCCGCATCAAAGATGCAGTTATCTTTCGCTTTGCATCCTTCCAGACATCTGTCTGTACAACCTTCCGGTGCATGTTCCGTTTTGAAATAATTCAGCTCTCCATAGGATGTAAGTGATCTGCATGTCTTATTTGCAAGCCACAGATACAGATCCATGTCATGACAGCATTTCTGCAGGATCATCGGGCTTGTCTCATCTGAATTTGCCCAGTTGCCTCTGACAAAGCTATGTGCCTGATGAAACCATCCGACATTTTCAATCGCCATGATCGAGATCACATCACCTATCGTTCCTGCATCCAGGATTTCTTTCACCTTCTGATAGATTGGTGTATATCTTAGAACATGACAGACAACCACTTCTCTTTTACATTCTTTTGCCACTTCGGATATTTTTCTGCATTCACCCAGATCCGGTGAAATTGGTTTTTCAAGAAGCAGATGATACCCTTTCTTTAAAGCTTTTATAGCCTGACCCACATGTTGTCTGTCCTGTGTTGCTATGATCATCGCATCCGCAAGTTTTTCCTCCTTTAACATGTCTTCGGCGCTTTCATAACAGTGTGACATCGGGACGTCATATTCTTCTGCCGTCAGTTTTACTTTTTCCGGATCAATATCTGCAATGGCTACGATTTTCATCTTATCCGGATATATTTTTGCAGCTTTTGCATAAGTATCTCTTCCTCTGCTTCCGAGACCTGCAATTGCAACCGTCATCTGTCTGCTCATCTTTTTCATCCGCCTTCCTTTATTTGTATTAGTGTATCTTACATTTCAATGCTATAAATCTGTTTCCCGAAATCAACGGTTACCTTTGTGCCATCCGAAAACATCGTTCTTTGGATCTCCGGATTGCCATCCACCATTTCATGGCTTACCATCTCGCATTTTGCAACCTTTTTGTGAAGTTCCGTCACCACTTTACATCTCTTGATGTCCTCCATGATATGCATCTTAACATTTCCTTCAAAGGAACCGTCAAAATCCGGATATGCTCCATCACGGATCAGATATGGTGCACCTCCATTCAGTAAAGCATACAGCATGTAATCTTCGGTATCATCTATCTTTTCCATCATCCATGGTTCGATCAGGCAGTCATGATATACCAGATTGAACAGTGGTATCGGTATTCCGTGTTTCGGACTTCCCGGTTTGCGAAGCATAAAATCATATGGTGCGTAATGACAGAACACCAGGCTTCTCACGCTCCAGTCACTGACTTCCTCCGAACTTGGAAGGATTCCTTTTGACATCAGATAATCAAAACATCTTGCCCGGTAGTCGTAACATTCCCTTCTTGTCATACGATGTCTCGGATTATTGCACTCATCTCCTTCGTTACAGGTGAACACATCCAAATATGCTCCGTCCAGATGAATCTGGTTCTTTTCCAGTTCACTAAAATTACGTTGTACATAATGTGGAGCCTGTGTTGCACACAGATATGACTGCTGCCCGCCTGCCCATCTCTTATGTGTCGGAATTGTTCCGTCCGGCAGTCTGCAGGCATAGTCTTCGTCAAAACTTTCTGCCGAAAAGTAATAATCACGGTACTGATCATGGATCCCGAACAGATCCCCCTGTTCTTTCATAGTATCCGACAATTCTTTCATTGCCTTCCATCCACCTGCTTCTTCACAAGCCGGTGTATAATCCGGGTGATTATTATCGTATCCAGGTTCTGCCCATCCATCCAGATGAAGATATAGTTTACCGGCTCCCAGTTCGTGAAGTTCTTTCATTTCTCTGGTTCTGACCGCAAATGATGTCAGGTTATTATTCTTTTCCGGATTTTCCGGATCAAAAAAGTCTGATTCCGGCTGGACAAATGTCTTAATCCCTTTATGTATAAAACTGCATCCGATCAGATCATTAACCGAAGGAACTCTTGCTGCCTTTTCATTCAGCGTACATAAATTGCCCTGTTCTTTTACATATTGCCGGTAGATCTTACATGCATCGTTATAGTCACCATCTTCGATCAATGTATATCGTACAATTCTTCTGTAATCCATCCTTCCGAGACTTGGCTCAAATCTCACACTGACATGTGTGTATGGTCCGTTCTGAGGATGCTCCGCCTGATATCCTGCATTCCATGGTGTAGTACAGATCGCAATGTATCCATTTCCACCTTTAAACTGTGCGAACCAAGGCATATATCCTCCGGCTGTCTCAAAGAATCCATCAAACGGGATATCCTTTAGTTCCGTCTCCCAGTCATTCGGAATCATCACCCCCTGCTGCATATTCAGGAGCGTATACCAGTCTTTTCTCTTTTCTTCCAATTCCAGTTCTCCCGGCCAGAACAATTTTTCCACCGCAAGCCCTTCCTCACAAATCGGAATCCATTCAAAGAAAATGTCTTCTGTACATTCTTCAATCCATGCATAAGTTTCAAATGCATATGGAACTTTTTTTCCTTCTATCTCAAATCCGGCAAATGAACTACGGATTCCCTTTCCGATTCCGTTCTGTACCAGTTCGTGATGGATTTCCAGTGCTTCGTCAAAATAAACGGTTCCTTCTTTGCATTCCATTTTCGGACGGTACTCACTTGTCCAGTTCCATTCGGTATCCCCTTTCCCGAACGAAAACTTTAGATTATTATCATCCATTCCAAGTTGTATTGTGTTAGTCTTTACCTCCAACATATGAACCACCTTTCATTGGCAAATTCGCTAATTTTCTTATTCCTTTTCGTTCATTATATTGTATTCTGCACAAGATTGCTTGACATATTGTCCATTCTTATTGTCATATCATCCAAAAGTTGTTATAATATAAGCCAGGAGGGACGCTTATGACTTATGTAAAAACCACATTGCAGCATTCCATCGACATTGATGCGATCATCACACTGCACTATTTTGAATATATGAAAAATTTCGAATTCAAAGGCGAGTCGCATAATTTCTGGGAATTTCTTTATGTCGACAAAGGAACCGTTGCAGTCCGTGCCGATGATACCTGGACAACTCTTTATACCGGTGACATTATCTTTCATCAGCCAAATGAATTCCATGCCATTAAGTCCATCGGGAAAGATTCACCCAATCTGGTCGTCATGTCTTTCACTTCTAGTTCGCAGGCCATGTCTTTCTTCGTAAATAAAAGCTTTACACTCAGTATGGAAGAACGGGCCATGATCTCCAGAATCATCACGGAAGGCCGGCATACGCTTGCAACGCCTATGCACATTCCTTCGGTCGAACAGGTACAGTTAAAGGAACATGCACCTTTTGGCTCCTAGCAGATGATTCTCCTTTATCTTGAGATGTTTCTGATCACCCTGATCCGTGAACATCAGGAAGAGAGCGGCACCTCTATACAGCATAAGTCTTCTCCCGAGAAAGAATCTGCAGAGCAGGAACGCCTCAGCGAAATTCTGAAATACCTCGAATATCACATCTGCGAAAAGCTGACGGTAAAAGATATCTGCAATGAATTCTCCATGTCCCGTTCTTACGTTCAGTTACTGTTTCACGAACAACTAAACTGTGGTGTGATCGACTATTTCAACCAAATGAAGATTCAGCGTGCCAAAGACATTATCCGTGACGGTTCTATGAACCTTACCGAGATTGCTTATTTTCTTTCTTACAGCTCACTGCCATATTTTTCCAAGCAGTTCCGTCTTGCAACCGGCATGTCACCTTCCGCTTATGCATCTTCCATAAAAGGAATTACCGATGCTGTCTACGAGGCAGAAGAGCGAAACCGCGATCTATAATCACTCATAAAAAAATGGCGCAACAAGGCTTATTCATCACACCCCATTGTGCCATTTTTTATTATTTCATTTTTATTTTCAGTCTATTGTCTAAAACTCTGCCTTTAAAAATGCTTCATAGCATCTTACTGCTTCATATATGTCTGCCTTGCTCGTCGTCTCCCACGGTGCATGCATTCCAAGGACTGCCACACCGCTATCGATAACTTCCATGCCGTACACACTCATCAGATAAGCGATCGTTCCTCCGCCGCCTACATCAACACGACCAAGTTCTGCTGTCTGGAAATGCACCTTTGCATCTTCCATGATCTTTCTTAACTGAGCCACGTATTCCGGATTGGCATCATTGGAACCGCTCTTTCCTCCCGAACCTGTATACTTGTTAAATACCGGTCCACATGCAAGAAAGGCCGCATTCTTTTTCTCATATACATCCTCATACATCGGATCAAATCCCGCACTTACATCAGATGAGAGCATCTTGGAATTTGCCAGCGTCCTTCTGAGAACAATGTCATTATATTCAATCCCTTCATTCAAAAGAATGTATTCCGCAACTGCATTTTCGAAAAACCTGGATGTCATACCACTCGCACCCGTACTTCCAATCTCTTCCTTGTCAACCAACAGACAGCAGGCAGTTCTCGTAACCTCTTCTGCTTCCAGTATTGCAAACAACGAAGTGAATGCACACACTCTGTCATCCTGTCCATATGCCAGAATCATACTGTTATCCAGTCCACACTCTCTGGCTTTTCCTGCCGGCACAATCTCTAATTCTGCCGAGAGGAAATCTTCCTCTTCGATATCATATTTTTCTTTCAGAAGATTCCTGATTCTCCGTGTCACCGCATCCTCTTCTCCGTCCTCCGGACGGTTGCCGATCAAAAGATCCATCTGTTCCCCATCGATGAAATCTTTTGCCAGCTTTTCTCTCTGCTTTGCTCCCAGATGCGGAAGAAGATCATTGATCACAAGCACCGGGTCTGTCTCTTTTTCCCCCACACAGACCTCCACTTTTTTCCCATTTTTCTTAATCACTACACCGTGAAGCGCAAGCGGAATTGAAAGCCACTGGTATTTTTTAATACCTCCGTAATAATGCGTATCCAGAAAAGCCAGTCCTTCATTCTCGTATAACGGATTCTGTTTGACATCGATTCTCGGCGAATCAATGTGTGCGCCAAGAATATTCATCCCCTCTTCAACCGGCGCAGTTCCTGCATGAAAAAGTACAATGGCTTTCCCCATATAATCCATATACACTTTATCTCCGGTGCGAATCTTCTTTCCTGCCTTGATCAACTGTTTCATATCTTCGTATCCCTGAGCTCTGGCAAGTTCAATGGTTTTCTGTACACACTCCCGTTCTGTTTTTCCTTCATCTAGACATACACGATATAACGCATTGGTTCTTTCCAACTTCTCCAGCTGTGCCTCGCTATATGTCTGCCATAAATTTTTACGTTTCATAACTTCTGATTTCACCTCTTTCTCCTTTTATTTAAACTGTATTATAAACCATGTCTTTTAAAATTGTATTATACTTTTGTCCATTGAAATTGTAGGATCGTCCAATATTCTATAAAAAATTCTCTTTTTAACCATATTCCCTTTGCTTTTTATTTTTCTGTGCTGTATGATGTGGGATAAAAAAGGGGGCACTCTATCATGGAATATTCTGGTGTTAAGTTACATAATTCTATTACTGTCGGAAAGATATTCAGTATTCATTATTTTGAATATATGAGTAACTTTAAATTCTCTGGTGAAGCTCATAATTTTTGGGAATTTGTATATATTGATAAAGGCGAAGCCGGTATAACTCACAATAAATCTTATACAGTACTACACAAAGGGGAACTTTTCTTTCATAAACCCAATGAATTTCACAGTGTCCGGGCAACAGGCACGATTGCACCCAATCTTATTGTTATATCTTTTGAGTGCAATGACAAGGCAATGAATTTTTTCAACAATCGTCGTATGAAAATTGATGAAACTGCACAAACATTGCTCGCCAATATTATCATCGAAGCAAAACGTTGTTTTAACTGTCGTCTAGACGATCCTTATCTTCAAAATATGCCTTTAAAAGACACAGACATTTTTGGGTCACAACAAATGATTCGATTATATTTGGAACATTTTTTGATTCATTTAATCCGATGTTACTCTCAATCTTTCCTGCAACACAAAAAGCTTTCAGAAGCAAAGCTTCCGAAAGCTACAAAAACAAATAATGACACTGAAACATTCAATAAAATCATTGATTATCTCAACCGGCACATAACATCACATGTAACTATTGACTTGATTTGCAAAGACAATCTAATTGGTCGTTCCCAATTACAGAAATTATTCAAGGAACAATGCAATCGGGGTATTATCGAATATTTTTCAATATTGAAAATCGAAGTTGCCAAAGAACTGATCCGAACCAATCACATGAATTTTACACAGATTTCTGCACATCTTGGTTACACCTCTATTCATTATTTTTCCAGGCAATTCAAAAAAATTGTCGGAATGACACCTTCTGAATACGCTTCTTCTGTCAAAGCAATAGCAGAAGGAAACGCAAACTAATCGTCTTCTATGACTGTTATTTAATTTGCATGAAATTCATAGCGGAAAGGAAGTATCTGCTTTCCTCCATACAATTCATGATTCAGGATCTCCCAGAGATCCTGGATACTGTCTTCTCCTTCTCTTACATCATCAACCATAATTCCTTCTTCACTGTTCAGCAATTTATCCGCTTCTTCAAGCCTTCCTGTCTTCACAAGCCCCAGTGCATAATAATATTGCACCCGCCCGATGGATTTCATATCTTCATCCATAACAGCATACTGCTGTAAAATTGCCCTATATGCTTCGCATTGATTCAAAATTTTAAGTCCTTCTTTCTGATATGACAGACAGTGTCTCTTAAGTTCCATTCCTCTTTGTGCATACAATGCCGCAAGATTTTTATTTCCTTCATGAATACTTAAACATGCCAGTCCATGCAGCGCCCATGCGTTCTCCTGAAGTTTCAATGATGTCTCATACATTTCTTTTGCAATTTTATCATTTCCTTTTCGGAATTCAAGAATTCCAAGATGATAATATGCATACCAGTTTTCATAATTCGGTGCTAGTGGTTTCAGCGTCGTCTTTTTCAGATAAGCCAGAAATTCTTCTCCATTCCAAAATGCATCCGGTTCTGTCTCTGGGTCCGGACAATGAAGCTCTCCTGTCTCAAAAAAATGTTCCCACTTTTCCATACTTTCCGTTTTCTTTACAAATTTCAAATGACCCGTTCTTGCGTACTCTTTGCGAAATGCACCATAACCGCTTCCCGGAGTAATCAGTTCTGCCTCTGTTAATGCCATCTTTTTTGTTTTCTTCAATTCTTCTTCCAGTTTCCCGATCAGCTGAGTTTTTTGCAGATAGTCTGTTATGTATCTTTTTCTTTCTTCAAATGATTTATCATATATCTCTGCAGTCAGTTCTTCTGAATATGCCGGTCCGTAACATTCCATCCATTCCCACGCAGTGTGTGGTGCCATCGGAATACATCCATACTGTGTCTTTCCAAGTCCCGCCTGGATTTCTACATAGCGCCCTGCATCTTTTGTCAAAAACTCCTGCCAATGATCAGATGCTGCATTACTTCCCCATGAAAACAGTTTTCTTCCTTTCAGTCTTCCTGTCGAAAACTGTAAAAGCCCTTTTCCGTTTTTATCTACATTTACAATATATTTCGGCTCGTTTTCCGGGATATTAAAGAAATAATCAATACTCCGTGGAATTTTCTGATAATCCGAAACATCCACACCATCCACTTCTGGCAAAGATACTTTACGACATTCAACACCTGTTCCTGCATATGCTTCTGATGCAGGAACTGTTATATGTCCCTGTTCATACTCCGGAACCGCCATATTGCTCCACCAATACATCGGAATCACTTCCGTACTTTCATTCACTATTCTCATTCTACATTTCAAATATGAAGAATCATCATCCAGCCAAAAATCCATCTGCCATGTTACCCCTCTGATTCTTTCATACTCATACATTCTCAGTACCGGTTCTCCTTCATCGGTATGTGTCTTCGCAACATATAATGGTTCTGTCGTATACGGCTGATGTCCTATAATGCCAAGATTCCATTCCACACCTCCCGAAAACCAGGCATTTCGTACCGCCAGATTACTGAATTGTAATACATCATTCGTATAAAGCAGATTCCTGTTTTCATTTTTATCCCAAAGTTCCCATAATCTTCCACCATAATCTGGAAGAAATACTGCCTTGAGCTGATTATTTTCCAATACTGCCGTACGAATTTGCTTTTCTTTCAATTGCCTTTTGTAATTATTTCTCTGACGATATGGATAAGAATCCGCTACTTTCCCATATCCTTCATAAATTTCATCTGTTTCATCCAAATAGAACTTTAACGAATTCTGCAGAATCCGTTCTCCAAGAAGATCTGGTACACATGACTCTTCTCCCAAATCTGCTGCAAGCATATTTTTCCATTCAAATCTTAATTCTGACATAATTTTTCCTTTCTTCGCTTCAAATAAAATCCACAGGACTTGCCAGTGGCAGTTTCTCCCGTATGCTTTAATATAAAAATGAAGCTGTCAACCATGACTACCTCCTTACATGGTATAACAGCTTCACCACCTTTCTACTACAAGGTTCTCTCTATCCCTTGATTCCTCCCGTTACTCCACCTATAATCTTCTCTGATAAGAAGAGATACAGAATAAAGGTCGGCAGGAATACAATAACAACTGCTGCAAACATTCCTGCCCAGTTGCCTGTATACTGCATAGACTGGAGCATTCCGTACAATCCAACCGCTACCGGCCGTAATGTATCGTTGTTTGCAAAGATCAATGACAGGAAATATTCATTCCAAATATTGATAAAATTGAAAATCGTAACTGTGACGATTCCCGACTGAGCCATCGGGAACATAATCTTCCAGAATGTCTTCGTTGGAGGGCAGCCATCAATTGCAGCGGCCTCTTCATATGTTCGAGACAGGTTCGAGAAGAATGTCAGCAGAAAAATTGTTGTATATGGAATGTTGATTCCAATATACAGAAAGATCAATGTTACTTTGCTGGCAAATACACTGTTCAAGATTCCAAGATTGGCAACGATACTAAACAGCGGAAGCACGATCATAGTGATCGGAATTCCCATTGCCGATACAAAACTTGTCTGAATGATTTTATTTCCCAGAAATGTGAATCTCGCCAGTACATATGCTGCCGGCGCACAGATCAGGATCAGCAGGAAACATGATATCAGGGAATATAACATTGAGTTCATAAAGAACGTTGCCACACCACCAGATCCCCATGCCTGTATATAATTTTCAAAATGCAGTCCTGTAGGGAACTTTAATGCTTTTCCTGCGAAAATGTCAGTTGTTGTTGAAAGACTCGCTGCAAGAATCCATCCAAGCAGCATAAATGTAAAGATAACCCACAAGATGATCACGATATATCCAGGAGCCAGTTTCATTTCTTTTTTCCAGTTAATTTTCTGTCTTACTTTTTTTTCTTTTTCCATAACTGCTCCTCCTTTCTAAAATTCAAGGTCATCATCTTTGATCAATTTGTTACAGATTGAGAATACGATCACTACACATACGCACAGAATAATACCGATTGCAGCTCCATATCCTGCATTTCTCTCTGTCACCGCATTACCTGCGCCAAATGTATGCATATACATATACTGTACCGGTACGATTGTTGCCTTATCTGCCGTAACCGTTGAGAATAATTGCGACCATACAAAGAATGCTGCTGTACTTACTGTCCACATTGTAATATTTGTTTTAAATACACCTTTTAAAAGAGGCACTGTCATATAGCGGAACTGCTGCGGTTTATTCGCACCGTCAATTGTTGCCGCCTCAAAAAGATCTGGGCTGATTCTTTCGATTCCGCTCATCCAGATCAACATATGATATCCAATCATTCCGAAGCAGTATGCAAAAAGCAATGCCCAGAACTTGTGATCGGAATCCAGCCATGGAGTTTTCGCAAGTTTGTGTAATCCAAGCGAATCCAAAACGCCCTTTAAAAGTCCGAATTTAGAACTGTATACATACTGCAGCCACATGGTTGCAAGCGCTACCGCACTTACGATATTCGGAAGATAGATGATTGCACGGAAGAATTTCTTTCCGCGTATTCCACTTGTCAGGATTACTCCGAATAACAGGGACACCGATAATACGATGATTCCACCCAGTGCCCATATTTTCAAAATGTTCATCATTGCTGTTTTAAAGATCGCTGTCGTAAACAACTTCTGGTAGTTGCCCAATCCAACAAATGTCCACCATTCCATTGTATCCGTTACTGACTCGATCTTATACATACTCATCATAATGGTTCTGATAATCGGATACAGGAATACTATGAGGAAGATGATTACTGCCGGGGCAAGAAACCCAACGATCATTTTTTTATTCTTCTTCACGTATATGCCTCCTTTTACTAAAATATGGTGGCCGCGTAGTAACCGCCCTGCCACCATATTGATCACTATCTAGTCTCTTTTCTTTACTGTCTGATTTTATTGTCCTGCTGCTTCTTTCATTGCTTTGATGAATCCTGCTGCGTCCAGTTTGCCTGAAGCAAGTTTCTGTGTGTTTTCCTGAAGCACAGGTGTGATATCATTGTTGCTTTCTACACCTGCTGCCCAGTCATAGAAAGTTGTTGTTGCATCGAATGCTTCTTTTACTCCTGAGAGTTCTGTCGGCCATGCATCCGAATTTGCTTTGTCAGTTGGGATACAAAGAGCATCTTCTGTCATCTTCTTATCATACTCACCTGTTGTAATGTACTCGATAAGCTGGAATGCTTTATCTGCCATCTTAGAATCCTTGTTAATTGCAAGTACCTGGTTTGCAATGTTGTTAGCTGTATTATCATCTTTTCCGTCTGGAACTGATGGATAATTGAAGTAACCCCATTCAAGATCATCTGCTACAGAATCTTTTGCTTCATTTGGAAGCCATGATCCACAGATAACGATTGCTGCATCACCAGGAGCGAATTCCTGATTCTGTCCTGCTGGATATTTGTTTGTTGCGATATTTTTTGAGAAATAACCTTTCTTAGCGAAATCAGCAAAACTTTCTGCTGCTGCTTTAACTTTTTCATCATCCCATGTTACAGATTCGCCATTGTATTCTTCTCCCGTTACCAGAGATTTTACTCCATCCTGTCCGATATATCTTGCAAAATGATATCCGATAAATGATGTCAGATAAGCATCATCTGCTGTAATTGGTGTTATTCCTGCTTCTTTTAATTTTGCACAAGCTGCATCTAATTCTTCCCATGTAGTTGGTACGGATTCGATTCCTGCTTTTGTAAATAATGTCTTATTGTAGAAGAAACCAAAGATAGATGGCTGATATGGAATGCTGTGTAATGCATCATCTCCATCGTGTGTCTGACCATATGCGTTACGTGCAATCTTGAACAATGTCTCATTGCCGTGCTCAGATTCATAATCCTTAGCCATATCTTCCAGATCTAATAAGTATTTTCCCCAACTTCCGTTTACACGGTTAACATCTTCATCAAACAAATCAATCTGCTGTTTTGCGCTCAAAGCCGGCTCAAGTCCCTCTCTCTGTCCGGTACGTCCCTTGAACTGTACATCAACCTTAACACCAGTATCTTTTTCATACTTACTGATAGCTTCCTTGATAACCTTTGCCTGTGGTTCATCCTCACTCCACATAGCCCAGTATACAAGTTTGTCCCCACCTTTGCTGCTTCCACTGTCTGAACCTGATTTACTTCCGCATCCTACAACCAGTGAAGCTGCCATTGCCACGCACAGAAGTGCGCTCACAATTTTCTTTTTCATAACACGTTTCCTCCTATTTCGTATCGTTTGTTGTTAAATCTATTCTAATACAAATTTGCACAAAAATCTTTGTCTTATAGAACTCTAAATTTGCACTATCTGCATTAGTTGTTTGATTTTCGAACAAATTTATTGTATCATATTGTGTAGATTTTACAAAATATTATTTTCGCAGACTCGTCTTTATTTGTAAAATATACTGTAAAACATATACGCAAAGGAGAATAAGCATGGCATACTACGGAGTGGATTTACATAATTCTATTACTTTAGGACGAATCTTCAGTATTCATTATTTTGAATATATGAGTGATTTCAGCTTTGAAGGAGAATCTCACAACTTCTGGGAGTTTGTCTGTGTCGACAAAGGCGAGGTTGATGTAACCAGAGAAAAAACGCATATGATATTAAAAAAAGGAGATCTTGTTTTTCACAAGCCCAATGAATTTCATAATGTTAAAGCGACCGGCAATATTGCACCCAATCTGGTTGTTATTTCTTTTGAATGCCATGATGATGCCATGTACTTTTTCAATGACAGAATCTTGCGGATTGATGAGATAGAGCGTAATCTGCTTGCCAACGTTATAATAGAGGCCAGACGCTGTTTTGACTGCAGACTGGATGATCCTTATCTACAGAATATGCCTTTAAAAGATTCTAATACATTTGGATCTCAGCAGATGATCAGACTCTATCTGGAACATTTTCTGATCCACCTGATCCGCCGCTATTCCAATCCTGTCGTGCTTCAGAAAAAGCTTTCAAAAGTAGATGCCCCAAAAGCTACAAAAAGTAAAAGCGATGCCGAAGTTTTCAATCGTGTTACCGACTACCTGGAAAGTCATCTGAATACGCATGTTACCATCGATCAGATCTGCAAAGACAATCTGATTGGACGTTCACAGCTCCAGAAGATTTTCAAAGAACATTGTGATCTTGGAATCATTGAATATTTTTCAATGCTGAAGATCAATGCTGCAAAAGAATTAATACGTACCAAGCAATTAAATTTTACCCAGGTTGCAGAACACCTTGGGTATACCTCCATCCATTATTTTTCCAGACAATTCAAAAAAGTAGCCGGGATGACGCCATCTGAGTATGCATCTTCGATTAAAGCTATGGCGGAGGGGGAATTCAAATAATTTTTCTTGGGGTTTAATTTATTAACTGGGGAAGCGGCCTCTCAGTCCTTGAAGGAAACAATAGATAAGGCTTCTTGTTCAGG
>ENA-UPXC01003205-UPXC01003205.1-human-gut-metagenome-genome-assembly--contig:-NODE-3205-length-17367-cov-4.819260_pt1 | contig 17367 bp, 12 predicted proteins | sample MGYA00250047_ERZ773371 | MGnify/ENA primary metagenome ERZ773371 (study PRJEB29103, sample SAMN06111975) | human gut metagenome | biome: human gut; feature: ankylosing spondylitis patient; material... | reverse complement strand
GGAAAAGGACGGCGGAGTGGATGTGCTGCTGGCGGATGCCGCTCCCCTTCACGCGGATATGGTGGTGCTGGCCATCGGCGTGACGCCGGACTCCCACCTGGCAAAAGAGGCGGGGCTGGAGCTGGGCGTCAGAGGCAGCATCCTGGTTAACGACCGCATGGAGACCTCGGCGCCTGACATCTATGCGGTGGGTGACGCGGTCCAGGTCAAGCACTTTGTTACCGGGGAGGAAACGCTGATCGCGCTGGCGGGCCCTGCCAACAAGCAGGGGCGCATTGCCGCGGACAACATCTGCGGCGGCGACAGCCGGTATGCCGGCTCCCAGGGCAGCAGCGTGATTCAGGTCTTTGATCTTACCGCCGCCGTCACCGGTATCAATGAGACCACAGCCAAAAGATTGGGCATCCAGGCGGACACGGTGGTTCTCTCTCCCATGAGCCACGCGGGATACTACCCCGGCGGAAAGCTGATGACTATGAAGGTGGTCTTTGAAAAGGAGACTGGCCGCCTGCTGGGCGCCCAGATCGTGGGCTATGACGGGGTGGATAAACGCATCGATGTGTTGGCCACCGCCATCCGGGCGGGGCTGAACGGGGTACAGCTGAAGGAGCTGGACCTGGCCTATGCGCCTCCCTATTCCTCCGCCAAGGACCCGGTCAATATGGCAGGGTTCATGATTGAAAATGTGACCCAGGGGCTGGTCAAGCAGTTCCATCTGGAGGATGTGGAGCGGCTGCCCCGGGACGGAAGCGTGACACTGCTGGATGCCCGGACGGAAGAGGAGTTTGCTCAGGGGCACGTGGAGGGTTTTGTCAACATCCCGGTGGATGAGCTGCGGGAGCGGCTGGGCGAGATTGCTCCCGGCAAGCCGGTGTATGTGATCTGCCAGAGCGGGCTGCGCAGCTACATTACTTGCCGCATCCTGGCTGGAAACGGCTTTGACTGCTATAATTTTGCCGGCGGATTCCGGTTCTATGATGCTGTGACCCAGGACCGGTGCTTGCTTGAGCAGTCCTATGCCTGCGGCATGGATCGCAGTTGAGAAGTTTATCATAGATAAAAAAGCAGGGCACCATCAGGTGCCCTGCTTTTTCTTAGGATAAAACAACATTTTAAAATCATAAGGTGGCGGCAGGCGCGCTGCCCAACCGGCCTTCCGGCCGGCGGCGCTTTTGCGCCGTACAAGCGTTTTGGACACAGGCCAAAACCTTGGCGGAGGGCGAATTCATTTCGCCCGAGCATTTCAATCACCGAAGGGTGGAGCCGCCGAACCGGCGGCGGAACCCAAAAAGAAAGACATCTGCTATAAGCAGATGTCTTTCTTTTTGGTGCGCGAGGCGGGAGTCGAACCCGCACGCCCTTGCGAGCACTGGCACCTGAAGCCAGCGAGTCTACCAATTCCACCACTCGCGCGTGGGTTGGAAGTGCGCTTTGTTCAGCGCGGGATTTATAATAGCATAGCAGAAAAGGAATGTCAAGGGGTTTCTGAAAAAGTTTTTGCTCCAGAGGTCAATCCAGCTTTTCTCCGCAGTGGGGGCAGTAGGAGGTCCAGAGACACCGCAAGGGAAGGGTATGCCCACAGCAGGGACAGCGTACGGCAAAAAAAGAAAAGGCAAGTCCGGCAAAGGGAACGGCGCCCGCCAGCAGGGAGAGGGGGTGCAGGGGGTCTGTACCAAAGCAAATACAGGAGACGGCAAAAAGGATACAGCCCAGTAGAATGATCCCGTGGCTGAGCAGGCGGTTGAGATTGGGGTCTTTCATAACCATCCTCCGAAAATAAATTGCTGGTTTTAACCATATACCTGTCAGTGGAGGGGGCGCAACCGGCTGGAGATCAAATGTGTGTAAAATTTTGGGCAGGCCGGACCGGAGGAAGGATTACGCACTTGAGAGGAGGAAGAGAATATGGTATGATAAGTGCAATGCAGCACGGGGGAAGTGTGTGCCCCGCAGGCTGCGGTGTGCCCCAGGCTTCGGCCTGAAAAAACTGGGGAATAGGAGTGTTGGTATGAAAAAATTGACGAGCAGTCTGCCCTTCCGGCTCTTGGTCGGCGTGATCGTGGGCATTGTGGTGGGCCTGGTGGCCAATGCCACCGTGATACAGGTCATTCTCACCATCAAAGAATTGCTGGGCTCTCTGATTAACTTCTGCGTGCCCCTGATTATCATCGGATTTATCGCCCCCTCCATCACCCGCCTGAAGAGCAATGCCTCCCGGATGCTGGGCCTGGCCCTGGTGCTGGCGTACAGCTCTTCTGTGTGCGCGGCCCTCATGTCTATGGGAGCGGGCTTTGCCATTATCCCCAACCTGTCCATTCAGTCGGCGGCCGAGGGCCTGCGGGATACTCCCGAGCTGCTGTTCACCCTGGCTATTGACCCCATCATGAGCGTCATGTCCGCCCTGGTGTTCTCCGTGCTGGTTGGTCTGGCGGCTACTTGGGCTAAGGCGGATACCATTACCAATGTGCTGGAGGAGTTCCAGCGCATCGTGCTGGATATCGTCACCCGGGTGATCATCCCCATCCTGCCCTTCTTCATTGCCGGCACCTTCGCCGGTCTGGCCTATCAGGGCTCCATCACCAAGCAGCTGCCCGTCTTCCTCATCGTGATCCTCATCGTCATGGTGGGCCACTATATCTGGCTGGCCGTGCTGTACGGTCTGGCCGGCGCCTATTCCGGGGAAAATCCCTGGGAAGTGCTGCGGCACTATGGCCCTGCCTACCTCACCGCTGTGGGCACCATGTCCTCCGCGGCCACCCTGGCGGTGGCGCTGCGGGGTGCCAAGAAGTCCAAGGTGCTGCGCCAGGATCTGGTGGACTTCGGCATTCCTCTGTTTGCCAACATCCACCTGTGCGGCTCGGTGCTCACCGAGGTGTTCTTTGTGATGACCGTGTCCCAGGTGCTCTACGGCAAGCTGCCCTCTCTGGGCACCATGGTCCTCTTCTGCTTCCTGCTGGGTATCTTCGCCGTGGGTGCCCCCGGTGTGCCTGGCGGTACCGTGATGGCCTCTTTGGGCCTCATTGTCAGTGTAGTGGGATTTGATAACACCGGCACCGGCCTGATGATGACCATCTTTGCCCTCCAGGACAGCTTCGGCACCGCCTGCAACGTCACCGGCGACGGAGCCCTCACCCTGATGCTCACCGGCTATGCCAAGAAGCACAACATCCAAGAGGTTAAAAATACAGACGTCCTTTAAATACAAAAGCGTCCGGCAAAAGCCGGGCGCTTTTTGCATAGAGAGAGCTGGGGAGCGAAAACTAATCCGGAACCGTCTGTTCACATTTATGCCCTTGAAGGGGGCGAAAAAGGATGATACAATCACCCCAAAGACGAAGAAAACGAGGTGTAAGCATGGCACAAAGCGTCTATTTTGGCGGCCCCATCCTGACCATGGAGGAGCCGTTGTATGCCCAGGCTCTGGTGGAGGAGGACGGCGTCATCCGCTATGTGGGCCAGCTGGAAGCTGCCCTGGAGCTGGCAGGCCCTCAGGCCCGGAAGGTGGACCTGGAGGGGCGGTGTCTGATGCCCGCCTTCCTGGACCCCCACAGCCACTTTATGGCCTGTGCCAATTCCCTGCTCCAGGTCCAGCTGGGGGAGTGTGCCGATCAGGAGGAGATCTGCCAGCGGCTGGTCGACTTTGTGCAGCGGGAGCACCTCCAGCCTGGAGAGTGGGTGCGGGGCACAGGCTATGACCAGAACGATCTGGTCCAGGGGTGCCCGCCCGACCGGTGGATGCTGGACCGGGCCTGCCCGGACCACCCGGTGGTCATTCAGCACGCCTCGGGCCACGTGGGGGTATTTAACTCCCGGGCAATGGAGCTGTTGGGGGTGGACGAGAACACTCCCTGCCCCCAGGGCGGGGTGATGGAGAAGGACGATCAGGGCCGCCTCACCGGCTACATGGAGGAGAACGCCTTCCTCGGCCTGCTGCAAAAGGTGCCCATGCCCGACCTGAAGGACCTGATGGACGCGCTGGTCCGGGCTCAGGACCGGTATGCCTCCTACGGCATCGCCACGGTGCAGGAGGGCATGTTCATGGACGCCATGCTCCCCCTTTACCAGGCTATGCTGGCGCAGAAGCTTTTAAAGTTGGACGTGGTAGCCTACGCCGATCCCCGGGACTGCAAAAAGATCATGGAGCAGTTTGGTGACCGAGTGGGGCACTATAAAGACCACGTGAAAATCGGGGGCGACAAGATTTTCCTGGACGGTTCTCCCCAGGGGCGCACCGCCTGGATGCGCCAACCCTATGAGGGAGAGAAGGACTACCGGGGCTATCCGGTCCTCACCGACGAGCAGGTGTATGGGCGGCTGAAAAGCGCCCTGGAGCGGGATGTGCAGATTTTGGCCCACTGCAACGGCGACCAGGCGGCGGAGCAGTATCTGTCCGTCATGGAGCGGCTGGAGCAGGAGACGGGGCGGCGGCTGCGCCGGCCGGTGATGATCCACGCCCAGCTGGTGGGCCGGGACCAGCTGCCCCGGCTCAAGGCCCTGGGGATGATTCCCTCCTTCTTTGTGGCCCACGTGTACCACTGGGGGGAGGTCCATGTGAAAAACTTCGGCCTGGAGCGGGCCGAGCACATCAGCCCCGCCGGGACGGCGGCCACTCTGGGGATTCCCTTCACCTTCCACCAGGACGCCCCGGTGATCCAGCCCAACATGCTGGAGACCGTGTGGTGCGCGGTAAACCGCCGCACCAAGACGGGCCGCCTGCTGGGGGAGGAGGAGCGGATCTCCACCCTGGATGCGCTGAAGGCGGTAACGGTCTATGCCGCCTACCAGTATTTTGAGGAGGACCGGAAGGGCTCCCTGGCCGTGGGGAAAGCGGCGGACTTTGTGATTTTGGGGCAGGACCCCTTGACCGCAGATCCCATGGCTCTGCGGGATATTCCGGTGCTGGAGACCATTAAGGACGGCCGGACCATCTGGCCGGGATAAGAGAAAGAGAGGAACACCATGCGAAATATTTTACGGGAGCAGCGGCGCAGCAGTATGGTAGCCGCCATCGTCACCATTCTGATGGGGGTGCTGCTGATCTTCGTGCCCAACCGCTCCGCTCAGTTTTTGTGTGCCCTGCTGGGCAGCGCTCTGGTGCTGACGGGGGTCATCTATATCTTCGGCTGGCTGTCCAAGCGGCGGGAGACCGGCTTTCCCGTGTGGTTTCTGTTGCCGGGAGTGATCCTCACCGCCCTGGGCCTGTGGCTGTTTACCAACCCGGCCTCGGTCATCGTACTGATCCAGTTTATTTTTGCCGCCATTTTGATCTTCCACGGTGTCATCGACCTGCAGGGGGCGGTGAGCCTCATGCGGCAGGGCTGGGAGCGCTGGTGGATGGATCTGCTGCTGGCGGGCCTTACCCTGGTGCTGGGTATTTTGATCCTGCTCAATCCCTTTGGGGCCACTGAGGTGCTGATGATGATCCTGGGCATCGCCCTGGTGTTTGACGGAGTGAGCGATCTGGTGCTTATCCATCGCCTCACCAAGGCCTTTCGCCAGACCAACGGAGACTGGGATGCTTGAGCTGCGGGAGGTCAATCTGGAACTGGGTATGCCCACTGTTCAGACCGCGCTGAGCCAGCTGACTCTGGAGCTGCGCCGGACCCGCTCCATGGGCTGTACCGCCCTGAAAATCATTCACGGCTATGGCTCTTCGGGGAAGGGCGGTAAGATTCGGGTTCAGGCCCGCAGCCGCCTGGCGAAGATGAAAGGGGCGGGGGAGATCCGGGATGTGATCCCGGGGGAGGAGTTCTCTATCTTCAACTCCGCCACCCTGGCGGCCTTCCGCCGCTGCGGTGACCTGCGCAAGGACCCGGACCTGGAGCGGCACAACAACGGGGTGACGATTGTTCTGCTCTGAAAGAAGCTTTGGTATATCCGCGGCTATTTTTCTTCCGGAGACGGGCACATTTCTCCCTTGTAACGGGTTGTCAGCGGGGATGTTTTGGGATACAATAAAACTCTATTGGAACTGGAAGGCGGCTTTGGCCGCTATGGACCGTAAGGAGGAAACGCTGTGGAAATCACTCGAAAGGAACGCCATGGCGTCCTTTTTTATTCCTGTGATGAGATGGAGCAGGCTGGCTTTGCCCACGGCTTTTCTACCCGGGTTGGAGGTGTGTCTCCCGCGCCCTGGGACAGCTTGAACCTGGGGGCAGGCCGGGGAGATGAGCCGGAGCGGGTGAGTGAAAACTTCCGCCGCTTCTGCCATGCCATCGGAGCCGATCCGGACACGTTGGTGAAAAACCATCAGGTCCACTCAGACCTCGTCCGTCAGGCAGGGTGGGGAGACCAGGTCTCCTTCCCCGGCGAGGGCGGAGAGACGGAGGCCGACGGCCTGATCACAGGAGAAAAGGGCTTGAGCCTTTGTATTTTTACCGCCGACTGCATCCCCGTGCTGCTGTGCGACCCGGTAAAGCGGGTGGCCTGCGCCGTGCATGCAGGCTGGCGGGGAACCGCCCTGGGCATTGCCGCCCGGGGAGTGGAGCGAATGAAACAGGACTACGGCTGCCGGGGCGAGGATATCCTGGCGGCTATTGGACCGGGAATCTCCACCTGCTGCTTTGAGACCCATGCCGACGTGCCCGATGGGCTGCGGGAAGGTATGGGGGAGCGGGCGGAGGAATTTATCCATCCCATCCCGGAAAACCGCGAGAAATACCACGTGGATCTGAAGGGGGCCAACCGCCGCTGGCTGATGGATGCGGGAGTGGCTCCCGACCACATTGCCGTGTGCCAAGTGTGCACCGCCTGCCGGGGAGACCTGTTCTGGTCTCACCGCCGCCTGGGGGTGCGCCGGGGCAGTCTGGCCACGGTGGTCCAGATCCGATGACTTAAGAGGTGTACATGAGACGATTTGGCATCCTGCTGCTGGTGCTGGCTCTTCTGCTGGCCGGGTGAGGGAACACTGGGGAGGGCAGCAGCTCCTCTTCCGGCTCCCAGAGTTCCAGCAGCAGCTCCTCTTCCCAGGAGGAGAAGAATACCCAGCCCTTTACCCTGGCGGCCTACCCCGCCTATAGCTTTCATCCGGCCCTGTCCACCAGCCAGGCCAATCTGACCCTGGCCCCTCTGCTGTATGAGAGCCTGTTTACGGTGGACAGTACCTTTTCCGCTACGCCTCAGCTGTGTCAGAGCTACACCGTCAGCGAGGATGGCCTGACCTGGACCTTGCAGCTGCGCGCCGGGGTGACCTTCTCCGATGGAACGGCATTGACTGGGGAGATCGTGGCCCAGGCGCTTCAGACCGCCAAGGACCCCGCATCCCGCTATGCCAAGCGGCTGGCCAATGTGAGCGGCGTGTCCGGCTCTGGCGATCAGGTGACCATTACCCTCACCGTACCCAATGGGGCTCTGCCTGCGCTGCTGGATATCCCCATTGCCCTGGACAGCTCCAGCCGTCCCCTGGGGACAGGCCCCTATGTTCTGTCCGAGCAGAACGGCAAGCTCTATCTCAATGCCCGGGAGGACTGGTGGCAGGGAGCGGACAGCCTGAGCATCAAGCAGATCCCTCTGGCCACCATGACCCAGAAGGAGCAGGTGGGCACCGCATTCAACTCCGGTGAGGTGACTCTCATCGACGCGGACATCACCGGCAGCAACGAGCTGGGCTACTCGGGCAGCTATGAGGTGTGGGAGTACAACACCACAGGGCTCATCTATCTGGGGTTCCAGACCGCCCACGGGGTGTGCCAGAAAGCGGAGGTGCGTCAGGCTATTGCCAAGGCCATTGACCGCAGCTATGTGACGGACAGTGTCTATGCCCGCCACGCCACGGCCGCTACGCTGCCGGTCCATCCGGACAGCGCCTTGTATGACACGGAGCTGGCCCAGGAGCTGGAGTATGATCTGTCCGCCCTCAAGGCGCTGGAGCTAAATGGAAAATCCCTGACTCTTCTGGTCAACATTGAAGATATGGCCAAGAGCGCCGCGGCCAACCGCATCGAGGAGGACCTGGAATCGGCCGGCCTGCGGGTGACAGTAGAGCGCCTGGCCTGGGAGGACTATGTGAAAGCGCTGGAGCGGGGACAGTTTGACCTTTATCTGGCGGAGGTATATCTCACCGCTGATTTTGATCTGACGTCCCTCATTTCCCCTCAGGGGGAGCTGAACTACGGCGGCTGGAACGACGCGGCGATCCCGGGGCTGCTGGACAATGTGCGCCGTGCCCAGGGAGACGAGCGGGTGGAGCGGATGACCACCCTGCTGCGTTACTTAAATCAAAACGCCCCCATCGCCCCCATCTGCTTCCGGGAGGGGACGGTGCTCACCCAGTATGACCGGGTGGAGAATTTGAGCCCCGTGCAGGGCAATGTGTTTTCCAATCTGTCCCAGTGGACGGTAAAATAAAAAAGAAATTGGATTTCGTGTGGAGGAATGGACATGAGTGTTTACCGCTGTTATTCCGAGAAGAGACCGGGCTTTGACGTGGAGGCCCAGGGCCTGTGCCGTCAGCTGCAGGAGCAGCTGGGCGTGCAGGGACTGGAGTCGGTTCGCATTCTGAACCGCTACGATGCCGACCGCATCGATCCCCAGGTCTATGAGGCCGCCAAGAGCGTGGTGTTCTCTGAGCCCCAGGTGGACGTGATCTATGACGAGCAGTTCCCCGCTCCCCAGAGGGAGCACCGGGTGCTGGCGGTGGAGGCCCTGCCTGGCCAGTACGACCAGCGTGCCGACTCCTGTGAGCAGTGCATCCAGCTCCAGTCCGGCGTGGACCGCCCCATCATCGCCACCGCCAAGGTGTATCTGCTGATGGGTACCATCAGCGAAGGGGACCTGGACAAGATCCGCAAGTACCTCATTAACCCGGTGGAGAGCCGGGAAGCTTCCATGGACAAGCCCGAGACCCTGGAGCGCACCCACGCCGCCCCTGACCACGTGGACACGGTGGAGGGCTTCATCGCCATGGACGAGAAGGCCCTGGAGGAGCTCCTTTCCCGCCTTGGCCTGGCCATGGACCTGGACGACCTGAAGTTCCTGCAGACCTACTTCCGGGACCAGGAGAAGCGGGACCCCACCATCACCGAGATCCGCGTGGTGGACACCTACTGGTCCGACCACTGCCGCCACACCACCTTCTCCACCCACCTGGACGAGATTTCCATCGACGACCCGGAGATCCGTGCCGCCTATGAGCGCTATCTGGCTGCCCGGGTGGAGGTCTATGGGGAGGAGAAGGCGGCCAAGCGCCCCCGTACCCTGATGGATGTGGCTACCATCGGTACCAAGACCCTGAAAAAGCGCGGCCTGCTGCCCGAGCTGGACGAGAGCGAGGAAATTAACGCCTGCTCCATCCACGTGCCCGCCAAGGTGGACGGCAAGGAGCAGGATTGGCTGCTGATGTTCAAAAACGAGACCCACAACCACCCCACCGAGATCGAGCCCTTCGGCGGCGCGGCCACCTGTATCGGCGGCTGTATCCGTGACCCCCTGTCCGGCCGCGTGTATGTCCACCAGGCCATGCGCTTCACCGGCGGCGGCGACCCCCGTGTGCCCTTTGACCAGACCATCCCCGGCAAGCTGCCCCAGCGGAAGATTGCCCAGACTGCCGCGGCGGGCTACTCCTCCTACGGCAACCAGATCGGCCTGGCCACCGGCCACGTGGCTGAGGTCTACCACGAGGGCTACATCGCCAAGCGCCTGGAGTGCGGCGCGGTGGTGGGCGCAGCTCCCGCCGACCATGTCCGCCGTGAGGTTCCCGCCCCCGGCGACGTGGTAATCCTGCTGGGTGGCCGCACCGGCCGTGACGGTATCGGCGGCGCCACCGGCTCCTCCAAGAGCCACAACATGAAGTCCCTGACCACCATGGCCTCCGAGGTCCAGAAGGGCAACGCCCCTGAGGAGCGGAAGATCCAGCGCCTGTTCCGCAACGGCGAGGTGACCCGCCTCATCAAGCGCTGCAACGACTTCGGCGCCGGCGGCGTGTCCGTGGCCATCGGCGAGCTGGCCGACGGCCTGGAGATCAACCTGGATGCCGTGCGCAAGAAGTACGAGGGCCTGGACGGCACCGAGCTGGCTATCTCTGAGAGCCAGGAGCGTATGGCCGTGGTGGTTGCCCCTGAGGATGCGGAGAAGTTTATTGCCGCCGCCCAGAGCGAGAACCTGGAGGCCTATCAGGTGGCCGTGGTCACCGAGAGCCCCCGGATGGTCATGCACTGGAAGGGCCAGAAGATCGCTGACCTCAGCCGTGAGTTCCTGAACACCAACGGCGCCGTGAAGCACGCCACCCTCCACGTGGACAAGAAGGACCGCACCGCCCTGGCCCAGTCCTCCGTCCACTCCCTGAAGGAGATGGCCGCCAGCCTGAAGAGCGCCTCCCGCCGCGGCCTCACCGAGCGCTTCGACGGCTCCATCGGCGCGAGCTCTGTCCTGATGCCCTTCGGCGGCAAGACCCAGCGCACCCCCGCCCAGGCTATGGCCGCCCTGTTCCCGGTGGAGCCCGGCCAGGAGACCGACCAGGCCAGCGTGATGGCCTGGGGCTGTGACCCGGATCAGCTGTCTGTGGACCCCTACGCGGGCGCCCACAATTCCGTATACACCTCCATGGCCAAGATCGTGGCCGCCGGCGCCGACTATAAGAAAGCCTACCTCACCCTGCAGGAGTTCTTTGAGAAGCTGCGGGATGAGCCTCAGCGCTGGGGCAAGCCCTTCTCCGCCCTGCTGGGCGCTCTGGATGCTCAGCTGGAGCTGGGTGCCGCTGCCATCGGCGGTAAGGACTCCATGTCCGGCTCCTTCCTGGACAAGGACGTGCCCCCCACCCTCATCTCCTTTGCCATCGCTCCCATCCAGGGCCAGCAGGTCCTGTCTCCCGAGTTCAAGGCCGCTGATCACCCGGTGTACCTGTTCCGCTCTGAGGACACCAAGAGCGCCTGGGAAGCCTTCCACGCCCTGTGTGAGGCGGGCAAGGTGAAGGCCGCCTGGGCGGTAGAGAACGGCCTTGCTGAGGCGGTGATGAAGATGTCCTTCGGCAACCGTATCGGCTTCCAGGCTGGTATGGAGGACGTGGACTGGTACGCCCCCATGGTGGGTGCCATCGTGGCCGAGCTGTCCGAGGAGGTCAATGACCCCTGCGCCGTCCGCATCGGCGAGACCAACGAGGCTCCCTTCGTGGCTCTGCCCGGCGAGGCGGTGTCCATTGACGAGCTCCAGAAGCTCAACGACGGCGTGCTGGAGAGCGTCTATCCCACCAAGGCGGGTTCCTCCGAGGACGTGAAGGCCATCTCCTGGGACAAGCGGTCCATCGCCGTGTGCAAGCACAAGGTGGCCCGGCCCAAGGCGGTCATCCCCGTCTTCCCCGGCACTAACTGTGAGTACGACACCGCTAAGGCCTGCCTGCGGGCGGGCATTGACCCGGAGATCATTGTGGTGCGCAACCTGTCCACCAGCCTGCTGTCCCAGTCTGCCCAGGCCCTGGAGCAGGCCATCCGCTCCGCTCAGATGGTGGTGCTGCCCGGCGGCTTCTCCGGCGGCGACGAGCCCGAGGGCTCCGGCAAGTTCATTGCCTCCTTCCTGCGCTCTCCCGCCCTCACTGACGCCATCCACGACCTGCTGAAGAATCGGGACGGCCTGATGCTGGGCATCTGCAACGGCTTCCAGGCCCTGGTGAAGCTTGGCCTGGTGCCCTTCGGCGAGATCCGCGAGATGAACGACAGCTGCCCCACTCTGACCTATAACCTGATCGGCCGCCACCAGAGCCGCTACGTCACCACCCGCGTGGCCAGCGTCAACTCTCCCTGGATGCTCAAGTCCAACGTGGGCGACCTGCACACCATCCCCATCTCCCACGGCGAGGGCCGCTTTGTGGCGCCTCAGAGCGTGCTGGAGCAGCTCATTGCCAACGGCCAGGTGGCCACCCAGTACGTGGACCTGGAGGGCAATCCCTCTATGGACATTGACGTCAACCCCAACGGCTCTCTGGAGGCCATTGAGGGCATCTTCTCTCCCGACGGCCGCGTCTTTGGTAAGATGGGCCATCTGGAGCGCCGCGGTCCCCTGGTGGGTAAGAACATCCCTGGCGAGAAGCACCAGCCTCTCTTCGAGTCCGGCGCGGAGTATTTTAAATAAGTTTCTCCATGTAAGGCGCAGGCTTTGCCTGCGCCTTTTTTATACAACAAAACCGAATGACTAACAAAAAATTTACAAATGCTTCTACAACATAGCGACAAGGTGTGGTATAATGTGCACAAAGCGGTTTGAGAAGAGAAACAGTAAGCGTTATTGAACATGTCACGAGAAGGAGCGAATGTCTATGAAAACAATACCGGAGTATAGTGGTACCCTCCGCAGCCATCTGCTTACGGTTCCCAAATGCATTTCCGAGTGCAGTGGGATCCGTATTTTTGGGCGGCGGATCAAATCTCTGGTTTTTTCTACCGATGTAGCCATCATTAAAAATGTCAATGCGGACGCCATTATCGCGGTCTATCCCTTTACCCCCCAGCCCTCCATCACCCAGGCCATCATCAGTGTCTCTGAGGTGCCTGTATTTGTGGGTGTGGGCGGCGGTATGACAAACGGGGACCGGTCGGTGCGCCTTGCCGAGTACTCCGAGCACCAGGGTGCCTCCGGCGTAGTGGTGAACGCTCCCATTACCAATGAGACCATTGCCAAGATGAAGGCCGTTGTGGATATTCCTGTGATCACCACCATTGTTTCCGGAGATATGGATATTGCCGGACGTCTGGAGGCGGGGGCGGATATCCTAAACGTGTCGGGCGCGGCCAAGACGCCGGATATCGTGGCCAAGATCCGCGCCCAGTTCCCGGATGTGCCCATCATTGCCACCGGCGGCCCAAAGGAGGAGGACATCCTGCGCACCATTCAGGCCGGCGCCAATGCCATTACATACACGCCTCCCACCACCGGACAACTGTTTGCCGATATCATGATCAATCACCGCAAAAATTTCAGCAAGCAGCCCGGCTGATCCAGACCTGTTTTTGTCACTTGCCCAGTCCCTCTCTCCCTTGCGGGAGAGGGGGAACTGCAGGTGATTTTTCGGCCGTGATAGGGCGGTTTTTTTCTTGAAAAATTTTTTGAAGAAATTTTGAAAAAACCGTTGACAACCAGGGGAAAATCGGGTATACTCTCACTTGTCCTGTTCGAGAGGACAGCAAATCACGGCGGCATAGCTCAGTTGGCTAGAGCACTCGGTTCATACCCGAGTTGTCCCCGGTTCGAATCCAGGTGCCGCTACCATTCACAAAGTTCGGACATCGGTCCGTTCCATATAAAACGGCCCGGTGGTCAAGCGGTTAAGACACCGCCCTTTCACGGCGGTAACACGGGTTCGATTCCCGTCCGGGTCACCACCTTTTTTTGAGCCGTCCATATGGAGGCATAGCTCAGCCGGTAGAGCGTCCGCCTCACACGCGGAAGGTCACAGATTCGAGTTCTGTTGTCTCCACCAAACAAAAAAGGCAGTTGCTTTTGCAACTGCCTTTTTTGTTTGGATTCCGGCGGCTTTGCCGCCTCCACCCTCCGGTGATTGCAATGCTCGGCAGAAGTGAATTCTGCCTGTGCCAAGGTTTTGGCCAAAGGCCAAAACGCTTGTGCGGCGCACCTGCGCCGCCGGCCAGAAGGCCGGTATGGCGGTGGTCCGGAGGGCGACCGTTTCCAACGAGTCGGACCACGGATTCAAATTCTATTGCTCCAATCAAAAAAGGAAGACACAACTTTTGTTGTGTCTTCCTTTTCGTTTTGCGACGCAAAATGAAGAAGTGCAGATCCCTCATCGGATCTCATTGCCCTGGGAGTCCAGAAAATAATATTCGGAAGGAACCTGATCATAGTAAAAGACATAGGGACAGCTGTCGGGCTTGATCTCCTCTAGAATCGTCTCACTCTCGTCAATGATCTTGATGGCGCGGCAGTTGGGGTTGTTGACTAAAAACGAATATCCTCTCTGCCATGGGAGAACGGCAATATCCAGGCCCCGCTCCAGCGGCGTATAGGAGTGCTCATAGGTATATTCATTCTCGCCTACAATGGTACACTCCATGGGCAGATAGTAGTGTGCCTGATACTCGTTGCCGGAGATAAACCAGATGAGAGCCTTGTCATCCTTGGCGCACAATCCGGCATACGTCATCTCTGCGGTGTCCGCGTCCGAGATGGGGATGACTTCCCGGGCCTTGGCCATCAGCGCATCCGTGCCGTGGTACGTCTTCTCACCGCCAAAGCCAAACCCCAAAAGCCCAATGACCAGGAGAATCAGAACGGCCAGAATGGCCAGTCCTTGCTTGCGATACTTCAAAGCAGCATCCCTCCTTTGTAAAAAAAGTCGCCGCGAACGATAGGGTGTCTGCGGCGACTTGGAATATCCAACCAGTTCTCAAGGCTGTCCCAAAACCAAATCGCAACCCAGCGCAAGCGGTTGTGATTTGGAAGCGAGGAGCAGCAGAATGAGCGCACGATGAGTTTTGTAAGAAAATAAAAAACTCGTCGCAAGCGATATGTCGCTTGCGACGAGCTGGTGCCGGTGACCGGACTCGAACCGGTACGCTGTCGCCAGCGGTGGATTTTGAGTCCACTACGTCTACCAATTCCATCACACCGGCAAAGGCTTTCTGTATTATACATGAATTTGCCTTGATTTGCAAGAGTAAAATGGAAATCCGGGCTTTGGCAGGGGAAATGGAAGAAAATTTAGCGGTTCTTAAGATTTTAAGCCTTGCATCTTAAAAGGACTGTGCTATGCTACCAATGAGAGAACATTTGTAAAGGAGAAGGACAGCATGCACACCATTTTGATCTGTGACGATGACAAAGATATCGTTTCCGCCCTGGATATCTATCTGAGCAGTGAAGGATATAAAACGGTCAAGGCGTATAACGGAAATGAAGCTCTGCGAGCGGTGGAGCAAAATGAGATCCACTTGATCCTGATGGATATTATGATGCCGGAACTGGACGGAATCCGTGCCACCGCCAAGCTGCGGGAGGGGAGCAATGTGCCCATTATCCTGCTGACGGCAAAAAGCGAGGACAACGACAAGATTCTGGGCCTGAATATTGGTGCGGACGACTATATTACCAAGCCCTTTAACCCGCTGGAGGTCATTGCCCGGGTGAAGAGCCAGCTGCGGCGCTATACCGCCCTGGGCGGAGCGGAGAAGGCACCAGGACTTTTGAGCGTCGGTCCCATCTCGCTGGACGACGGGGCCAAGCTGGTGACCGTGGACGGGGAGCCCGTATCCCTTACGCCCATTGAATATAACATTTTAAAGCTGCTGATGACCCATCCGGGCCAGGTCTTTTCCTCGGCCCAGATCTATGAGCAGGTGTGGAATGACCCCGCCTACGGCTCGGAGAACACGGTGGCCGTCCACATCCGGCACCTGCGGGAGAAGATCGAGATCAACCCTGCCGAGCCCCGGTACCTCAAGGTGGTCTGGGGTCTGGGCTATAAGATGGACAAGGGGGGTATTTAAGTGCGGAAGGTGCAGGAAAACCTGCTGATCCGTCTGGCGGCCTGGGTATTGTTCCTGCTGGCGGTATGGGGCTGTGCCGTGTCCGGGCAGAAAATGATTCTGGCTTTGTCCTGCGCTAACGACAGTATACCCCAGGATACAGGAAGATTTTCCCGGGTGCTGGATGACTACGTGGGCCGAGTGAGAGTCTATGTGGATTCCCAAAATGCACTGAGAGGGGAACTGGATTTTGAGACGGAGCAGGTCTACCGCAGTGAGGTAAAGCAGACAGAAGAAAAACTGGACCGGACCAACACCAACTTTCGATACCAGTTTTTTTCGGAAAATGGAAGCGAAGTAATCGCGTCTAACCTGGATGAAAGCTTGGGGACTCTGGAGCAACAGGTGGAGGCCGTTTATATCATAGAGCTGGAACAAGGGGGAGAACTCCTCTATGGGGTCCTGCCCATGGAGACCATGGACCAGACCGGCGTCCAGGATGAATTCTATTTTGTGCATAAAGAGTTTCTGGAGGATCAGGCCAATTTGGACCTGTACATGGGCCAGACCATTATCTTGAGCGCAATTGCAGCGGGACTCTTTCTGTTTGCCCTTTGGGGGTCCGGTCACAAGCCGGGGCAAGAGGGAGTTGCTATCACCTGGCAGGAGCACATCCCCTTGGAGGCCTATCTTCTTCTGCTGGGAACAGTCCTGATTATGGGGATGTATTTTTTAGGAGAGGCTCTCAATGCCTGGTGGGACTGGTGGGATTATGGAGATGCGGCGGTTCGCAAGAGCATCCCTCTGGTCGGGATGATTGCAGTGGGCGGTGCAGCTGTGGCAGCTCTGGTGCTGCGCACCATCACAGTGCGCTGTAAAGCCCGTATTCTGGTCCATACCACGCTGGTGCTTCGGCTGGCTGTCTTTCTGTGGACCAGCGCAGCTTACTTTATGAAGACCCTGCCCATTACGTGGAAAAGCACCTTGGCCTTTCTCGCATATCTGGGCGTGATCTTTTTTGCAGACTACTGGGAGCCGCTGTATTATTACCGCCCGCTGCCCGGCATGGTGGTGAACGTGGTGGTGCTGGTCATCGTATGCTGGTGGTCGGCGGGATTTCGCCGGATCCGGAAGGGGACGGATGTCATTGCCGCGGGCAATGTGAATCATAAAATTGATACCACCCGCCTGCCCGGCGAGCTTAAGCGCCACGCTGAGTCGCTGAACAACATCTCCAGCGGGCTCAACAGTGCGGTGGATGAGAAGATGAAGAGTGAGCGGTTTAAAGCAGAGCTCATCACCAACGTATCCCACGACCTGAAAACGCCGCTGACCTCCATCATTAACTACGTCAATCTTCTGAAATCCACCCAGCAGACCGACCCGAAAGCCCAGGAGTATATCGAGGTGCTGGACCGGAAGTCCCAGCGGCTCAAAAAGCTGACGGAGGACCTAGTGGAGGCGTCCAAGGCGTCTACCGGAGCCCTGTCGGTGAACCGGGAGCGGATCGGTATGAACCAGCTGCTCAGCCAAGCTCTGGGAGAGTACGAGGAGAAGCTGGAGGAGCGCCATCTGACGGTGGTATGCACCGAGCCGGAGGGGGAGAGCTACGTCTACGCGGACGGGCGTCACCTGTGGCGGGTCATCGACAACCTGCTGGGCAACTGCGCCAAATATGCCCTGGAGGGCACGCGAATCTACGTGGAACTGATCCGGGGCAAGGGGAGCGTCACTCTGGCCATCAAGAATGTGTCCCGGGAGGCACTGAATATTCCAGCGGAGCGGCTGATGGAGCGCTTTGTCCGGGGGGATACCTCGCGAACCACGGAGGGTTCCGGGTTAGGACTGTCTATTGCCCGCAGTTTGACCGAGCTGCAGGGAGGAACCTTAGATCGGAAGAGCACACGTCTGAACTCCAGTCACAGTCAACAATCTCGTATGCCGTCTTCTGCTTGAAAAA
>ENA-UPXC01003192-UPXC01003192.1-human-gut-metagenome-genome-assembly--contig:-NODE-3192-length-17424-cov-11.638612_pt1 | contig 17424 bp, 14 predicted proteins | sample MGYA00250047_ERZ773371 | MGnify/ENA primary metagenome ERZ773371 (study PRJEB29103, sample SAMN06111975) | human gut metagenome | biome: human gut; feature: ankylosing spondylitis patient; material... | reverse complement strand
GGATTTGAACCCTCGCGCCGGTTTCCCGACCTACACCCTTAGCAGGGGCGCCTCTTCGGCCTCTTGAGTATTTCTCCTTATTACCGTAGCTAATTATCATTTATTAAGTTTGTCGGGCGAACTCGCCAGACGCAGGATTAATTATACAAGCTATAGTTCTTTTTGTCAACAACTTTTTTCATCTTTTTTTACCATCTTTTTACAGTATGATTTTTCTCTATACTTTTATACCAGAAAAGCGGGGAATCAACTCCTTTTCCGGCTGTCGGTTCTCCGCTTTCTCATCTGATATTATTTCTGATATTCCTTGATTGCCGTCTCATACAGGTTATTTCCCTGGGAATCGATCACGACGACCACCGGAAAATCTTCTACTTCCAGTTTCCGGATTGCCTCAGTTCCAAGATCATCGTAGGCAACGACCTCCGACTTTTTGATGCGCTGGGACAATAGTGCCCCCGCACCGCCGATTGCAGCAAAGTAGACGGAACCATTTCTCACAATAGCATCGACCACCGCCTGACTTCTCTTCCCTTTTCCGATCATGGCACCCAGGCCAAGGTCTAAAAGCTTCGGCGCGTACTTATCCATACGGCTCGCCGTTGTTGGTCCCGCAGACCCGATAGGACGTCCCTCTCTTGCCGGGGACGGTCCCATATAGTAGATGACGTTTCCCTGCATCTCGATGGGCAGAGCTTCCCCCGCGTCCAGCGTTTCCTGCATTCTCTTATGCGCTGCGTCTCTCGCTGTATAGATGGTTCCCGTAAGAGTCACGTAGTCCCCGGCCCGGAGAGACACTGCGTCTTCTTTCTTAATTGGTACACTGATCTGTCTGTCCATGGTTTCCTCCTGTTTCTCTTATTAAATAACGCGATGCGCATGACGGTTTACATGACAGCAGATATTCACTGCCATCGGAAGTCCCGCGATATGCGTCGGATATGTCTCGATATTGACGGCCATGGCAGTCACACGACCGCCGAGTCCCCCCGGTCCGATTCCGAGTCTGTTGATCTTTTCAAGCATCTCTTTCTCCAGGTCTCTGACATACGGAACTGGAGATTCCTCTTCCAGATTTCTCGTCAGGGCATGTTTTGCCATCAGGGCACACTTTTCAAAGGTTCCGCCGATGCCGACACCGACCACCATAGGAGGACAGGCATTCGGACCAGCGTCACGGACAGCCTCTAATATCTTCTCTTTCACACCCTCAATGCCATCAGCCGGCTTCAACATGAACACGCGGCTCATGTTCTCGCTTCCGAATCCCTTCGGCGCAACAGTGATGTCCACCTGGTCCCCGTCTACGATCTCGTAATGGATGATCGCCGGGGTGTTGTCTTTTGTATTCACGCGGTCGATAGGATCACGGACAACAGACTTTCTTAAGTATCCGTCCACGTATCCCTGTCGGACGCCTTCATTGATGGCATCCGTCAGATTACCTCCCTCGATATGTACTTCCTGCCCGACTTTAATGAAAACGACGGCCATGCCCGTGTCCTGGCAGATCGGAATCATGTCTCTTCCAGCAATCTCAAGATTCTCCTTAAGCTGATTTAAGATCTGTTTTCCAAGAGGTGATTCTTCCTTCTCCACGCTCTCATTAAATACTTTTTTCATGTCATCCGAAAGGAAATGGTTTGCCTCGATGCACATTTCCCGGATGTTTTTTGTGATCTCACTCGTCTGAACAGTTCTCATAGACGATTTTCCTCCCGATTACTTTTTTGGATTGATTGCCATCGGACGGATTTCTTCCGGACATTCATGATGGCCTATTATTATGAAAAATACAGGAATCCGGCATTCCCGGATTCCTGTATCCAATCACTCCAGAGTCAGAAATCCTGTTTTATGGACGAATGGCGGTCTCATAACCGCTCTTCATATTCATGAACATTACTCCTCCGTGGTCTCCCCGTCCTCATTCTCCATGGATTCTGGATCTGCCACGTTTTCGTCCTCCTCGTCCTGGCGGCTGCTTTCCCGGACTTTCGCGATGGAAGCAACGCGGACATCAGAATCGGCATCAATGCTCATCAGTTTTACGCCGGATGTATTTCTGCCGATGATGGAGATATCGTCAACACCCATGCGGATCAGAATGCCCTCATTGGTGATCAGCATGATATCTCTTCCGTCGTCAAGCAGCTTCATTCCGACAAGATTTCCTGTCTTTTCTGTCACATTGTAGCAGAGAAGTCCCTTACCACCGCGAAGCTGCAGCTTGAATTCAGAGATTCTCGTTCTCTTTCCGTATCCCTTTTCGGATGCCACGAGCATGTACTCGCCCTGGCTTGCCATCTGCATGCCGATGACCTCGTCACCCTCGTCGAGCTTCATGCCGATAACACCATAGGAAACACGGCCGGTAATTCTCGCATCCGTCTCCTTGAAGCGGATGGACATACCGAATTTCGTCGCGAGGAAGATATCCTCGGTATTGTCTGTCACCTTTACCTCGATCAGTTCATCTCCCTCGCGGAGCAGGATTGCCTGAAGACCTGTCTTTCTCATGTTGCTGTACTCGCACATTCTGGTCTTCTTCACCATTCCGCCCTTTGTGGCCATGAAGAGGTACTTGTCATCATCGATCTCACGCATCGGGATCGCCGCTGTGACCTTTTCGCCCGGCTGGAGCTGTAAAAGGTTCACGATAGCCGTTCCGCGGGCTGTTCTTCCTGCCTCCGGGATCTCGTAGGCCTTGATCCGGTAGCATCGTCCTGTGTTCGTGAAGAACATGATATAGTGGTGGTTCGTTGTCATGAGAAGATCCTCGATGAAGTCCTCATCGATGGTCTGCATTCCCTTGATTCCCTTTCCGCCGCGATTCTGGCTCTTGAAATTGTCCACGGACATTCTCTTGATGTATCCAAGATTGGTCATCGCAATTACAGTGTCATCGTCGGAGATCAGGTCTTCCACGGACATATCATCTTCAAAGCCGATCTTTGTCCGTCTGTCGTCACCGTATTTCTCGGAGATCACAAGGATCTCTTTCTTGATCACACTTAATAATTTATTTTCATCAGCCAGGATTGCACGCAATTCCGCGATTTTTGTCTCCAGTTCTTTGTACTCGTTCTCGAGCTTCTCGCGTTCCAGACCTGTGAGAGCGCGCAGACGCATGTCCACGATCGCCTGTGCCTGCGGGTCTGTGAGTTCAAAGCGCTCCATGAGGACGCGTTTCGCCTCCGCGACATTTGCGGAGCCGCGAATGATCCTTATCACCTCATCGATATGATCTAAGGCCTTTAATAAGCCCTCTAAGATGTGGGCGCGTTCCTCGGCCTTATTTAAGTCGTACTTCGTTCTTCTCGTCACAACGTCCTTCTGGTGGTCCAGATAGTACTCTAACATCTGGAGAATATTGAGGACCTTTGGCTCATTGTTTACCAGTGCAAGCATGATCACACCGAAGGAATCCTGCAGCTGTGTATGCTTTAAGAGCTGGTTTAAGAGGACGTTCGCGTTCACATCTCTCCTGAGTTCGATGTTGATGCGGATTCCCTCACGGTTGGACTCATCGGTGATTCCGGTGATTCCGTCAATCTTTTTCGTCTTTACGAGCTCCGCGATCTTCTCGATGAGTCTCGCCTTGTTGACAAGGTACGGAAGCTCTGTGACGATGATATGGCTCTTTCCGTTCGGAGCTGTCTCAATGTTTGTCACCGCACGGACTCTGATCTTCCCGCGGCCTGTGCGGTACGCTTCTTCGATTCCTCTCGTTCCCAGGATCTCAGCTCCAGTCGGGAAATCCGGTCCTTTGATGATCTGTAAGATCTCCTCCATGGAGGTCTGTCTTCCTTCTTCCACCTGGTTGTCGATGATCTTTACGACAGCCGCGATGACCTCGCGGAGGTTGTGGGGCGGGATATTTGTGGCCATGCCGACCGCGATACCGGTCCCGCCATTTACGAGAAGGTTCGGAAATCTGGACGGAAGTACCGTTGGTTCCTTCTCCGTCTCATCGAAGTTCGGGATAAAGTCAACGGTATCTTTATAGATGTCCGCTAACATCTCCACAGAGATCTTGCTGAGTCTCGCCTCGGTGTATCGCATGGCAGCGGCACCGTCGCCGTCGATGGATCCAAAGTTTCCGTGGCCGTCCACGAGCATGTAACGCATGGACCATCTCTGTGCCATATTTACTAAAGCACCGTAGATGGAGCTGTCTCCGTGCGGATGATATTTACCCATGGTATCGCCGACGATACGGGCACTCTTTCTGTGGGGCTTATCCGGACCGTTGTTCAGTTCCGCCATGGAGTAGAGGACACGTCTCTGTACCGGCTTTAATCCGTCACGGACATCCGGGAGCGCTCGGGATGCGATAACGCTCATGGCGTAGTCGATGTACGACTTCTCCATGGTCTTCTTTAAGTCTATCTCATGAATTTTGTCAAAAATATTCGGTTCCATTCTTTCCTCCAATGCAGCCTGCGCTGCGCCTTAAACCTGCGTAAACTGCGCCGCATGACCATCCAGTAAACTTACCGATTCCCGGATAGCCCTGCTGCCGCATTAAATGTCAAGAGTTCCGTACTTCGCGTTCTGTTCGATGAATTCACGGCGCGGCTCTACCTGATCTCCCATGAGTGTCGTAAAGGTGAGGTCGATCTCCGACGTCATCTCCTCATTCATGGTCACACGTAAAAGGACTCTGTGCTCCGGATCCATTGTTGTCTCCCAGAGCTGTTCCGCATCCATCTCACCAAGACCTTTGTAACGCTGGATCTTGTTGTTCTGGTCACGTCCGATCTCTTTTAAGATATTGTTTAGCTCCTCATCACTGTACGCATACCATACCCGCTTGTTCTTCTCGATCTTATAGAGCGGCGGCTGAGCCAGGTAAACATAGCCCTGTTTGATAAGCTCCGGCATAAACCGGTAGATGAATGTCAGAAGCAGTGTACTGATATGGGCACCGTCCACATCGGCATCGGTCATAATGATGATCTTGTGGTAGCGGAGCTTCGAGATATCGAAATCCTCGTGGATTCCCGTTCCGAAGGCCGTGATCATGGATTTGATCTCCGCGTTTCCGTAAATACGGTCGAGTCTCGCCTTCTCCACGTTTAAAATCTTTCCTCTAAGCGGCAAGATTGCCTGGGTGCTCTTATTTCTCGCGTCCTTCGCGGAACCGCCGGCGGAATCTCCCTCTACGATGTAGATCTCGCATTCCTCCGGGTGCTTGCTGGAGCAGTCCGCAAGCTTTCCAGGTAAGGATAAGCCGTCAAGGACCGTCTTTCTTCTTGTTAAGTCTCTTGCCTTTCTCGCAGCAGCGCGGGCACGCTGGGCAAGAACGGATTTCTCGATGATCGTCTTTGCTACGGACGGATTCTGCTCGAGGAAATAGGTGAGCTGCTCAGATACCACGCTGTCAACAGCACCTCTCGCCTCGCTGTTTCCGAGCTTCTGCTTTGTCTGACCCTCAAACTGTGGCTCCTCGATCTTGACGCTGATGATAGCAGTCAGTCCCTCACGGATGTCTTCACCGGTGAGGGCCGGCTCGCTGTCCTTAAGGAGCTTGTTCTTTCTTCCGTAGTCATTGAAGGTCTTTGTCAGGGCATTTCTGAAACCGGTGAGGTGGGTTCCTCCTTCCGGTGTGTTAATGTTGTTTACAAAGCTGTAAATATTTTCGGTGTAGGAATCGTTGTGCTGCATGGCAACCTCCACCAGCACGTTGTCCTTCTTGCCCTCGCAGTAGATGACCGTGTCATAGAGCGGCACATTGCTGCGGTTTAAGTAAGTGACGAACTCCTTGATTCCACCTTCGTAGTGGAATACCTTTTCCTTCTTGTCCTCGCGGTCATCCCTCAGAATGATCTTTAAGTTCTTTGTGAGGAACGCGGTCTCGCGGAGACGGATCTTTAAGGTATCATAGTCATAGACGGTCTCCTCAAAGATAGTCTTGTCCGGAAGGAATGTTACTTTTGTGCCATGTTTGTCTGTCGGGCAGTCACCCACGATCTTTAACGGGTACATGGTCTTTCCTCGCTCATAGCGCTGCTTGTAGACCTTTCCTCCGTGGTAAACCTCGACCTCCAGCCACTCGGATAAGGCATTTACAACAGAAGCTCCTACACCGTGCAGGCCGCCGGATACCTTGTATCCCCCACCGCCGAACTTACCGCCGGCATGAAGGATCGTAAAGACGACTTCGACTGCAGGAAGTCCCGCTTTTTTCTGGATATCGACCGGAATTCCCCGTCCGTCATCGACAACGGTGATGGAATTGTCGGAATTGATCTGTACATCGATGGTATCGCAGTATCCCGCAAGGGCCTCATCCACCGCGTTGTCTACGATCTCATATACCAGATGGTGAAGTCCCCTCGAAGACGTACTTCCAATGTACATTCCCGGTCTTTTTCTTACAGCCTCAAGTCCCTCCAGAATCTGGATTTGATCTGCATTATATTCTGCGCTCATGAAGTTCCTCCTTTAGTCTTCGCTCTCTACCGTTCCTTCAACAATCTTAAAAATCTTGTCCATCCGGAATTTGCTGTTTACAAACTCATCCAGTCCCGTACATGTGATCAAGGTCTGAATGTGGGTAATTTCTGAAAGTAAATGTTCCTGTCTCTTGCTGTCAAGTTCAGAAAGGACGTCATCCAGAAGAAGCACCGGATAATCCTTTACGATCTTTTTCACCAGCTCGATCTCCGCAAGTTTTAAAGAAAGAGCTGCCGTTCTCTGCTGTCCCTGGGACCCGAACCGCCTGATATCCGTTCCGTTTACGATGAAGTTCAGGTCATCGCGGTGGGGACCGGTCAGAGTCTGCCTCTGCCTGATCTCCTGAAACTGGTTCTTCGCAAGCTGCTCCCTGAAATTTTCCGGCGACACATTCGGCTCGTAGGCGATAGAGAGTGTTTCCTTTCCGCCCGAGAGCCCCGCGTGGATCTCCGCAATCAGGGGATTCAGCTCTTTTATAAACTCAGAACGCATAATTATAAGTTCTGTGCCGTACTTTAAGAGCTGCTCATTCCACATGGGGAGTGTCTCTTTTAAGGACGTGTTGTGGTCTATGTCCTTTAATAGTTTGTTTCGTTGTATAACCGTTTTGTTATACTGTGCCAGATTGTAGACATACAGCCTGTTTAGCTGGCAGAGTTCCAGGTCGACGAAACGTCTCCGCTCGGCGGGTCCGTTCTTGATAATGTTCAGATCTTCCGGTGAAAAGAAGATCACATTGACGATTCCGAAAAGTTCACTGGCTTTTTTGATCGGAACTCCGTTCACCGCGACCCCTTTTGCTTTATTTTTCTTCAGATGCATATCGATCCGGTAGGGAATTCCATCCCGCCGGACCATCATTTTGATGTGGGATTCGTCCGCGCCGAACCGGATCATTTCTTTATCTTTGCTGCCCCGATGCGATTTTGTTGTGCTGCACACATAGACTGCCTCCAGGATATTTGTCTTTCCCTGGGCATTATCTCCATAAAGAACGTTCGTCCCTTTATGAAAATCAATATGTAAATGACTGTAATTTCTGTAATCTGACAGCTCGATGGATTCTATAAACATGAAAAAATCCTTTAATTTTCTACCTTAAATGTCTTTCCGTCATAGGAAACCGTGTCTCCCGGGTAAAGTTTTTTGCCTCGATGGGTCTCAACTTCCCCATTTACTTTTACAAGCCCGTCCTGAATTACAAACTTTGCGTCCACTCCGGAGCCGACCAGACCTGCAAGTTTCAATGCCTGTCCAAGCTTGATAAACTCATCTTTTAAGTGAATACTTTCCATTTTTCTCCTTTTTTATTCCAGATATATGAAAAAATCGACCCGAAACCCCGGATTTTACCGGAACTTCGGGGAAATTTCATCTGATTTTAAATCGCAGCGGCGTTAAAGTTTACCGGCAGGATCAGATAAATGTAGCTCTCATCCTCATCTTTGATGAAACACGGAGATTTCGCATTCATCATATAGAGGGTAACTTCCTCATCATCAATGATCCGCAGCGCATCACTTAAGAATTTCGGGTTGAATCCGATCATCAGATCCTGTCCTGTTTTATGGATCAGGATCTCCGCGTTCATGGTACCGAAGCTGGAATTTAATTTCAGGCTCATTTTTGAGTCTTCAATGTTCAGAATGATCGGTTTTTTGTCATTTTCGCGGATTAAAATGATAGCTCTCTCGATGCTGTCCAGGAAATCTTTCTTATTCAGAGACACTTTTGTGGCATAATCGCTGGAAAGCATCTGGTCTACTTTGAAATATTCGCCCTCGATCAGGCGGGAAACTACGATCGTATCATCAAATTCGAAGAGAATATGGTTCGCTCCGAAGAAGATCTGGACCTCTTTTTCGTTGTCACCGGTGAGAATTTTACTGATTTCGTTCAGAGTTTTTCCCGGAACGATGACTTTTGTGCTTTCATATTCATCTTTTAATACAATTTTACGAATTGCCATACGATGTCCGTCGAGAGAAACGACTCGGAGTGTATCACCGTTTACCTCAAAAAGTTCGCCTGTCATCATCTTGTTGCTGTCGTTGACAGAGATGGAGAAGATCGTCTGGCGGATCACCTCTTTTAAGGAAAACTGGGAGAGTGTGATGTTTTTATTTCTCTCAATATACGGAAGATAGGAGAATTCCTCTCCATCTTTGCCCTGAATTTTGAATACAGAGTTCTCACAGGTGATCACAGTATTGAATTTTTCATCAGATTCGATGGTTACAAGGGAATCTGAATCGGATAATTTTCTTGCGATTTCAGAAAAAAGCTTTGCATCCAGTGCAATTTTACCTTTTTCAAGGATATCACCTTCAACTTTTGTCTCAATGCCGAGCTCCATATCGTTGGCAGTCAGCTTGATCTCATCAGTAGAAGCGTCGATCAGAATGCACTCTAAAATAGGCATCGTTGTTTTTGATGGAACTGCCTTGAGAACAATATTGATACCGTTTAAGAGCGCGGTTTTCTGGAATGTCAGTTTCATAGTTGTTGATAACTTCCTTTCTTAAGAAACGTTCACAAATAAAGAAATATATAAAAGATATTAGTCTTAACAGTAGTAGGGAGTGTGAATTTGTTTATAAGGGGGAAAACCCTAATGAAACCCTGAAAAAACCTCTGTGAAAACCATTGTGGGTAACTCCGCAAATCCAAAAGGACAACCCGGGAGTTTTCCACAGGCAAAAATCGGGAAAAATCATCCTCATTTTATCCACAAATTTTCAACGGGATTTCCACGAAAAAATCCACAAGCTTACTGTGGGTTGATTTTTTTCTTTAAAATATCGATCGTGTTCTTTAAATTCTCGTCAGTCTTTAATTCGCTGGCAATCTTTTTTGTTCCGTGAATGATCGTTGTATGATCGCGGCCGCCGAGAGCTTTTCCGATGTTCTGGAGAGACTCGCTCGTCATATCGCCGCAGAGATACATGACGATCTGGCGCGGGAATACGAGTTCTTTACTTCGTTTCTGGCCGATGAGATCAAGGGGTGTGATGCCGAAATGCTCAGAAACTACATTAATAATAAGCTGCGGAGTCACTTCGCGGGCAGCGTTCGGGGAGATCAGATCTTTTAATGCTTCCTCTGCAAGTTCAAGATTGATTTCCTTATTATTTAATTTGCTGGAAGCAACGATTTTTGTGAGGGCGCCTTCCAGTTCACGGATGTTGGATTTTACATTGGTAGCGATATATTTGATGATCTCGTTATCGATGTTGTATCCTTCAAGTTCTTCCTTTTTCCGGAGAATCGCCATCCGGGTTTCATAATCCGGCGGCTGGATATCTACGGTGAGTCCCCATTCGAAACGGGAACGGAGACGGTCTTCCAGAGTTTCAATTTCTCTTGGAGGACGGTCGGAGGAAATAATGATCTGCTTTTTTGCCTCGTAGAGGGCATTGAATGTATGGAAAAATTCCTCCTGGGTACTTTCTTTTCCGATAATAAACTGGATATCGTCGATCAGAAGCACGTCATTGTTTCTGTATTTTTCACGGAATTCCGTGGTGGAAACGTTGTTTTTGTTTCGGATCGCGTCGATCAGTTCGTTTGTAAATTTCTCGGATGTCACGTACAGAATCTTTGCGCTCGGGTTATTTTTCAGGATGAAGTGGGCGACGGAATGCATTAAGTGCGTCTTCCCGAGTCCCACGCCTCCATAAATAAATAACGGATTATAAATTTCGCCCGGGGATTCCGCAACTGCAAGGGATGCGGCATGGGCAAGGTTGTTGTTTTTTCCGACGACAAAGGTATCGAAGGTGTAACGCGGATTTAAGTTCGCGTTTTGGAGAGCAAGCTGACTGACCGTATTGTTGGTTACATTGATCAGACGGTTCTCTTTTTCCGGTTCCTTCACGTCAGATTTTAACTTGAAATCGAGTTCGCACTGAAATCCTGTAATTTCTTCGATCGTAATTTTCAACAGGAACTCATATTTCTTTTTCACATAGCTGATAAACGCGGAATCAGGCACCAGGATCGTGAGGATATCTTTATCCACAGAATCCGGGATCAGCGGCAGCAGCCATGTGCGGTAGGACACCTCTGAAATATCGTGTTCTTCCTTTATATTTAAGAGGATATCATCCCATTTCTCTTTGATTTCTTCCAGCATATTCATACTCCTAAACATGTGTATAACGATGTGCATAGTTGTGGAAAAGGCGGAAACCTGTCCACAAAAGCATATAAACCCACTCTGAATTTATTCTAGCGTAAAACGGAATAATTTTCAATGTCAAATGTGAAAATCCACAACTTTTCCAGTGACTTATCCACAACTTATCCACGATTTGGGGATAAGTTGATAATTATGAGTGGAAAACATGTGAATAGCCACATAACAAGATGTGCGCCAGGAACGGACAGAAAAAATACAATAAATTGTGTCCGCGGGAGAAAGACACCGAAATCAGAAGGGAAAGAAAGAACGATTTTAGAGGACTGGACGTTGGAGAGGGCGTATATGAGGGAAAAATGAAAAACCGAAAAAAATTAAGGCAGCAGGGGAGAAAAAAGGGTGAGATCGGGAGAAAGAAGGCGACAAATTGTAGGAAGTAAAATTGAAAAGTAAAAATAAATGGAAAATTTTAGAGAAAGAATTTGACGGCATCACGCTGACACGCTATAATGCAAGACGTGACTATATTGCATTGTATCTCGCAAGAGAGCAGTAGCAGGAGGAAAAAGAAAAATGAAAATTGAAAAGAAAGTTCTGGACATGTCCCTCGCCGGGATTTTCACCGCGATCATCATCGCCATGTCGGTCGTACCGTTTCTCGGTTACATTCCGTTAGGCTTTATGAACGCAACGATCATCCACGTCCCGGTCATCATCGGAGCGATCATCCTTGGACCGAAGTACGGCGCTTACTTAGGACTGGTATTTGGTGTGACCAGCCTTGTAAAAGCGACCATTGCCCCGGGAGTGACCTCCTTCGTATTCAGCCCGTTCGTTACGATCGGCGGATACAGCGGAAACATGTGGAGCGCCGTGATCGCCATCGTGCCGCGTGTATGCATCGGCATCGTTGCTTATTTTGTATATAAGCTGATCATGAAAGCAGCTCATGGAATCAAAGGCAGCCAGACCGTTGCCCTCTGGGTGGCTGGTATCGCAGGAGCTATGACAAACACACTGCTTGTCATGAACGGAATCTATATCTTCTTCGGACAGAGCTACGCGGCTGCGTCCAACAAGGCAGTGGAGCACATCTACGATGTGATCCTGGGAATCATCCTGGGATTTGGTATCCCGGAGGCGATCGTCGCAGGTATCCTTACGACGGCCATCACGAAGGTTCTGTTTAAAATCATGAAAGATAACGGCTGATCGGAAAGAGCCGGTTATATATGAATACCTTTCAGAAGCGTGGTGTGGCAGCTTCCGGAAGAAGATCAGGTATAAAAAATGAGAGCAGCGGAAAATAATAACGCTGCAGCTTCTATAATATGATACCAGGGTCAAAAGGTCAGAAGTTCGACGCAAGCTTGCTTGCAGGAGAATTTTTGACCTTGGGACCCGCCAAAAACATGAATAAGTAGCCATTTTTCGCAGAAAAATGAGCGAATTATGAATGTTTTTGATGATTGCGGGAGTACGAAGTACGGAGCAATCCGGTATCATAGGGGTCAAAATACCTTTTGACCCCAACATCATATTATAAAACTGGCAAAATAATTTCCGGTTACACTATCACAATCATAGGAGAAGAAAGAAATGAAAATCGCAATCGCAAATGACCATTCTGCAGTAGAGCTGAAGAACATCATCAAAGAGCATCTTGAGAGCAAAGGCTACGAAGTATTAAACCTCGGAACCGACTCCGCGGAGAGCTGTGACTATCCGGTATACGGTGAGAAAGTCGGCCGTGCTGTCGCTGACGGCGAGGCAGACCTCGGAATCGCTATCTGCGGAACAGGCGTTGGTATCTCCCTGGCAGCAAACAAGGTAAAAGGCATCCGCGCATGTGTCTGCAGCGAGCCGTACACAGCAAAGCTTTCCAGAATGCACAACAACTCCAACATCCTCGCGTTTGGTGCACGCGTCGTTGGAAGCGAACTAGCAAAGATGATCGTCGACGAGTGGCTTGGCGCAAGCTTCGAGGGCGGACGTCATCAGAGACGTGTTGATATGATCATGGATATTGAGAACAAGTAACTGAATCGTAACTGTGAGGGTACTGAACAGTTACACGGAATCTTATTTTATATAGAAGAAAGATCCTGCCTGGAAGCAGCAATGCCTCCGGTCAGGATCTTTTTTGGATATGACCTCAAGAGAGAAGACCATGACAGAACTGACTCTTGCCACGCATTTTAACATGTGTTAAGATTACACCACAAAGGATCATATCCCAAATGACCCAACAGGATAAAGGTCAGAGATAAAGGACATAGATAAAGGAGAATTACGATGGGAATTGTAGTAATCGGAGATGTGTTTATAGATATTAAGGGGTATTCCCTGTCCCCTTATATTCCGCAGGGAAGAAATGCCGGAACTGTGATCCAGATCCACGGCGGCGTTGCGAGAAACGTGGCGGAGAACATCGCAAATATCGAGCTGAAACCGACATTTATCAGTGCGGTGGATGACAACGCCATGGGAGACGATGTGATCCAGAAGCTGAAACGCCATAAAGTCGAAACGAAGTATATGAAGAAGGTCAAGGACGGCATGGGAACCTGGCTGGCCGTCTTTGATCATGAGGGAGACGTGGTGGCATCCATCTCAAAGAGACCGGACCACAAGCCCATCGAGCAGATCTTAGATGAGCATGGGGACGAGATCTTTAAGGATGCGGACAGCATTGCGATCGAGATCGATACAGACAAGGAGATCGTGAAAAAGACCTTCATGTATGCGGAAAAGTATCACAAAGAGGTCTATGCGCTTGTATCCAATATGACGATCGCTGTGGAGAGAAGAGATTTTATCCGCAGAACTGCATGTTTTGTGTGCAATCAGCAGGAGGCGGGAATCCTGTTCTCGGAAGACTATGACCATATGACTCCGGCAGAGTTAGCGGCAATTCTTCCGGACCGGATCCGTTCCGCCAAGATCTCCCGCATGGTGGTCACCATGGGAGGAGACGGATCTGTCTTTGTTGATTCGGACGGGCACACCGGAATTTATCCGGGACGTAAGGTAGATATCGTGGACACGACGGGAGCCGGGGATGCGTTCTTTTCCGGCGTCTGCATCGGACTTACCTACGGCAAGACGCTGCAGGAGGCATGCAGAATCGGCACAAGACTTGCGGCAACGGTGATCTGCACGACAGAGAATATCTGTCCGAGATTCATGCCGGAAGAATTTGGACTTACGAGGTAATCGATATGGAACCTATTATTATCGGAATTGCCGGGGGTCTGGCTCAGGAAAATCGACATTTACGAACAGGCTCAGGCAGTACTTCGGGGATGATGTTGCCGTGATCTACCACGACAACTATTACCGCAGACAGGACGGGATCCCGTTTGAGCAGCGTGTGAAGGTCAACTATGACCATCCGGATTCCCTGGAGACAGATCTTTTGGTGGAGCACCTAAAGGAGCTGAAAGCCGGAAAGACCATCGAGTGTCCGGTCTACGACTACAGCCAGCACAACCGATCCAGCGAGATCATCAAGATCGAGCCGAGACCGATCATCCTCGTTGAGGGCATCCTGCTTCTCGCCGACGAGCGGATCCGCAGCCTCCTGGACATCAAAGTCTATGTGGAAGCCGACGCTGACGAGCGGATCCTCCGCCGCATCGTCCGCGACGTAGAGGAGCGCGGCCGCGACCTGAAAGGAATCATCACTCAGTACTTAACAACCGTAAAACCCATGCACTACATGTATGTAGAGCCCACGAGGGCTCTCGCCGATATCGTTATCAACAGCGGAAAGAACGATGTTGCGTTCGATCTGTTTGTTTCGAAGATCGGGCAGCTGCTGGAGAGTGCGGGGAATAAAATATAAATATGTGAAGACCGCCTGTTGTCAGTGTTGTGCTGGTGATGGGCGGTCTTCTTTCGCTTTGCGCGGACGCACGAGCCAATTCTGCGTTGACGCACTGGCGCACAAAAATATTAAACCTTACAACGATTGTACAGTTAATGTTTTTCCGCAGAATTTAACTGGAAAAGCATTTACAAATACGTTATACTGAGTCGGGTAAATTTTTAGAGATTTGAAAGGATCACAACTATCATGGAACCATTTTATTATAATCACATGGACAAAGAGCGACAGGCTGTTTACCGTGCCATGCAGCAGGGACTGTTAAGCCTTGCTGACTCTTTCCAGATCCCCCGGATCGACGGTCACGCCTTAAGCGATATTTTTTTTGAGCTCCGCCTTGACCACCCGGAGATTTTCTGGGTGTCCAGCTTTAAATACCGGTATTTCGCGGATTCCCCGAATCTGATCTTCATCCCGGAATACCTTTTTGAGAAGAGCAAAATCAAAGACCACCAGAAAGCCATGAATGCCCGGGTGGAAAAGCTCGCAAGACCGGCGGCAAAGCTCCCGGAGCTGGAAAAGGAAAAGTATATCCACGATTTTATCTGTGAGAATATCCACTACGATAAACTGAAAAAGCCCTATTCCCATGAAATTATCGGACCGTTGGGTCATGGTGTCGGCGTCTGCGAGGGGATCGCAAAGTCGGTCAAGATCCTCTGCGACGCGCTTGGAATCTGGTGTATGATCGCCTTATGCGGAAACAATCCGGAAAAAGGGATCAAGTACCGCCATACATGGAATATCGTGAAGATCGGTAAGACTTGCTATCACCTGGATGCCACCTTCGACAACAGCCTTGGAAAATGCGTTGAGACCGGCGGTGAGATCCGCTACGACTACTTCAATCTGGACGATAAGGCGGTCTTCCGCGACCATGAGCCGTTGATCGCCCCCGCCCCGGCCTGTACGGACGGTGATCACTTTTACTATAAAGAGAAAAAACTTTCCTTCACAAAGACGGAGGAAGTTTACAAGCGCTCCCTGCAGACTGCAAAGAAGAATAAAACACTTACATTCCACTGGCGCGGCGGCTACCTGACCCGTGAGGTTCTGAAAGAACTCATTGAACTTATCGAAAAAGCCGGAGCCGAGCAGAACAAGACCGCTCATATCCAGCTCAACTGGCCTCAGGCAGTTCTGCGGATCCATTATACGGATGAAAGATCCCAGGCTGTCGTCACCATGGAAGAAGCCAATGAGGGGGAAGAGTCCTGATCTCGTTACTCCACATAGATAAGGATTTCCGAACTGAAAAGCCTGCATGCTGCAGCGGAGGCATCCGGCACTGACGATCCAGAACGAAAAAAGAACATATAAATTTTCGACAGCATATTTACATGCTGTCTTTTTTTGCTTATAATGACGGTACAAAAAATAATCACTGTTAATAAGTGAACCTGTCGATGGCAATCGTGCCGGAATTCAGATGGGACAGTGGAAAATTACGGCTGTACATACACAGGCAGCTGAAAAAATTTACATCAGGGGAGAAAAACGTATGGGAAAAGAAAAGATAACGGATCAGGCGATGTATGATTTCTATGGAAAAATGCCGTTGAAACGTGCGATTCCACTTGGACTCCAGCATGTGTTGGCGATGTTTGTCGGAAACCTGACCCCGCTTCTTATTATCTGCGGCGCATGCGGAATCAGTGGAAGCGAGGAGTTCGCCCATCTTCAGGTCTGTCTTTTACAGAACGCGATGTTTGTAGCGGGAGTTGTGACTCTGGTCCAGCTCTATGCGATCGGTCTGATCGGAGGTAAAGTTCCGATCATCATGGGAACCAGCTCCGGTTTCATCGGAGTTTTCAAGAGTGTGGCGGACACTATGGGCGGCGGACTCGCCACCTATGGCGCGATCATGGGAGCGTCAATTCTCGGCGGTCTTTTTGAGAGTGTTCTCGGATTCTTTATCAAGCCGCTGCGTAAATTTTTCCCGGCGGTTGTAACGGGAACGGTTGTATTGTCCATCGGACTGTCCCTGATCTCCGTCGGGATCAATTCTTTCGGCGGCGGAAGCGGCGCGAAGGACTTTGGCTCTATGGAGAACCTTCTCCTGGCGATCTTTGTCCTTGTGGTGATCCTTACTGTGAAACACTGGACCAACGGAATGGCAAGCAACTCCGCAATTCTCATCGGAATCATTGCGGGATATATTGCGGCATTTGTTATGAGCCTGGTTCTTCCGACAACGGGAATCACGGCAGACGGAGCCGAGTACACGAAAGCATGGGTACTGAACTGGGATAAAGTCGCCCAGGCAAGCTGGATCAGCATTCCGGAATTTCTTCCGGTGAAGCCGGTGTTTGATGCCCGTGCCATCGCGCCGATCCTCATCATGTTTATCGTAACAGCTGTTGAGACGGTCGGAGATATCTCCGGTGTTATTGAAGGCGGAATGAACCGTGAGGCGACAGACAAGGAGCTTTCCGGCGGCGTGATCTGCGACGGTATCGGATCTTCTTTCGCGGCACTGTTTGGAATTCTTCCGAATACCTCCTTCAGCCAGAACGTCGGACTGGTTACGATGACAAAAGTAGTGAACCGTACCGCTCTCGCGACAGGCGCAGTATTCCTGATCCTCTGCGGTCTTGTTCCGAAGCTGGGCGCCATCGTTTCTATTATGCCGCAGGCTGTTCTCGGCGGCGCAGCCGTTATGATGTTCTCATCCATCGTGATCAGCGGAATCCAGCTGGTCACAAAGGAGAAGATGACAGCGAAGAACCTGACTATCGTTTCTGTAGCGCTTGGAGTTGGTTATGGAATGGGAGCGAACACGGCAATCTTAGCACAGACCCCGCAGGCGATCCAGCTGATCTTCGGCGGTTCCGGAATTGTTCCGGCGGCTATGGTTGCAACGGTGTACAAAGGGAACATAATAAAAAACTTAATAATGGACTGCCAATCTTACACAAAGTACCGCCCAAAC
>ENA-UPXC01003151-UPXC01003151.1-human-gut-metagenome-genome-assembly--contig:-NODE-3151-length-17615-cov-3.565971_pt1 | contig 17615 bp, 18 predicted proteins | sample MGYA00250047_ERZ773371 | MGnify/ENA primary metagenome ERZ773371 (study PRJEB29103, sample SAMN06111975) | human gut metagenome | biome: human gut; feature: ankylosing spondylitis patient; material... | reverse complement strand
TATCACCCTTTGCGGAGAGGATGCGCATCATCTGGTCAAGGTGCTGCGTATGAAGGCGGGCGAGAGCCTGACCCTGTGCGACAGCGCGGGGCATGATTACCTCTGTACGCTGGAAGAGGCTGCGAAAGACGCGGCAATCTGCCGGGTAGAGGGGGTAGAGCCGTCGCAGGGGGAGCCGGAAACCCATGTCACGCTGTATATGGGTTTGCCCAAGGGCGACAAAATGGATTTTATCGTGCAGAAAGCCGTAGAGTTGGGGGCGGTTGAGATTGTACCGTTCCTTGCAGCCCGGAGCGTATCGCGTCCGGATGCAAAGACTCTGCAAAAAAAGTGTGAACGATGGCGCAAAATCACGCGCGAAGCAGCAATGCAGAGCGGGCGGGGACGGATTCCGGCCGTGGGGGAGCCGGTCAGTCAGGCACAAGCCGCTGTGGCGGCGGCTCGGTGTGATGCAGCCTTGTTCTTATATGAAAATGAGCGGAAAACCGGGATCAAACAGGCGCTTGCGGGCAAACCGCTGCGCACTGTGGCGCTGATGGTCGGTCCGGAGGGCGGCTTTGCCCCCGAAGAGGCGGAAACAGCAACAGAAGCCGGCATGCAGAGTGTTTCACTCGGTCCGCGCATCCTGCGGTGCGAAACTGCACCGCTCGCGGCACTTGCCGCAGTCATGTACGAGACCGGTAATCTCTGAGGGAATCGGTCGAAAGAAAAATAGAAAGACTGGAGTTGGTTTTTTTGGCGGCAAAAAACATGCCTCAAAAGAAGGAAGAGTACATCACCAATAAGGTGCTGGCGGTATTTACAGTATGCCTTTCAGGTGTTTTGGTGCTGATGGGTCTGCGCAAACTGATTGATTTTGGTACGACATACCTCCTCGGTATGACCGTGCTGCGCGCGCTGATGCTTGCAGCGGCGGTCGGCATCGCGGCGGGAATCGTCAAGATGATGCGGGAAAAGAAAAAGGGCGTTGACCTGACTTACCGCATTGCAACCGGACGAAATATCGCGTTCGTGTGCTTATGTGCGCTTGTCGTGCTTGCAATGGTACATCATTGGGGCATCCCGATTTTTAAGGTGTTTTATGCGCTGCTTCCGGCGCTGGCAGTCTATTATTTGATCTATCATTCCTATCAGCCGGAGTTCTGCGCCATTTCGATTGACTGCGGCGCGGCGATTGCGCTGCTGCTGATTGTGCGCCGTGCGCAGATCAGCGCAAACGTACAGTATCTGGCATGGGTAGCGGTTGCAGTTTACGCAGTATTTGCGGTGGCACAGATCGCGCTTACCATGCAGATTAAAAAGGCGAACGGTAAGCTTACGCTTGGCGGACGCAAACTGAGTTTTGTATTTTCTGGGAATGCGTATACCATGCTGACCGTGACCCCGGTGGTGATGGCGGCGTTGGTAGCGCTGGGTGCAGCGCTGGGCACCACGGTTGCCCTGTATGCAATCATTGGCGCGGCAGGATACCTGTTTGTCACTGCGGTTTATTATACGGTAAAACTGATGTAACAGAAAAAGCGGACAGCAAATTGCTGTCCGTTTGCTGTTTCGGAGGGAATGGAATGAAGCGATGGAAATGTATCGGGGCGTTGCTGCTGTGTCTCGGCCTGTGCGCCTGTGGACTGCTGCCGCAGGCAGAAACGGCATCTTCTCCTATTGATGCGGCGCTCAAGATTACGGCTGCTGCTGAGCGCGGAGAGGAACGGATTCGCCTGCGTGCGGGGGAACTGGATGAGGATGCGCTGTTTCGTGCGGTGGAATCCATGTGGCCCTATGCCTGTACGATGAAGCTGACCGTGTATCGGGGCGGCTTTCTGGAAATTCATCTGGAGCAGTATACCGAAGCGCAGCAGGAGCAAGCCGCAGTGCTTGCAGAGCGCATGGCACAGGATGCGGTTGCGGGGTTGACCGAGGACGCCGACAAGCTGCGTGTGCTGCATGATCTGATTGTGCGCGGCTGTGCGTATGATCTGGAAACCGCAGAGCAGAGCGGTGCGACCGATGGAGAGGACGCGCCGTTTACGGCTTACGGCGCGCTGGTGGACGGCAAGGCGGTATGTGCAGGATATGCGCGGGCATTCGTGCTGCTGTGCCGTGCAGCGGGGATGGATGCGATTTATGTGGCAGATGAAGAGATGAACCATGGGTGGAACGCGGTGCGTTTGGAGGGGGAAACCTATTTCATCGACTGCACGTTTGACGATCCGGTACCCGATCAGGGGCAGTATGTTTCGCATGAATATTTTTTGCGCACTGCAGATGAACTTGCACAGACCCACACATGGGATCGCGAATTTTACGAGCGCATTATGGATGCAAAATGGGGGAATTCATAAGAAAAACGCAATGTTTTAGGGGATGAGAAAAAGAAATAAAAAATATGAAAAAAGTTGTTGACAAATGGGGTGCGGTGCTATATAATAAATCATGTCGCCGGTGAGAAAACGAATCCCGGCGGGTGAAATGGAGATGGCGGTATAGCTTAGTTGGCTAGAGCGTTCGGTTCATACCCGAAAGGTCATTGGTTCAAGTCCAATTACCGCTACCATTCTTTGGCCCGTTGGTCAAGCGGTTAAGACACCGCCCTTTCACGGCGGTAACACGAGTTCGATTCTCGTACGGGTCACCATTTGGAAGTTTAGCTCAGCTGGGAGAGCATCTGCCTTACAAGCAGAGGGTCACAGGTTCGAGCCCTGTAACTTCCACCAACATCGAAGGCACTCACGAAAGTGGGTGCCTTTTGTTATGCCTGCACAAAAAACAGAGCAGGGTTCGAACCTGCTTTTCATCGCGATGCGGGACGAAGTCCGTGCCGCAGGCGCGGGCTTCGAGCCCTGTAACTTCCACCAACATTGAAGGTCCCTACCTTTTGGTAGGGGCTTTTTTCATGTCTGCATCCCTCAAATAGAAAAAGTGCGGTTTTAGAATTCCCGCACTTCTTTTCTGTTCAGCACACAACGGCATCTTCTGCCGTAAATCCATCAAGAGAGTTTTCTTTGACCTGAATGCAGACATAGGTGATGTCAGAACTCTCCGCTGCAAAGAATTGACGCTTTGCTGTCGGGGAGATTTTCAGCCAATCCCCTGCCGTGAGCGCGACCTCCTCGCCGTCAATGACAGCCTTGCCCGCTCCCGCGAGAATCCCGTAGATTTCCTCGTTCTGCTTATGGGAATGTACGAACGGTACGCCTGCACCGGCGGGGAGCCGGTTGATGCTGACCTCTGCGCCAGTCAAGGACAACTGATTGTGAAGTTCAACGCGGCTTTCGATTCCGATATTGGTTTTCGTGTAATTTTTCATGGGTTTGACCTCCAAAAGTGATTTGCAAGACCCCTTGCCTGCTTTTAGTTTACGATTCTGCGCATGCAAAAACAAGTACGCACTTTTTTATAACTGTACATACAAAAAAGAATGTGTTACACTTGGCACAAGGAGGTGTACCGCAATGAAAACAAAGGACGAGCTTCCAGCATGCCCGGTGGCAACCGCAGTCTCCCTGATCGGCGGAAAGTGGAAGCTTTTGATTCTTCGCAATCTGAAATCGCGCCCATGGCGGTTTAACGAATTGCAGCGAGATTTGGACGGTATCTCGCAGAAAGTCCTGACGGACAGCCTGCGCCAAATGATTGAGGATGGACTTGCCTACCGACACGATTATCAGGTGATGCCCCCGCGCGTTGAGTATGGGTTAACAGCGCTCGGCAAAGAAATGCTGCCGATTATCGATGCCCTTGCCGATTTCGGGAATTATTATAAATCGGTAATCCGGCAGCAGAACTGATGCGCCGCGGCAGGACAAATCCCAACAAAAAAAATCCTACCCGCAGCTTCGGCTGCGGGTAGGATTTTCTGTTTTCCGAAAACCGTTCCAACCGGAACGGTTTTCACTGCTTATCCCATTTTATCCACAATGGTATTCAGCACCTCGCTGGCAATCTCGCCTGCCACCCGTGCGCCGCCGCCGCCGTTTTCTACGCATACAATGAATGCATAGGGATGGCTGTCGCTGTCGATAAAGCCTGCAAACCATGCATTCGGCGTTTTGCCGCCGCCGACTTCTGCGGTGCCTGACTTGGCACAGGTGCCCTCCGGGAACCGGTCCGTGCCGTATGTTTCCACGACGTTATTCCGCAGCATCTTGCGCAATGTCTGCGCCGTTTCTGCCGCAACCAGTTCGCCGGTTTCCTTGCTCTGGAAAGAGCGGGCCGGCAAAATCGAACCGGTGTCAATGCGCTGAATCAGACGCGGTTCTGCGGCTTTTCCGCCCGATGCAATCGCGCCCATGTACGTCATCATGGAGCAGGGATTGAGCGCGTCCTTGCCCTGTCCGACGCCGCCCCATGCGATTTCTCCCTTATCCGCACCGCGGAACGAAAAGGTCCCCTTCATGGTCTGGATGCCGTTTACCGACAGGCTGGAGGTCAGCCCCGCACGATCGACATATTCCTGCATGGTGTCGCCGCCCAATTCGGCGGCAAGCTGACCGAATACGCCGTTGCATGAATTTGCAAACGCCGATTCGATATCGAGGGTGCCGTGCGCATGCGGGCAGGTGATTTTTGCGCCGCCTACGGTCACGCTGCCGTCACACTCCCAGGTGCGGTCATAGATATCCGGAATGTTTTCCAGCGCCGCGTTCAGCGTCACAGTCTTGAAAATTGAGCCGGGGACAATCGCAGCGGACAGGAAACGGTTTAAGAACACACCCTCATATTTTTCATCCTCGAAACTTTCCGGCGGGTTATCCGGGTCAAAGGTCGGGTTGGAAACCATACACAAGATTTCTCCTGTTTCATAGTCATACACGCCGACCGTACCCTTCTGCCCGTCCAGCGCCTTATATGCCGCGACATTGAACGCCGCGTCAATCGTCAGGTTCACCGTGCGCTGTCCGGCAAAAAGCGGATAGCTGCCCGTAATCAGATTATACCCCGAAAGCTCATCGCCAAACGCGTGCAGCGCACCGGTACCGATGCTGCCCGCGCGGTCGCCCACCGCGTGCAGCGTTGCACGGCGCACGGTTTCATCCGGGTAGTAAACCCGCTTGCCGTCCTCAATGCCGCTGAGTATATCGCCGTCCCGGTCTGCAATATTTCCCGAAACGAGTTTGCTGCTTTTGCCGTAAACCGCCGCATGAGAAGCCCATTCCCCGCCCTGCGTTACATAGCGGAATCCAAACAGGCACAACCCGGTCAGCAGACACAGCGCCAGAATCAGGCACAGCGCCGCGCGCCGCTCAATCTTCTTCATAGCCGATTGCCTCCTCCCGTCTCAGTTCTTTCCTGCTCGGCAGCCGGCGCGAAAGCAGATATGCCTGCGGCATGTCTGCGCGGCGGCTGCGGTCATCTTGCCGCAGGCACATGACCGGAAAAGTACGTGCCAAAGCCAGAACCGTATTTTCCACGGGCAGCGGCGCACCACACACCGCAGAAACGTTCATCCGCTCAGTCTTCTTCATAGCCGATTGCCTCCTCCCGTCTCAGTTCTTTCCTGCTCGGCAGCCTGACGGCAAAACTTGCATTCTGCCGGGTATCGGTCGCCTTAAGGAACGCCAATAGCCCCCACGCCGACAGCATCGCCGAGCCGCCGCCCGAAACAAAGGGGAAAGTAACGCCGGTCAGCGGCAGAATATCGACTGCACCGAACACATTGAGGCAGGTCTGAAAGACCATCATGGACGCAGCGCCGCAGGCCGCAATTGTGTAAAAACTCGACCGTCCGGCGCGGCAGGCGCGCACAGCGAATACGGCAAGCGTGATAATGCACAGCACCGCAAGGCAGGCGATGATAAAGCCGAATTCCTCGCAGAGCATGCCAAACACCAGATCAGTATCTGCGGCAGCTACATTTTCCAGCCAGCCATTGCCTGCGCCCACGCCGACCAAGCCGCCTGACGCGGATGCCGTCATGGTGCGTACCTGCTGATACCCACGCCCTGAGGCATCCTCCCAAGCGTGCCCCCAAACGGCAAACCGCGCCGCAACATGCGGCTTGAGCCGCAGCAGCATCAATCCGCCGATGCCGCAGCCCGAAGTAATCAGCGCAAGCGTTGCCCAGTCGCCTGAACGCATGTAGGCAATCACAATAAAGGTGACGAAAAAGATCAGTGCGCCGCCGAAATCGTTCATCAGCGCAAGGCAGCCGCCGCACATGGCGGTCAGCACAATAAACAGCGTCAGGTTCCGTTTGCGGAACAGCCGGTCGAGCGTAGCCGCGCCCGCAAAAATATAACAGATTTTCGCAATCTCGGACGGCTGAAACGTAAATCCGCCGACCTCAATCCAAAGCTTTGCGCCCTCGCGGTTGGAGCCAAAAACCAGAGTCATCACCAATAAGCCGACCGCACCCGCCGCCATCAGCCAGCGCGCCTTCTGCGCACGCTCCAAGTCGCGTAGCAGCCAGCACAGCACCACAAAGCCGAACAGGCCGAGCAGCATAAGCAGGAAGTTTTTTATCACATTATCTGGAAAGCGTGAAGCCGTAACCGATAGGCTGAGTGTGCACAGGAAAAAGGCAATCAGCTCCATCTCAAAGCCAACACGCCGCATCATGCGCATCGTCAGGCAATAAATCCACATCATTGCCGTCAGTCCGAGGAATGCCAACGGGATATTGACCGTCGCTTCAGCGCCTGCCGCCAGCACATGCTGAAGCGCAGTCAGCACCTGAAACAGTGTCAGCAGCACAAGCGACCCCCACGGGGGAACCGGACGTGCATTTGCCGCACGGGATTTTCGTTCCGCGCGCTTTTCTTCCACCGGAACCGGAAGAAAGACGCTCTCGACCCCGCCGAAAGACAGCACATCCCCATCCTCCAAAATCGCATTTCCATCCACTCTTCTGCCATTCACCAAGGTACCCCCGGTTGAGCCCAGCTCATACAGCGTCCACTCGCCCCGGTCATTGCGGTTGATGGCAGCATGCGTCCGCGATACAGACGGATAGCTGATGACGACATCCGCAGTTTTGGCGCGGCCGACAATGTTTTCCCAGTGGGTCAGCGGAATCCGTTCCCCGTTGGGCAGGCTGATATACGCCCATGTTTCGGGCAGATGCCGCACCGCAATCAGCGAACGGATAGCGGTCAATAAAATCAGAAGCGCAAGCACAGGCAGCACAAAACGGATGACCGTTGTGTACCACACGCCGAACAGCGGGAACGAAGCGGCAAAGCCCGTAAACCCGTCGAGCGCAGCTTGCAGCGCATTTGTAATGGTTTCCATAGTTTTGCTTCCTTTATTGGTCGTTTGGGAATAGTTTATCCACGTTTTCAATCGTCACAGGGGTGTATTCAATCCAGCGTATGCTGTCCTCCACACCGGAAAGCTTGCCGCCGCCGAGCAGCGTGACCACAGCTTCCACTGCGCCCGCCCCCTCTGCCACCGGGTCCTGATATGCGGTAAAATCCATGCGTCCGTCCCGAATGGCGGCGCGTCCCGCCGCTGTCGCGTCCACGCCCACAACCGGAATATCCGCCACTGCATATCCAGCCTGCGCCAGCGCGTCGGCGGCGCCGATTGCCATTTCATCGTTTGCCGCCAGTACCGCATCCACCCGCGGCTTCTTCTTTAAAAAGGCAAGGAAGTTCTTCTGTGCCTCTGCACGCTCCCAGTCCGCGTCGTCCTCATAGATATAGCGCGGCGTAAGACCGGACTCTTCCATATTGCTTTTCGCGGTATCGACGCGCTCAGACGAAGCCAGATTGCGCTCGCTGCCCCGAATCACCGCAATCCGGGGGGATTTTACCCCGCGCGCAGTGAAATATTCTGTGAGGTATTCGCCCTGCATCCGTCCGGCATCAACTTCGCGGCTGCCAATATAGATGACATTGGCACGGCTTTGCAGCGCTTCGTCAGACGGCCGGCGGTTGAGAAAGACCACCGGCATGGTTCCCGCTTTTTCGAGGACTTTATCTGCCGCTGCATCCTCGCACAGCACCACCATCGCCGCCGCATAGCCCTCCTCTGCCCAATCTTCAATCTGGGCAAGCTGCGCCCTCTGGTCATTGTTGGCGTTTGCAACCTCAAGCTTTACATTTTCCTCACCCGCAGCTTTTACCGCGGCCGCTTCCATAGAGGTCAGGAACTCGTCCCGCGTCGCAAGGTTCAGTCCGACTTTTACCCGGTCATCTGCAATTCCCGGTGCGCTGCAGCCGGCAAGCGCCCCGGTCAGCAGCGCCAGCGCGCACACGCGCATCACCCATTTTTTCATGGTCAGAACTCCTTTTATTCTGGTAACATATTTTCATTTTTCTGACGAAAACACACGTGCTCGTAAAAAAGAGAAGGTTTTTTTTAGGTCATTCCCGCCGTTTCTTTGGAAAAAGCGGATTTACAGCCTGTACGTCAAAAAATCAAAGCCTATTTTTGTTTATTATAGCATATTCACAGGCATCTGCAAATCGGGTACAATAGAAAAAGATTGGGAAGAGCAAGATTTGCGCTGCGGCGCAGCGCCGCCTCCCCCCAATATTTGCAAACCCATAGAGATGGAGGAATTCAAACTATGATTCAGCAGTGTGCATGCATTGATACCCTTTATACCGAACTTCCGTGGCTGGAGCGTTTTCAGGCGGCAAAGGATGACGGTTTTGTTGCCGTAGAATTCTGGGACTGGCGCATCCGTGATCTGGACGCCACCCGCGAAGCCGCAGAAAAAGCCGGCATCATCATCAGCGGCTTCAACGGCGACGCAGATTACTCGCTCGTAGATCCCTCCCAGAAGCAGCAGTACCTCGAAGCGCTGGAAGAATCCTGCAAGGCTGCAAAGAAGGTCGGTGCTCTGAGCGTAACCATCCACTCGAATGCACTGGGCGATGGCGGCGTAGTTGTCAACCACTACACTGAGCTGTCCCACACCGTGAAGCTCTGCGCTATGTTCGACACCTTGAAGGACTGCGCAAAGATGGCAGAAAAATATGAGATCGACATGAACCTTGAAGCGCTCAACGTGCTGACCGACCATGTCGGCAACTTCCTCGAAACCACCCAGATGGGTGCTGAGATGCTGCGCATCATCGGTTCTCCCCGTTTGAAGCTGCTGTACGATGCGTACCATATGGAGCTGAACGAAGGCAAGGTAATGGACACCCTGTCCGCGTACATCGATGTCATCGGTCATATCCACATCGCAGACGCACCGGGCCGCCACGAGCCGGGCACCGGTTACATGAACTATAAGGCAATCGCAAAACATATTGATTCCCTTGGTTTCCAAGGCACCGTAGGCAGCGAGCTGTTCCCGCTCGTCGATACCAAAACTGCGGTCAAGGCGATCATGGCAATCGCAGAGGACTAAACGCAATGAGGCGGCGCAGATGCGCCGCCTCATTTGGCTTTTTCCCCGAAATGCTCCCAAAATGGGGTTTTTTTAGTCCGGATGATTTAACTTTTCCTTGATTTCGCGCAGGGTCTTGTCAAACTTCTTAGAGCGCAGACCCGGGTTGCCGCGAACCATCTGTTTCCGGCTGCGCTTCATATTCCGGATGCGGTCGGTCAGTTCGTCCTCCGCCTCCTGAATGGCAAGGTACATTTGCAGACGAGCCTCATCTGCCGAAGCTGCCAGCTTCTCACGATGCTCCTCGGCGGCATCGGTAAGCTGTGCATACGCCTCCCCGGCAGCATTTGCAAAACGGTCACGCCGTTCCTGCGCAGCAGCGCGCAGCTCCGCGCGCTTTTCCCATGCCGCAGCAGCAAACTGTGCGCGCATCTCTTCGACATTTTCGCGCATAGCGTCCAATTCTTCGAGCAGCTTGGCAAAATCGAGCGCAGTTTTCACCGATGCGACCACATCGGTCAGGAAGTAAACACTCAGCACTGCAACCGTAAACATCAGCGGCACCGTGCCGTATTCCTGAATCAGCCATTCCACGGGCGGGTGCAGCACATAGACAAGCAGCACGCTGAGCGCGCCCCATGCAAGCGAGGACTGCAAGCAGATGCGCCCCTGAAACTGAAACCGGTGCTCGGAATAGTCCCAGTATTTTACCTTAAAAATTCGCTCCATCAAAACGCCGACGACATACTCAAATGCAGTCGCAACCACAAGCCCTGCAAAGTAGATCTGCACCGGATGCCCGGCAAGCGGCAGTGATACATGCAGCATAATCGTTGCGCCGAAGCCGTAAATCGGCAGCATGGGACCACGCAGAAATCCGCGGTTCACGAGCCGCTTCTGCCCCACTGATACCACAATCGACTCGAAAATCCAGCCGCAAAAGCAGTAAATGTAGAAAATCAGAAGCCACTGTGACAGAGAGTAATCATACATTGGTTATGCTCCTTCCGCAAGGCGGTTCAGGGATGCGTATACACCGTTTCGGGCGATCAATTCTTCGTGGGTTCCCTGTTCCGAAATTCCATCCTCGGTGAGGACAACAATTTTATCTGCCGAACGAATCGTGGACAGGCGGTGCGCAATGGTCAATACCGTGCGCCCCTGCGACAGCCGCGCAAGGCTTTCCTGCACCAGACGTTCGCTCTCATTGTCGAGCGCCGAGGTCGCCTCATCCAGAATCAGGATGGGCGGGTTCTTGAGGAACACGCGCGCAATGGAAATCCGCTGCTTCTGCCCGCCGGACAGGCGCACGCCGCGCTCTCCCACATAGGTATCATATCCCTGCGGGGTTTTCATAATGAAGTCATGCGCGCCCGCTTCCTTTGCAGCCTCAATTACCTCTTCCCGCGTCGCATCCGGACGTCCATAAAGGATATTGTCAAAAATCGTACCCGAAAACAGGTAGACATCCTGCTGCACCACGCCGATCTGACGGCGCAGGCTGGTCAAACCAACCGTGCGCACATCCACGCCATCGATGCTGACCCGTCCGCTGGTCACATCGTAAAAGCGCGGAATCAGGTTGCAAATGGTCGTTTTTCCGCCGCCCGACGGTCCAACGAGCGCAACGCTCTGTCCCGCCGGAATATCCAGATTCAAATGGTCCAGAATCGGCGTATCCGGGTCGTCGGCATACGAAAACGACACATCTTCAAAGCGGATATCCCCGCGCACACGCGACAGCGAAACCGGATTCTGCGGTTCTTCGATATCCGGCTCGACATCCATCACTTCAAAGAAGCGCTCGATTCCGGTCATACCGCGCTGGAACTGCTCCGCAAACTCAACGATGCGGCGAATGGTCGCAAGCAGTGTGGAAATGTACAGGATATATGCCATAAAATCAGCCGGGTCAATCGCGCCGCGCAGCATAAACGCCCCGCCCGCGACAATCACCGCCAGATACATCAGCCCGTCAAATGCGCGCGTGGTAGCGTTGAATGCCCCCATCCACAGATAGTTTTCCTTTTTGACGCTCAGCCATTTCTGGTTTCCCTCTGCGAATTTTTCAATCTCGCGCGGCTCACCCGTAAAGGACTTCACAACACGCACCCCGAGCAGGCTGTCCTCCACCTGTGCGTTGATTTCACCCACCTGTACGCGGTTTTTATGGAACGTTTCCCGCATTTTGTGATTAAACTTGGACGAGCATACGATCATGACCGGAATAATTGCAAACAGAATCAGGGTCAGCGGCACATTTACTGTGCACAAAATCGCAAACGATACGACAATTTTCAGTCCGGCAATGAAAAACTCCTCCGGACAGTGATGCGCAAACTCGGTGACATCGAACAGGTCCGAGGTGATGCGCGCCATCAGCTGCCCCACCTTGGTGTTCGCATAATAATGAAACGACAGCTTTTGCAGATGTTCAAACAGCGCTGCGCGCATATCTGTTTCAATTTTTGCCCCCATCACATGACCGACATTCGCCATAAAATAGGTTGCCGCCACATCAATGATGCGCAGCACCAGATAGACCGCTGCCAGCCGCGCGACAAATCCAACCGTGAGCTGCGCAAAATCATTCATGCCGACCTGCGCCAGCGAACGCACCAGCATAGGCAGTACAATGTCGCACGCCGAAGTCAGACCGGCGCAAAGCAGGTCAAGCGCAAGCACACCCCGATAAGGCTTAAAATACGGCGCAAACCGCCGAATCAGTGCACTGGTAGAATGCATCAAACCAAAATTCCCCCTTATACGGAAACGAAAACCCGCTCGTTTCCAGATTTCTTTCTCAGCACTATTGTAACATATGCCGCCTGTTTTGCAAGCGTTTTGCCCATTACAGCTTTTCTTTTGCATGGGATTTTGTTATACTGGAAACAAGAATCAACCGAGGTGTTTTTTATGACCGATTTTTTGCATCCGAAGCTGGATGAAGCCGAACTGGGACGCATTTCCGCGCTCGGTCTTGCGCACATCGGCGACGGCGTTTATGAAATTATGACCCGCTCATATCTGGTATGCCAAGGCATGCAGACTGCGCGCGGGCTGCACAGCAAAACCGTTGCCCTCGTGCGCGCAGGCGCGCAGTACCGCGCAGCGCAGCTTATCCTGCCCCTGCTCGACGAAAACGAAGCGGAAATTTTCCGTCACGGACGCAATGCCAAACCCAAAACCATTCCAAAAGCCGCGTCCCACGCCGAATATGCTTACGCGACTGCGCTCGAAAGCCTGTTTGGCTGGCTGTATCTGCGCGGGCAGTATGACCGCCTGAATGAACTGTACGCCGTGATTGCGGCGGACTTTGACGAACTGCTTTCCAAAAAGGGCGAAAAAAAATAACAATTCCCACCGCTGCAAATCCATCCGAACCGGATTTGAATATACTTTCAGGAGGATGACAACATGATCTCTACCACCACAGGCTCGGTCGAAGGAAAACGTATCGTCGCATACAAAGGCATCGTCTTTGGCGAGGTGATCTCCGGCGTGAATTTCCTGCGCGATTTTTCCGCCGGTCTGACCAACTTCTTCGGCGGGCGTTCCAGTTCCTATGAAGAAGAATTGCAGCAGGCACGGGACGCTGCCATTTCCGAAATGGAGCAGCGCGCCGCAGCACGCGGCGCCAACGCGGTCATCGGCGTGGACATCGACTATGAAATTCTGGGCACCGGAAACAATATGCTCATGGTCAGCGCATCGGGTACGGCGGTCGTCTGCGAATAAGTAAGAAAGCGCCGCTTCTGTGAGGGGGTTCACAGGAGCGGCGCTTCTTTGGTTTCTACTGCCGGAAACCAAATCAGTCGTTCTTCTGGTTCTGAGAAGAGGAGTTGCTGCGCTGGTTCTGAGACTGATTGTTCTTCTGGTTCTGGGAAGAATTGTTCTTCTGATTCTGGGAATCACGAGACATGGCGATTCACCTTCCTTTCCTTTTGGGATACGTTTTCTAGTATCCCCGCAAAGCGCAGGACTATACCAAAATTTTTTGAAAGGAGCGGAAAGCACATGCGAAAAAAAGTTTTTCTGCTTTTTATAATTTCCTTGACCATGTTCTTCATATACCACCTTATGGGAAATTCCGCTGTTTCCCATGTGACCCTTCCCTTTTCAGAAGACCAGGTTGCAGGAATCGATCTGTATTATTACGAAGGCGCTCCGGCAGCCGCAGAGGTACGGCATGTGACCGCAGAGGACGAAATCCACCACATTCTATCCCGCTGCGCAGCCGTTTCCCTGATCAAAGAGGACAACACCCCCGATGACAGCGCCGGCGGCAGTGCGGTCATCGTGCGTTTTCTTCTGCGGGATGGGAGCGATTTCCGCATATCCTGCACGGATTCTTACAGGCTCTCCATAGCCGGGCATTCCTACCGCGCAAATATAAGTCCTCTGCTTTGGCTCTGGAATAACTCCCCCACCCCGGCGCAGCCGGTTGCAGACGATGACCCTGTCATTTGGGGCGTATGGGACGAATGAAAATAATGTCCAACCACTTTCTGCTTTGCAATCCTTTATTTTGGCTTGACTTCTTTCATACCTTGTGTTATTGTACTATATACTTAATACAATAATACGGGGGTTTCTTCGTGAATTTCTCGTTTCCCCGAACCGCAGGACTGAGCGCGTTTCAGCTCAAATTTTTCGCCTTGCTTGCCATGACACTCGATCACATCGCCGCGTATCTCCCGCTACCAATCCCCGGTTGGTTTCATCTGATCGGGCGGCTGGCTGCACCGATTTTCCTGTTTCTATGCGCCGAGGGGTTTGCGCACACCCGCAGCCGCCGCAGTTACCTCAAACGGCTCTATCTCGCATTCGTGCTCATGAGCATCGGAAACCTGACCGTCAACCATTTTTTCAGCACCCCGGGCGGTGTGATTGTCACAAACGGGATGTTTCAGACCATGTTTCTGGTCGTTTGGGTTTTGCTTTGTCTGGAATCCCTGCGGACAGGCATGCGGGAAAAACAAGGGAAACGCATTGCCGCCGCCCTCGGCGGATTATTGCTGACCGTGCTGACCGCTGTGCCGCTTATCCTGCTCATGACCCAAACCATGGACGCTTCCGGTCTTGTCGCGCCATGGGCGCGCATCTGTGTACAGATTTACAGCGCTTTTGTCCCCAATCTGCTGCTGACTGAGGGCAGCTTTCTCTGGGTAGCGCTCGGCGTCATGTTGTATTATCTGCGCGGACACCGGATTGTGCTTGCGGTACTGTTTACGTTGTTCTGGATTGTCATCGGCACTCTCCCGGACGGCTTTTTTGCATGGCTTTCCCTGATTCCAATCCTGCTTTATAACGGCGCACCCGGGAAACATAAAATGAAAGCCTTCTTCTATGCGTACTATCCGGTGCATGTATACATCCTATTCATTGCAAGATGGGTTCTCATCACGCAATTTGGCTTCTAAAAATAACAGAAAAACCCTGCAAGGTTCGATTCCTTGCAGGGCTTTGCAATTCAGTTGAAATAAACGACTTCTTCCTTGGGCGGGTCAGACGGTTCCACCGCCAGCAGGTCCAGCACCGGACCGGCGCCCTTGTACTGCGCCAACTCTTCAATGTGAATATGCGCCGTAATGGTATACCATCCCTTATTCTGAATTCCCGGGAACTTGCCGTGCGTATTGCAGGCAAAGCCAAGGAACTGGATATCGTCTGCGCAGCAGACCATCCCATGACGGCCGGGAACAATCCATCCCTCCGGCAGCTGCGGAGTGACGAGCACGCGCGCCTTAAAATGCACGGTCTTGTCGTCATACTTTTCCGGGTCGCTGCTCGCGTCCACATACCACAATCCGAAATCTTCATCCCCGATGTCGATTTCATCCGCGTCAATATCAAAGGGCATTTCCATGTTGTCGCGGTAATCCTCCGAGTTTCCGTCCACATCGTCGAGGAAAATGGTCGCGCGCGGATTCATGGCGCGGATATTGCGGCTGTGCAGATAGTCCTTGTCCTTCTGGGTGCAGCGGTTAAAGACAATCAGGTCTGCCGAGGTGATGTGCTCGAACATCCGCGGTCCGAGATTGTTGGAATACAGCTCAAAGGTCGGACCGCAAACCGATGCGACAATCTGATACAGCTCCCAGTGATGCGGCATTACTTCATCGACAAAATGAGCAAGGTCCCACATACCGTTGAACTCGACAATCACGCGGTCGGGTTTTTCCTCCTCAGTCGCCCGAATGAGCGCCGCAGTGGACAATTCTTCCTCGTCCTCCACATCCACGAGCACGACATTATACTTTTCAAGGAACGCCTCGTCGTACTCCTCAATTCCCTCTTCGCAGCGGATGAGCAGGGTTTTTTCATCCAAAGTAAAGTTCGGGTCGCTCAGGACTTCCTTAATGAAACTGGTTTTACCGGACTCGAGCAGACCGGTAAAGATATAAGCAGGGGGCTTCATATACGTGCCTCCTTAAATGCCGAACAGGTCGGCAAGACCGCTTTCATCGAGTCCCGCACCGATTACGCAAAGGCGGCCGGTGTAATCTGCCGCACCATGCCGAACCTCAGGCATTCCGGGAACATAATCGAAGTGCAGCCAGCCGCCGTCTGCACAGGGCACAATGCCCTTGGCGCGCAGCACCGTACCGAGTGCAATGTCGCCGAGCTGGGTCAGGCAGCTTTGCAGTTCAGCCTCGGTAAACTTCTTCGGGGTTTCTGCACCCCAACTCTGGAACACTTCATCCGCATGATGATGGTCATGACCGCAGGAGCAAGCGCCATCGTGATGATGGTGGTGATGCTCGTGCTCATGATGATGCTCGTGGTCATGGTCATGACAGCCGCAGGTGCAGTCCTCGCCGTGTTCGTGGTGGGGATGCTCGTGCTCGTGGTGATGCTCATGTTCCATCTGGGAAAGCAGCTCTTCCGCCAGAGAATGGCTGTCCTCCATTACATCGAGCATCTGCTGACCGGTCAGCTCGTCCCACGGCGTGGTGACGATGCGTGCATCCTTGTTGTGCTCGCGCAGCAGGTGTACGCACTGGTCCAGCTTGTCCGCCTTTACATTCTGGGTGCGGCTGAGCAAAATCGCGCCCGCATGCTCAATCTGGTTCAGGAAAAACTCGCCAAAATTCTTGGCATACATCTTGCACTTCATCGCATCTGCCACGGTGACAAAGCTATTGAGTACCACCGGCTCATGGGCAGCCACGCCCTGCACCGCACGAATGACGTCAGACAGCTTGCCGACGCCGGATGGCTCAATGATGATGCGGTCCGGATGGTAAGTCTCGATGACCTCCTCGAGCGCCTTGCCGAAATCGCCCACGAGCGAACAGCAGATGCAGCCCGAATTCATCTCGGTAATCTGGATGCCGGCTTCTTTCAAAAATCCGCCGTCAATGCCAATTTCGCCAAATTCGTTTTCAATCAGCACAACTTTTTGCCCTGCAAGCGCTTCTTGCAGCAGCTTCTTGATGAGCGTGGTCTTGCCCGCGCCCAAAAATCCAGAAATAATATCAATTTTTGTCATATGAATAACTTCCTCTCGGTGTTATAATTTGAGTTCTTCTGCGCTGCCGGAACAGATTCCGGCGTTAGTCCGCTCTAACAAATATGATACCCCAAACAAGATGGAGAATTCAATCCCTTTTCTGCGAACTTTTTATGAATTCTTGCTCAATGCGGTAAAAAAGCAAACCGCGCCAAAAAGAAAATCAGCGTCGCAATCGGCGCCGCAATCGAAAAAACCAGAAACCACGCGCCAAGCGGCAGCAAAAAGCACTGACATACGCACAGCCAGACAAACACCAAAATGGTTTCCAGCTGGAGCGTCAGCATCATTGTCAAGGTCAGACAATACGCCGCCTCGCGGTTGCGGTCGGTCAATTTGACTGGCATGTTCCATTTTTCCCGCGGAATGCACAGCGGAAGCAAAAAACACAGCCCGCATAAAACCCCCATTGCCGGAACAACCCAGATGGTCCATTTATCCCCCCAGCCGTCAATCTCCCCTCCTGCACCGTAATGCATCGGCACCTGCGCCGGCAGCGCATCCCAGCGCACCAGTACCAGAGCCGCCATCCCAACCATGCAGGCAAGGCTCAGCGCTTCGAGCAGCTTATGCTTCCATGTCCATCCGTGCAGCATGACGCTTCCCCCTTTTACAGGTTCCGGAAAATATCCGGCAGATACAGGTCGGTTTTCGGAATTTTATCCCATGAAAATTCCTTCACAAGTTCACGCGCAGACACCGCTTCCTCCCGGTCAATCAATCCCGCGGCAAACGCCAGCGCGCCTGCTACTTATTATATGCAGACCGGTGATTCTGCCATGCTGAAAGCCTCTTATAATGTCCATCGACTGATTCGTC
>ENA-UPXC01003139-UPXC01003139.1-human-gut-metagenome-genome-assembly--contig:-NODE-3139-length-17674-cov-5.599364_pt1 | contig 17674 bp, 11 predicted proteins | sample MGYA00250047_ERZ773371 | MGnify/ENA primary metagenome ERZ773371 (study PRJEB29103, sample SAMN06111975) | human gut metagenome | biome: human gut; feature: ankylosing spondylitis patient; material... | reverse complement strand
CAAAACTCATCGCGCGCTCGTTCTGCTGCTCCTCGCTTCCAACCGCGACCCGCTGCGCTGGGCTCGCGGTTGGGAACGCCGCCCTACGGGCGGCTTTTTGCGTTCCGGATTTTTTCTTCTTCCCTCTTCCCTATTCCTTTTTACCTACTCTTTCGCATTCAGGATTTTGGGAAAGAAGTTGTCTTTATAGAACATGTGTTCTAATCCGTAGACATAATATACTCTCTTTGTCCGGTTCTGTCAAGTTTCTTTTTTCCAGATTTTTTAAGAAAAATGTCGAAATTTGTCCTGAATACAGGACATTTTATCAAAAAAGTTCAAAAAAACAGCGTGCCGCATAAAAACGGCACGCTGTTTGCTTTGGAAAATTATGTTTAGAAATACTGCTTGATGCCCTCGGGAGCCAGGTCGGGCTCGTCGCTGATGGTGATGGTGAACTTGATGTTGTGCTTCTCACCAAAGTTGTTCAGCCAAGCCAGGAACTCCTCGGTCTCGGTGTAGTTCTCGGTGGGAACGATCTTGGTCAGGCTGTCGATAAAGACATGGGTAATGTCATAGTTACCGGCATACAGGCCGCTGACAAAGCCCTTCAGGGCGGTGTAATTGGCAATATCATACTGGCTGGCTTCCACCAGGCGGATCTGATAGTGAATGTCGAAGGTGAGCTTGTTGCCCTTCTCGATGCACACCACGTTGCCGTGCTCGCTGCCAACGGCCTCGTTGATCATGTCGATCATCTGCTTGGTCTTGCCGGTGCCCTTCTTACCCATGATAACTCGAATCATGTGAATCACTCCTTAATGGATGTTACGTGGGAAGCAGGTCCCTTACGTTACTATAACTTTAACATAAGAGGGGCCGCTTTTCAACCGCAAAGTTATGAATTTTTTTGGTAGAGCGCCTGTCAGCGGGCAGCATAAATCCCGGCCTTTTCCGGAAAAAATGGAAAAGGCCGGGATTTGTTTCATTTGGTCGGATTTAGCCGCTTACAACCGCTTTTACAGCCGCTCCTCCAGAGCCTTCTTCTGCTCCTCGTAGCCGGGCTTGCCCAGGAGAGCATACATGTTGACCTTGTAGGCCTCCACGCCGGGCTGGTTGAAGGGGTTGACCTCCAGCAGGTAGCCGGACAGGCCGCAGACGTACTCAAAGAAGTAGATGAGGTAGCCGGCGGTCTTGGCGGACAGGGCAGGCATCTCGATGCGCACGTTGGGCACGCCGCCGTCCACGTGGGCCAGGATCACCGCCCGCATGGCCTGCTGAGCCACGAAGGCCAGAGGCTTGCCAGACAGGAAGTTCAGGCCGTCCACGTTCTCAGGATCGTTGGGGATGATAAACTCACCCTTGGGGGCAAACTGCACCACGGTCTCAAACATGAGCCGCTCGCCCTCCTGGATATACTGACCCATGGAGTGCAGGTCGGCGGTAAACTCCACGCTGGCGGGGAACAGGCCCTTGCCCTCCTTGCCCTCGCTCTCGCCGTAGAGCTGCTTCCACCACTCGGCAAAGAACCGGAAGCAGGGCTCGTAGCAGGCCAGCAGCTCCACCTTCTTGCCGCCCTGGTACAGGGCGTGGCGGGCGGCGGCATACTGCCAGGCGGGGTTCTCCGCGCCGCCCACGGACAGCTCGGTCATGGCCTGGGCGGCACCGCCCATGAGCTCCTCAATATCGATGCCGGCCACAGCGATGGGCAGCAGGCCCACAGCCGTGAGCACGGAGAAGCGGCCGCCCACGTCGTCGGGCACCACGAACTCCTCGTAGCCCTCCGCGTCGGCCAGGCCCTTCAGGGCACCGCGAGCCTTATCGGTGGTGGCATAGATGCGCTCCCGGGCGCCCTCCTTGCCGTACTTCTCCTCCAGCAGGGCCTTGAAGATACGGAAGGCCACAGCGGGTTCGGTGGTGGTACCGGACTTGGAGATCACGTTCACGGAGAAGTCCCGGTCGCCGATGAGGGCGATGGTCTCCAGCAGAGCGTCGGTGGACAGACCGTTGCCGGCAAACAGGATGTCGGGGGTGTCCTTCTTCTTCAGGTTATAGTTGGGGGATGCCAGCAGGTCGATGACGGCGCGGGCGCCCAGATAGGAGCCGCCGATGCCGATGACCACCAGCACCTGGGACTGCTGCTGAATCTTCTTGGCAGCGGCCTGGATGCGGGCAAACTCCTCCTTATCGTAGTCCCGGGGCAGATACACCCAGCCGGTGAAGTCGCCGCCAGGGCCGTCGTGGTTGGCCAGCATGGAGGCAGCCTTCTCCAGGCCCGCCATGCGCTGGGACAGGTAGTCCTGGGGGATAAAACCTTCCAGTTTCGTCAGATCTAAGTTGAGCATATTTGCAGATCCTCCTTTGAGAAGTATAGGATGCTGGAATCAGTATAGCACAAAACGGCCCATTTTCCACCTGGAAAAAATCAACGCAGGATAGGAAATTTTTCTCCCTCCTGCACAGAAAAAAATGCAAAAAAAGTCTTGACAAATGGAGCCATACAGGCTAAAATAGTCCATGCTGTTCGGACGATTAGCTCAGCTGGTAGAGCATCCGCTTGACGTGCGGGAGGTCACAGGTTCAAGTCCTGTATCGTCCACCAAAGAAAGACACGACTTGCTCGTGTCTTTCTTTTTTTCTTCCACAAGAAAGCCCCGGGGCAGCGTTTTCGCCGCCCCGGGGCTCTTCTTCTCGGTTGTGCCCGAATGGGATTGCTGTCAGGCTTTGATCTTCTGGTCCAGACGCATGAGCATCTGTGCCACCTGGGCGCGGGTCGCGCCGCCGGTGGGATCCAGCTTTCCGCCGTCCTTACCGGACAGGATCTGCTCGCCCACGGCCCACTTCATGGCCTCGGTGGCCCAGGAGGACAGGGTCTTGATGTCCACAAAGCCGCTCAGATCGCTGCTGGCGCTCACGTCATAGCCCTTGTACTTGGCGTACCCGTTCAGGATGACCGCCATCTGCTCCCGGGTGACCACGTTATCCGGGCCAAAGATCTTGTCGGAATAGCCGGTGATAATTCCCTTCTGGGTGGCCCACTGCACCGCATTGCGGTACCAGGCGTTGCTGGCCACATCCTGGAAGTTCATGGTCCCCGTCACCGCGGGAGAGCCTTCCATGCTGTACAGCACGGTGACCAGCATGCCGCGGGTCATGGAGGTGTCGGGACTGAAGGTGGTGGCGGTGGTGCCGCTGAACAGCTTGTTCTCATAGGCGTAGCTCACCGCGTCATAGTACCAGGCATTGCTGTTCACATCGGTGAAGGGCAGCTGGTCTTCGGTGCTGTCGCTGGTGGTGACATAGATGGCGTCGGGGGAAGTGAACTCCGCGTCCTTGGCGCCGTCGCCGAAGAGGAAGAAGCCCCGCTCCTCCACCTGTCCGCGCTCGGGGAAGGGATCCTTGTGGTCCTTGAGATACTCGTCGCTGAGCTTGTACAGATCGGTCTTGGAGTCGGCCAGTACGGTTCTCACGCCGCTGTACGCGCCGTCGGTAATGGCCAGGTTGACACAGACATAGGCGGTGGTGTCGTCGTTGTCCGCCATACGCACGGAGAAGAACTTATCCGCTGCCTGGCCTTCGGGAACGGTCAGATCAATGACCTTGCCGTCCTTGAGGATGTGGAAGGTGAAGTTCTTAAAGCCGCCGTTTACCATGGCCTGCCACTGGGTCTGGTTCATGCCGGAGGGCCGCTCCACCCGGAACTCCAGGCGCATGGGCAGCACGAAGGTGTTGGCCAGGTAGTCCTCATCGGTGGTGGACAGGTACACGCCGCCCTCGCCGTGGCCGGCCTCAAAGGCGGCGGCGGTGGGAGAGGTATTGCCCCGGTCCTTCCACATGGGGATGTCAAACTGGGTGGCGGCCAGCAGGGTCTCGCCGTCCAGATATTGGCTCTTTACCACGCTGGAGGCGTCCTGATAGGTGCCCACGGTCACATCCAGCAGGTCCAGGTCGGCCCGGTCCGCGTTCAGGCCGGGGATGTCCGCCCACATCAGCTGAGCACCGGCAGAGCCGGAATAGCGGGCCATCTCCAGCATTCCGTCGGCCATCATCTTGGTCATCTCAATGATGGAGTCCACCTTGATGCGCTCGTTGGCGGAGTGCCACCAGCGCTCGTTGCCGGGGATCACCGCGCCGAAGGCGGTCATCTTGTTGCGGTAGTTGGAGGCCAGGGTGCCGCCGGTGGTGCCCACCGGGTAGGAGATCTCCAGCAGGTCGTACACGTCCTTAAAGGCGTTGGGGTCGCTCTCCATGGTGGCCTTATAGCTGGCATACTGCAGCGCGATGAGCAGGTTGTCGTGGCTGGCATACAGGGTGGGGTCGGTAAAAGCGGCAAACTCGCCCTCGGCCTTTTCCAGCTCCTGCCAGGTGAAGCCCTGGGCGTGCACGGCGGCCACAGCCGCCTTCATGGCGGTGTTATAGTCGGCCTGGTTGGTGTGCATGCTGCGGATGTACAGGGGGATGCTCAGGGCGCTGTCCCGATAGAAGCTGGTCAGCCCCTCCTCGCTGATGCCGCCCATCAGGGCGAAGGTCAGGTTGGCCACGCCGCTGTCGGGGTTGCGCAGCAGGTTCTCGGGGATGCCCATGTAGCGGCCGATGTAGGCCTCGCCCTCCACGCAGTTCTGGAAGAACAGCTGGGAAATGCCGTCGGCGGCCTTCTTCAGCGCCAGGTCACTCTGGCCCAGGCCCTGGGAGATGAGGTACATGCCCCACACCACGGCGTTTTTGCCGTACTGAGGGGTAGGCATCTCCATGGCCACGTCGGTGTTGATTTCCAGCTTGATCTCGCTGTCCTTCAGCTCCACGCTCACCTTGGGGGTGGTGCCCTTGGCCGCGGGCAGCCAGCCCAACTTGGTGGCCGCGTCGGTGACGGCGGTGATAAAGGCCTGGTTCTTGGCCGGGTCGGCGTCCGCCTTCAGGGTAAAGACGGCCCGGGAGGCGATTTGAGTGGTGCTGCCGTGGACGATATCCTTCAGGGTGTCGTCCCCTTCCCGCAGGGTGACGCCCGCGCCGGCGGTGAGCAGGCTGAAGGACTTACCCGCATCGGCGGACAGGTCCATGGACAGAGTGGGGGTAATGGCCTTGGAGTTGCCCACCACCACGGGGAACCGGGAGTCGGAGGTGTAGGCCGCCACAGGGATCTCCTCCCGGTTCAGGGACTTATAGCACCAGTTGTCATAGAAACTGGGGTTGCTGGTATAATAGGGGATGTCCATATAGTCCAGGGTGTCCTCCACGGAGGGCACGCCGGGGCTGCCGTCCTCATAGCAGCCCATGACGATGCGGATACGGCGGTCCATAGGCAGGCCCGCCTCCATCAGCGCCTTGGCCGCAAACAGGGTGGCTAGGGTGGGGCCGCTGTCGTCCTGGACGCCGGCGCCGTACAGCCAGCCATCCTTCACGTAGGGATTGTGGTAGGCCCCGTCGGTGCCGTAGTTGCCGTCGGGGTCTCTCCAGCGCTCCAGCTGCTCCTCGGAGACGGAGCCGGTGGGAGAATCCAGATGGCTCAGGGCCATGACCATTTCGGGGGCGTCGGGATCGCCGATCTCGATGTAGACATACTTGTCATCCTGGCGCTGAACCACCACGGGGAAGCCCAGCTCCTCGGCCAGCTCCTTGACCCAGGCCAGCTTGTCGGTCTTGCGGTCGCCCTCATTGCGGTTGGCCTCGGTGTTGGGCACGGCAAAGGGGTACTCCTCCGGGATGCTGCCGGCCGCCTTGGAGCCATACGAGATGGAATCGTAGCTGGAGCCGTCAGCCAGGCCGCCTACCAGGGTGTAGGGGTCGTAAGTGCCGTCGCCGGATACCATATCGCCGATGTAGCCGCTGAGCTTGTCCACCTCCTTGTGGATGCGGGCCCGCTCGGCGTTGGTCAGCGACAGGTCGTAGCTCACCGCAGGCTGGAAGCTCCCCTGGGTGGCCGGCGCCGCCTGGGCGGGAATGCAGTAGGGCAGGACAAGAGCCGCGGTCAGAAGGCCGCTGATCAGTTTTTTCATTCCTAAAACTCCCTTCATTGTTGTGGATTGCTGCTGGAAAACACCCTGTGCCTCTTTGATCACCTCCACAGCCGGCAGAACCGCCAAGTCCCCGCAGGGCAGCTCCATCCGGCCCCCGCTTTTAAAAGTTTAAGCTTATTTTAAGGTAATTATATAACATCCTGCCTGTTGTGAATAGCTTTCAAAATACACAACCTTCCCTCCCCTTTTATGTGCATGTTAACTAAATATTTCCCGGTGTTTTATGGTATTTTTGTGTGTTATTATGTGCTAACCTACTGCTCCTCCCCCTCACTTGTATTCTTTTTCTCCTATAAATTTTACACCTATATGCCCTTGTGTATCTGTGTCGTCATGAGGTAAAATAAAGCACAAGATACCATTTAAGAAAGGCGGAATCACTATGTTTACCACGGTAAGCGGGGCGAAAATCGGCCCGATTGGACAGGGTACCTGGTTCCTGGGCGAGCACCCCGCCCGGTTTGAGCAGGAAAAAGCCGCCCTGCAGGCAGGCATCGAGGCGGGAATGACCATGATCGACACCGCCGAGATGTACGGCGAAGGCAAAGCGGAGAAACTGGTGGGCAGCGCCATTGAGGGCTATGACCGGGAAAAGCTGTTTCTGGTCAGCAAGGTCTACCCCTTCAACGCCGGACGGAAAAATATCTTCCGCAGCTGCCAGCGCTCCCTGGAGCGCATGGGCACCGACTATCTGGACCTGTACCTGCTCCACTGGCGGGGCTCCATTCCCCTGGCTGAGACGGTGGAGTGCATGGAGGAGCTGAAAGAGCAGGGCCTCATCCTGAACTGGGGCGTGTCCAACCTGGACACCGACGACATGCAGCAGCTCTTCCGGGTGCCCCAGGGCGACCAGTGCGCCGCCAACCAGGTGCTCTACCACCTGGGCAGCCGGGGCATTGAATACGACCTGCTGCCCTGGCTGCGCCAGCACAAGGTGCCGGTGATGGCCTACTGCCCCCTGGCTCAGGCCGGCTCTCTGCGCCGGGGCCTGATGGGCAGCCCGGCGGTACACCAGGTGGCCAAGGCCCACCAGGCCACCCCCTCCCAGATCCTGCTGGCCTTCCTGCTGGCCCAGGAGGGCGTGGTCCCCATCCCCCGCTCCTCTCAGGCCGCCCACACCCTGGAGAACGCCAAGGCCGCTCAGATCGTGCTGACGCCCCAGGAGCTGGCCACGCTGGACCAGGCCTTCCCCGCCCCCAACCACAAGGTATTTTTGGATATCGTGTAATCTGCATGTGTTGCCATACCCCCCCGTCTCTCTCGGGAAACGGGGGTATTGGCGCGTCTATAACTTCCATATTATGGAATATATTGCGACTGGGAGTGATTTTCTTTGAATATACTACGCTCTGTTTTAAAAAATTTACCGGAATTTCAGCAGCTCCTGGCCGCATTGGACCAAGGCGCCTCCCCGGCGGCGGTGTCCGGCCTGGGCGCGGTACACCGGGCCCACTTCGCCGCGGCCCTGGGGGACGCGTCGGAGCGGCCGGTGGTGGTGGTGTGCGCCGATGAAGGCGAGTGCGAGCGCATGGCCCGGGACCTGGCCTTCTTCACCGGCCAGGCTGTGCCGGTGCTCACCGCCCGGCAGTTTACCTTCCACAACGCCGCCTCCGTCTCCCACCAGTGGGAGCACCGGCGCTTAAAGCTGCTGTGGGCCCTTCAGCAGGGGGAGCTTCCCTGCCTGGTGGTCTCGGTGGAGGCCCTCCAGCAGCGCACCCTGCCTCCCGACGTGCTGAAACAGGCCACCCTGGAGCTGACCACCGGCCAGCAGGTGGACCTCAATGACCTGGCTGCCAAACTCACCGCCGCCGGCTACTCCCGCTGCCAGCAGGTGGAGGGGCCGGGCCAGTTTGCCCTGCGGGGCGGCATTCTGGACGTCTTCTCCCCCGCCATGGACGCCCCCGTCCGGGCGGAGTTCTGGGGGGACGAGGTGGACGCCATGGGCTCCTTCGACCCGGCCACCCAGCGGCGCACGGAGAACCTGGACCGGGCGGTGCTGCTGCCCGGGGCGGAGACTCTGCCCCAGCTGGCCCCCGGCGGTCTGGGCGGACTGCTGGCTCTGCTGGATAAGCGCATCGCCAAGTCGGAAAAGGACGGCCACAAGGAGCTGAAGGCCACCCTGGAGGCCGACCGGGAGGCCCTGGAGCAGGGCCGCTCCCTCCCCGCCGTGGACCGCTACCTCCCCCTCATCTACCCCACCCTGGCCACCGCCGCCGACTACCTGCCCCTGGACGCCTGCGTCCTCTTCTCCGAGAGCAGCCGGGTGGCCGAGCGGGCCAAGACCTACCAGTGGCAGATGGAGGAGGACGTGAAAACCCTGCTGGAGCGGGGGGAACTGGACGGCAGCTGCGGGGACCTGTCCCGCTCCTTTGCCCAGCTCAATCAGGTGCTGGAGAACTGGCCGGTGGCCTATCTGGACTCCTTCACTCTCTCCACCTACCCTACGCCCCCCCGGTGCGTGCTGTCCCTGATGGCCAAACAGCTCCCCTCCTTCGGGGCCAGCCTGGAGACGGCGGTGCAGGATTTAAGCCACTACCAGTCCGCCGGGTTCGGGGTGCTGGTGCTGGTGTCCTCCGAACAGCGGGCGCTGAACCTCCAGACCCTGCTGCGGGAGCAGAAGGTGACCTCCGGGGTGGAGTTCTCCCCCAAGACCCTGCCCAAGCCGGGACAGATCATGCTCACTGTGGGCGGACTGTCCGGCGGCATGGAGTACCCGGATCTCAAGCTGGCGGTGGTCACCGAGGGCCAGGCCGCCCCCCAGAAGCGGCCCCGGCACAAAAAGGAGACCACCAACCGCCAGAAGCTCAAGTCCTACGCCGACCTCTCCCCCGGCGACCTGGTGGTCCACGAGCACCACGGCGTGGGCCGCTACGTGGGCATGGTGAAGATGCCCGCTGACGGCATCGAGAAGGACTATGTGAAGATCGCCTACGCGGGCTCCGACGTGCTCTACGTCCCCGCCACCCAGCTGGACCTCATTTCCAAGTATATTGGCGGCGGCGAGGACGCCCAGGAGACCAAAAAGCTCTCCAAGCTGGGAGGCACCGACTGGGAGCGGGCCAAGACCAAAGCGAAAAAGGCGGTGCAGGACCTGGCCAAGGGGCTCATCGAGCTCTACGCTCAGCGCCAGCGCCAGCCCGGCTACGCCTTCTCCCCCGACTCCCCCTGGCAGCGGGAGTTTGAGGAGCAGTTTGAGTACACCGAGACCGACGACCAGCTGCGGTGCATCCAGGAAATTAAGAAGGATATGGAGTCCCCCGTGCCCATGGACCGGCTGCTGTGCGGCGACGTGGGCTACGGCAAGACGGAGGTGGCCTTCCGGGCCATGATGAAGTGCGTGCTGGACGGCAAGCAGGCGGCGGTCCTTGTGCCCACCACCGTATTGGCCCGCCAGCACTACCTCAACGCCCTGCGCCGCTTCCAGAAGTACCCGGTAAATATCGACGTGGTCTCCCGTTTCCGCACTTCCACCCAGATGAAGGAGACATTACGCAAGGTGGAAAACGGCGGGGTGGATATTCTCATCGGCACCCACCGCCTCTTTAACAAGGACGTAAAGTTCAAGGACTTAGGGCTGCTGGTGGTGGACGAGGAGCAGCGCTTCGGCGTGCAGCACAAGGAGAAGCTGAAAGAGACCTTCCGCCAGGTGGACGTGCTCACCCTCTCCGCCACCCCCATTCCCCGCACCCTGAACATGGCCATGTCGGGCATCCGGGACATGTCCACCCTGGAGGAGCCCCCCGCCGACCGGGTGCCGGTCCAGACCTACGTGCTGGAGCACAACTGGCCGGTGGTGGCCGACGCCATGCGCCGGGAGCTGGAGCGGGGCGGCCAGGTGTACTACCTCCACAACCGGGTGGAGACCATCGACCGCACCGCCGCCCGCATTCAGCAGATGCTGGGCGAGGACGCCGCCGTCGGCGTGGCCCACGGCAAGATGAGCCAGGAGGCCATTGACGACGTGATGAGCCGCATGACCGACGGGGAGCTCAACGTGATGGTGTGCACCACCATCATCGAGACGGGCATCGACCTGCCCAACGCCAACACCCTCATCATTGAGGACGCCGACCACCTGGGGCTGGCCCAGCTCCACCAACTCCGGGGCCGTGTGGGCCGCTCCAGCCGCCGGGCCTACGCCTACCTCACCTACCGCCGGGGCAAGGTGCTCACCGAGGTGGCCGCCAAGCGGCTTGCCGCCATCCGGGAGTTTGCCGAGTTCGGCTCCGGCTTCAAGATCGCCATGCGGGACCTGGAGATCCGGGGCGCGGGCAACGTGCTGGGCCCCGAGCAGAGCGGCTTTATGCTCTCCGTGGGCTACGACATGTATCTGAAACTGCTGGAGGAGGCCGTCCTCACCGAGCAGGGCCAGACCCCGCCCAAGCGCACCGAGTGCTCCGCCGATCTCAGCGTGGCGGCCTCCATCCCCGACCGGTATGTTCCCTCCCCCGAACAGCGCATGGACCTCTACCGCCGCATTGCCGCCATCCGGGACGAGAGTGAGGCCGACGACCTGGTGGATGAGCTCATCGACCGCTACGGCGAGCCGCCCCGCACGGTGAACAACCTCATTTCGGTGGCCCTCCTCCGGGCCGCAGCCGCCCAGGCCGGGGTCACCGACATTGCCCAGAAAAAGGGCCAGCTGGTCTTTACCCTGGACCAGTTCAATCTGGAGCAATTCTCCGCCCTGTGCGCCGACCCCAAGTTCAAGGACCGGCTGCTGCTTATCCCCGGCGATGTGCCCCGGTTTACCCTGCGCCTGCGCAGCGGCGACGAGCCCCTGCGTACCGCTCAGGCTCTCATCGGCGCTTTTTCCGCTCTCAGTTGAGACTTTCCTTGCCCTCTGGTCCAGTTTGTGCTATGATGGTTTGACACAAGCTTAATTTAATCTGAAATCTTTGAAACACAAGAAAGGATTTATACCATGCCTACCTTGAAACGTCTGGGAGCCCTCTCCCTGTCTCTGGTCCTGGCCCTCACCGCCTTCACTGGCTGCGGCGCAAAGGGCGACAACTCCAGCAGCTCCGGCAGCGGCAGCACCTCGCAGGCTGAGACCATGGATCTCTCCTCCGTCACTGATCCCTTCCTGGCCACCGCCGGTCTCTCCGGCGACACCGTAGTGGCCACCGCCGGGGACGCCAAGATTACCGCTGACAACCTGCTGTACTGGCTGGCCGCCACCGTGGACAGCACCGCCCAGTACTACGCCATGATGGGCATGAGCGCCTCTGACCTGCCCTGGGATACCGAGATGGAGGATGGCTCCACCATGGCAGAGGGCCTTTTGAACAGCGCCCTCCAGACCGCCGCCCTCTACTCCCTGGTTCCCGTCATTGCTCAGCAGGAGGGCCTGTCCGTCTCGGACGAATCTACCCAGACCCTCCAGCAGGCTATGGACAAACTGGCCGAGCAGGCCGGCAGCCAGGAGATGGTGGACCACATGCTCTGGTCCAGCGCCCTGACCCGGGATCTGTACACCCGCATGTACCAGGCCGGCGACCTGAACACCCAGCTGATGAACCGCTACTACGGCGACGGAGCCCCGGACGCCCCCAAGGATGAGGATATCCTCACCTATGTCTCCGACGAGCTCCAGATCGCCTATAAGGCCAAGCACATCCTCCTGAAGACGGTGGACACCGACAAGCCCATCAAGGACGAGGACGGCAAGGCCACCGGCGAGTACGAGCCCCTGGACGACGCCACCGTGGCCCAGAAGAAGGCCACCGCCGAGGACATTCTCGCCCAGCTCCAGGCCGCAGACGATAAGGAGGCCCTGTTTGATGAGCTGATGAAGGAGTACAGCGAGGACACCGATTCCTCCGGCAACGTGAATAAGCCCGAGGGCTACGAGGCCAAGTCCGGCCAGATGGTAGCCGCCTTTGAGGAGGCCGCCCTGGCCCTCCAGCCCGGCCAGATCAGCGGCATTGTGGAGAGCACCTATGGCTATCACATCATCCTCCGCCTGCCCATCCAGGCCGCCGATTATCGGGAGCAGTACGTCTCCTATCTGATGAGCCAGCGGCAGCAGAGCTGGCTGGAGCAGTTCCCCGTGGAGACCAACGACGAGTTCAAGAAGATCGACCCTGCTGCCTTCTACGCTCAGCTCACCGCCCTGCGCAACACCGTGCAGTCCGAGTTCGAAGCCGCTCAGCCGGAGGACTCCGGTGATTCCAGCAGCAGCTCCAGCGGCAGTTCCAGCGGCAGCTCCAGTGCCTCTTAAATTTGTTTCAAATACTTCTTTTGTGGGAGTGACGTTTCTCGTCACTCCCACTTTTTTGTTTGGAGGGTTCCGCCCTGCGGGGCGCCCTACTTTGCCCACGGCGGCAAAGTAGGCAAAACGCCGCCGGGGATCGCCTCCGGTGAGCACCTACCTACGGTGGTGCTCACAGTCAGCTTATCCCCGGACCCCTTTTACGGAAGCGGGTCACTTCGGTTCGGTAGTTATTTCCGGCGGGCAAAGTCAAGACCGGTTCCCGTCCTACTCTCGGCCCACTGGGGCCTGCTGCCATCAAAATTTACAAGCGGCTGTTTCTATTGCGCACCGCCTCCTGCATCCCTACCTGTTTGGTGCAGCAGTGGTCGGACGGACCAGCTGCCACGGTTTTGCCAGAGTAGGCGGTACCCGTACAACGCAGATATTTTAAATTTTCACCTAGTAGGGGCCTGTGTCCCCGGGGCAAGAAGGGCCAGACGGTCTTGTCTTTGCCCGCCGGAAGATCATAACCAGTCCCTCTGGAGGGCGTCCCCCGTAATCGGGGGTCTGGGGGACGACGCCTATGAACACCGGCGCAAGCCAGGTGTTCATCGAAGGAGACCCCCAGCGATTCTTTCGTGCCTTTCTGATCGCTCAGAAAGGCACAACGCCTCCCCGCCCCGCAGGGCGGAGCCCCAGAGGCGAAACGAAGTTTCGCACAAAGTTCTTTGCCAAGCTTTCTTTCAAGAAAGCGCGTTGATTCCCTAAAAAAAGGACAGGCCATGGTCTATACTGGCAGAACAAGGAAGGAGCGAACGACTATGAACAACTGGCACAGTATGCCCCAAGACCGCCTGTTTGAAGAACTGGACACCCGCCCCCAGGGACTCACCGCCAAACAGGCCAAGGACCGGCTGGACCGCTACGGCCCCAACCAGCTCCCCGCCCCCCGGCAGGCCAGCCTTCTGGCCCGGATTTTGGCCCAGGTCACCGACCCCATGATCGTGGTGCTGCTGGCGGCGGCGGGACTGTCCCTGGCAGTGAGCGGGGGAAAAGACTGGCTGGACGGGGCCATCATCCTGGTCATTGTGGTGGTCAACAGCGTGCTGTCCATCTCCCAGGAGGACCGGGCCCAGCAGGCCCTGGAGGAGCTGCAAAAGCTGTCCTCCCCCATGGCCCAGGCCCTGCGGGACGGCAGACAGACCCGCATCCAAGCCAGCGACCTGGTGCCCGGGGACATCATCTACTTAGAGGCCGGGGACCTGGTCCCGGCCGACGCCCGGCTGCTGTCCTCCAGCCGCCTCCAGACCGACGAGAGCGCTATGACCGGCGAGTCCGCCCCGGTGGAAAAGGACCCGGACCTGGTGCTGGCCCCCGACGCCCCCCTGGGCGACTGGGTCAACATGGTCCTCTCCGGCACCCTGGTTACCGCCGGGCGGGGCACCGCCGTAGTGTGTGCCACCGGAGCGGACAGCCAGATGGGCCACATCGCCGGGATGCTCTCCGACCAGGAGGAGGGCACCACCCCCCTCCAGGCCCGGATGGCGGAAATCTCCCAAAAGCTGTCTTTCCTCTGCCTGTGCGTGTGCGCGGTGATGTTTGGAGTGGGGCTCCTCCAGGGAAAACAGATGCTGGACATGTTCCTTACCGCCGTCTCCCTGGCGGTGGCCGCCATCCCCGAGGGCCTGCCCGCCATTGTCACCATTGTGCTGGCTCTGGGCGTGGGCCGCATGGCCAAGCGGGGGGCCATCGTGAAAAAGCTGCCCGCCGTGGAGACCCTAGGCTGCGCCGGAGTCATCTGCTCGGACAAGACAGGCACCCTCACCCAGAACCGCATGACGGTGCAGCAGCTGTGGCTGCTGCCGGGCGGGCACCGCCGGGACGCTCTCACCGGGGGCGCGCTGTGCTCTGACGCCCGGCTGGAGTGGCGGGCCGGGGCCCCCATCGCCTCCGGCGACCCCACTGAGGGGGCGCTGCTGGTGGCGGCAGCCCAGGAGGGGCTGGACCAGCACAAGCTGGAGGAAACTATGCCCCGGGCAGATGAACTGCCCTTTGACTCCACCCGCAAGCGCATGTCCACCATCCACGCTCTGCCCGAGGGCGGCTACCGTGTGTATGTGAAGGGCGCTCCCGACGTACTGCTGCCCCGGTGCACCCAGGGGCCCCAGGGGCCCCTCTCCTCCGACGACCGGGGGCGGATCACCGCCGCCAACGAGGAGATGGCACGCAAGGCCCTGCGGGTGCTGGCGGTAGCCTATCGGGACCTGGCCTTTCTCCCCGCCCAGCTCACCCCCCAGCTGCTGGAGGACAACCTCACCTTCCTGGGCCTCTTCGGTCTGATGGACCCGCCCCGGCCCGAGGCAAAGCTGGCGGTAGCGCGCTGCCACCAGGCCGGGGTGCGCCCGGTGATGATCACCGGCGACCATCGAGCCACCGCCTCCGCCGTGGCCCGGGAGCTGGACATCCTCCGCCCCGGCGACCTCACCGTCACCGGCGGGGAGCTGGACTTTATGCCCCAGGAGGTGCTGGAGGAGGACATTGACCGTTTCTCCGTCTTTGCCCGGGTGTCCCCGGAGCACAAGATGCGCATTGTGAAGGCCTGGCAGAAACGGGGGCTGGTGGTGGCCATGACGGGAGACGGGGTGAACGACGCCCCCGCCCTGAAGGCCGCCGACATCGGCTGCGCCATGGGCCGCTCGGGCACCGACGTGGCCAAGGGGGCCGCCCACATGATCCTCACCGACGACAACTTTTCCACCATCGTGGCCGCCATTGAGGAGGGCCGGGGCATCTACTCCAACATTCGCAAGGCCATCCACTACCTGCTCTCCTGCAACATCGGGGAGATCTTCACCATCTTTACCGCCACCCTGCTGGACTTTGGCGTGATGCCCCTGGCCCCGGTACAGCTTTTGTGGCTCAATTTGGTCACCGACTCCCTCCCCGCTCTGGCGCTGGGCGTGGAGCCGGTGGAGCCCGGGGTGATGGACCAGCCGCCCCGGGACGCCCGGGCCGGTCTCTTTGACGGGAAATTCACCCTGCGGCTGCTGTGGCAGGGACTGATGGTGGGGGTGCTCACCCTGGGGGCCTACTTTCTGGGCTTCACCCGGCTGGCCGCGCCGGGGATGGAGGGCCCGGTGGCCAACACCATGGCCTTCGCCACCCTCACCCTCTGCCAGCTCTTCCATGCCTTCAATGTGCGCAGCGAGGACCGCTCCCTGTTTGCCATGGGTCCCCTGTCCAACCCCGCCATGAACCGGGCCTTTCTGGCCGGGCTGGGGCTCCAGCTGGCGGTGCTGCTGGTGCCTCCCCTGCAAAGCGTCTTTTCCACCGTCTCTCTGGACCTGTACCAATGGCTCACCGTGCTGCTGCTGTCCATGGCCCCCATCCCCATCTGTGAGGTGGGCAAGGCTCTGGCGGGCCGCCGTACCCGGCAGAAAGCCGCCGTCTGACCAAGGACTGCAAAAACCGGCCGTCACCTTTGGGTGACGGCCGGTTTTCTAGTCCTGCTCTGCATGCCGCTGCGGCAGCAGATCAAGCCGACGGGCGTAGAGCATCAGAATGGATTCAATCCGTTCCATACACGCTTCGTCGTCCAGCTCCTGATCCTGCAAAATGCGATAAATCTCCGCCAGAATGGAAACTGCCTCGTCGTGCATTGCATCTCGCAGTAGGGCCCCCTTTAACTGCTCTGCATACTGCACCACAGCTTTTCCAATCGTTACATATAACAGCCCTTCTTTGACCTCCTGATCCCACAGCGAAAGCATCTCATCCACGCATATCTTACCCCCTATTGACATTCAGTAAATGTCATTTCTCTGGTTAGAATACCATACAATAAGAAAAATGACAATCAGTGAATGTCAAACGGGGGTGACCACATGTATAAGAACCGCGCCGCGGACGGTGCTTTGAATCTCTGCGGGCCCAAGATTGCCCAGCTGCGCCAGGCTTATACACCGGCCCTGTCCCAGCGCGCCCTGGCTGACCGCTTACAGCTATGCGGGCTGGATGTGGATAAAAACGCCATTCAGCGCATTGAGCGCGGACAGCGGTTTGTCACCGACATTGAACTGCGGGCTCTGGCGGAGTTTTTCCAAATTTCTGCCGATCAGCTCTTAGAAGGATAGATACTCCAGCACGTTTAAAAAAACACCGGCTGTCACTCAAAGGTGACAGCCGGTGTTCTATGTTCCGCGTCAGTCTACAAACTCCACGCCGTTTTCTTCGCTCATGCCCTTCACCCGGGCCAGGGACTCCACCCGCAGGCCCTCGGCGCGCAGGCGATCGCCGCCGGGCTGAAAGGCCTTCTCGATGACGATGCCGGCTCCCACCAGCTCCGCACCGGCGTCCTTCACCAGCTTGGCCAGCCCCTCCAGAGCGGCGCCGTTGGCCAGAAAGTCGTCAATAAGCAGCACCTTGTCCCCAGGACCCAGGAACTCCTTGGCCACGATGATGTTATACACCCGGCCGTGGGTAAAGGACTCCACCTGAGAGGTGTACACCTCGCCGGCGATGTTCTTGGTCTGGTTCTTCTTGGCAAAAATCACCGGGCAGTGGAAAAACTGCGCCGTGATACAGGCGATCCCAATGCCGGAGGCCTCGATGGTCAGGATCTTGTTCACGTCGCAGTCCGCAAATCTGCGCTTAAATTCCTTGCCGATCTCCGCAAACAGCTCCACGTCCATCTGGTGGTTGAGGAAACTGTCCACCTTCAGCACGTCGGTGCCTTTGACCTTTCCGTCCTTCCGAATCCGCTCCTTCAAAAGCTCCATAGGCTGGCCGCCACCCTTTCTATCTGTAAATATAGAATAACATGTCATCCAAACCTTCAGACCGCCGCCAAAAGAGCGGCGTGGCCCGACAGTGCGGGCCACGGTCCGATGAATATACATTTTTTATTTTACAAAAAAATCTTCCGTTGTGCAATCCCTTTTGAAAATTTTTTGCCAACCGACGGGAGCACAAAAAGGCCCTCCTGCAAGGAGTTCCGCCGCTTAAGCGGCGGAATGAAATACAATTTCGTCATTTCCGGCGACACAAGGTGAATTGTCCCGCAGGGACAAGAGAAGGTCCCCTGGGGGATGCGCGTCGGAAATGACACTTCTCACGCAAGATAGGCCGACTTTTCCGAAGGAATCGAGGCCTATTTTGCGTGCAGTCTTGTTTTCAACCGTGGCTTTGCCGCGGTTGAAAATGAAAAAAAGCCTCTCCCCATGGGGAGAGGCTTGAAGCAATGCAATTAGTCGGTGACGTAGGGCAGCAGGGCGACCTGACGGGCGCGCTTGATGGCCTCGGTCAGCTGACGCTGATGCATGGCGCAGGTGCCGGTGGTGCGGCGGGGCAGGATCTTTCCACGCTCGGAAGTATAGCGGCGCAGCTTGGCAGCGTCCTTATAGTCGATGCACTCGACCTTGTCCACGCAGAAGGCACAGACCTTGCGGCGCTTGCGGCCGCGGGGAGCCCGGTTTTCATTTTCAAC
>ENA-UPXC01003135-UPXC01003135.1-human-gut-metagenome-genome-assembly--contig:-NODE-3135-length-17686-cov-3.446022_pt1 | contig 17686 bp, 21 predicted proteins | sample MGYA00250047_ERZ773371 | MGnify/ENA primary metagenome ERZ773371 (study PRJEB29103, sample SAMN06111975) | human gut metagenome | biome: human gut; feature: ankylosing spondylitis patient; material... | reverse complement strand
GTCTTTATATTTTTTATTTTAGCATAAATATCATACCAACTATAGCATCTATAAATTCCAATACACTTTTGATTATATCTCGCATCAAAACAAATTACAGGTATATATTTTGAAATTCATATGTATGTCTTATTTTTAGTTGAATACTTCCGTCTTGTAAATCATAAGCTTCTAAATACTTTTCAAATATTTCTTGTGCTTTATTATAATCTATCATTTTATTACCTCTGCAATAATTCTAATAATTATTTTTGTCTATATTATATTAGATAATAACATCTTACTGTTTTTCTCGTTGGTTTATTCATGTCTTCTCCTTTACTATTTTTTTATTATAATTAGTCTTCTTCAATTATTTCCATCAATATTCCATCTGGGTCTTTTATAAAGAAATATGGCTTGCCTAGTCTTCCTTTATTTATAATAATTTCTGAATCACTTAGTTTATTTTCTTCAACAAACTTTTTAGCTTCTACTATGTCTTTTACTCCTAATCCAAAATGTTTATTTCCAATAGTTTTAAGATCAACTGCTAGTTCTTTTGAGTGTTCAGGTAACTTTTCTTTTTCTTGATAATGAAATATCTCTAATATCATATTTCCTAACTTTAACATTACGATATCAACATTTTCATCACTATATTCCTTATATTTTTCAAATCCAAATTTCTTATAAAATTCAAGTGTTTTATCTAAATTATCCACACTTATTGTTACGTGATTAAAACTAAACATACTTTTAAATTCCTTTCTTTTTTATTCTATTAAATTTTTTACTTTTTCTAACCCTCTTAGTTCTCAAATATTTCTTGTAGCTTTTTTCCTACCTCATAACCCTTTTTATAAAAACTATCCAATGACATATTTAAATAATCATATTTATAACATAATTCCATTGTTATAGGTCCATTATAATTACACTCTTTTAACTTGTTTATTACATATTCCCAATTTATTGTTCCATCAAATGGTAATAGGTGTAAATCATCTGATTTATCATTATCATGTAAATGTATCGCAAAAATTCTGTCTTTGAAGAAATCGAAATTAAATTCATCATCAAAATGAACATGATAGTGTCCTGCATCAAAGCAAATACCTACATTTTCATCTTTTATATTTTCTAATACATATTCTAAATAACCTTTAATTTTTGTATTTTCAAATGCAACTTTTATATTCAATTTTTTTGCATATTCTATAATTTTTCTAATTCTATTTAATCCAATCTAGGCTATTTTGTGTAAAATACTATAATATTAAATTTCATCTGGAATAAAAACTTCAATTCCATTTTCTATTAAAAGGTCTGCCAATATACCATTTCCATCTATTAATTTATTATCAAAATTTCCACTATAAATTTTATTAACTCCACAAGACGGGCTTCTTGGCTGAAGTATCGCTTTATTGATATTTAAGCTTTTAGCTAATTTCAATACTTCTATTGCTCCTCTTTCAAAATTTTCTGTAACATCATTTCCTTCATTATCAATTGCATATCTTTTTCCATCAATAACTTTAAGTTCCACAGGTTTTCTTGGTGTCTTTAATCCTCCTAGTTGTTCTGGACAAATTGGTATAGCTTTTCCTTCCTTTACTAAATCAAAAATCTTTTGATTAAAATTATTGCCTCCACTATATTTGCAATTTATTCCTACTAAACAAGCACTTACAAGTGTCATTACATTAGACCTCTTTCTACTAAATTTGGTATAACATGTTCTCCTAAAATACTACCTACTTTTATTCCATTTTTCTTATAATCTTTATCAATCCATATTGCTTCTTTAATTTCATTTTTGCATTTTATTTTTCCTTTTATTTCAGCTAAATATGTTTGGACATGAATAGGCTCATCTGAAAAACAAGCAATATCATCATATCCACCTAGAAATTCAGCATTTACTAATTCTACATTTAACTCTTCATCTAGTTCTCTTTTTAATGTTTCAAAATCTGTTTCATTTCCTTCACGTTTTCCTCCTGGAATTATACATTCTTCCATATTATTCTTTTTTCTTTGAACAAGGATTTTTTTATCTTTTAAAATTACTCCACCAACTTTATCTATCATATTTTTATTGCCCTTCTATCATTTTATACTTTTAAATCAGAACATTCTTTCTTCTTATTTTCTTTTATAATTCAATTTCATCCAAATCATTTGGAACATATACATTGCCATTAAAATATTCTTTTGCTTCTTTAGTAAATAATTCTTTTCTTGTTTCTATATTATTATCGATGCAATGCCATAATAATAAGTTCTTTATATTTAAAGTATTCATTGCAATAGAAACATCTTTTACTGTAGAATGATTCTTTTCATGTGGTTTTACCTTACATTTGTCTTTTTCTAAACACATTGCTTCATGTAGTACCCAATCTGAATTTTCTATTTTTGAATACACATTTTTACTACAAGGAACGTCTCCTAAAAAAGCTAACGTTTTTCCAGAATTTAGGATTATCTTAAATCCATACTGAATACATTCGATAGATTCTGTATCAATTGCTTCTACTTCATAACCTATAATGTTAAATTTTTTACCATTATCACAAAAATGATATTTCACAATTTCTTTATATAAATCTTCGTGTGCTTTATGAAATGTTGCACTAATAAACATATCAATTATCTGTTTTATTTCTTCAGCACAATATATATTTAATATACCATCATAATTACTTTTTCTATGTTGTTGCATAATATATCTTAAAAGTGGTATTATTCCCCATAAATGATCTATGTGTTTATGAGATATAAAAATATCATGTATTTTATTTATATTAATATTTTTGGCTTTTAAATGATTTAATATTTGATTACCACTTCCAGTATCAATCAATAAGTAATTACCGTTTGTATTTTCAAGTAATGCACTTAAACTATAACAATTTATTGTTAGTCCACTACCAGTTCCTAAAACTATTAACTTTTCCATATGTTTTTCACCTTTTTCTTAATCTTTTAAAATATCAACAATATCAATAGGTGCAACTAAATTATTATTTTGGTTAATTACTGCTGTTCTAACATAATTTCCTCTTAACATACTTTCCATTTTATTAACTATTTCATCATAATCAAACCATTTAACATCTAAAATTTCTTCTTTATCAAACTCAATATTTTCATTAATAAGTTTAGCATTAAAAACAATCATTACAAATAAATCGTCTTCTAAAATTCTATTAGCAACATAACAAACTCCGTCTAGTTTAACATCACAACCTGTTTCTTCTTTTATTTCTCTAATTGCTCCTTGCTTTAAACTCTCGTTAAAATCTAAATGTCCTGCTGGAAAATTCCATTTTTCATAACATTTTTTCTTTGCTTCTTGTACTAACAAATATTTTCCTTCTTTTTCTATAATTCCACCTACTATTACTTTCATAATTTTGCTTTCCTCCAATTATATTTCTTTTAAATATCTAAATAATACTCAAGTATTCTTCTATCTCTTAAAACAACAAATTTTGTTGCATAAACATCTTCATATTGTGAGTCTTTTAAATCATTTATGCAATTTTGTATTAATTCTAATGCCTCAATAGGCTCAACCCATAATAATTTTGCTCCTTCATCTTTTTCTTTTTGCGTCAAATTTAATTTTTGAGTATCTTCAATAACCTTTGATACAAAAATATATGAGATTTGTTTAAAATTGTTTTTATATTTGTATTCTTCAGTAACACCTAAATATTTTATTATCTCAACTTTGCATCCCGTTTCTTCTGCAACTTCACGATAAAAAGCATCTTCTGGATTTTCATTTTCTTCAATGCCACCTCCTGGCAATTTATATTCGTGTTTATTTGCTTTATTAAAAATTGCAATTTTTCCATCTTCTCGAATTACTATTCCTCTTGCACCTTTTCTTAATTGTGGCTTTTCCATATCACAAAATTTAAGTCCAAAGTCATTATCTGTTATTTTTGTAATTAATTTTTCCATTTAACTCCTCCTTAAGATTATTATTTTTTAAATAATAATTTTAAACATTACAAACTTCTAATATATTGGAACAATTTTTCAAATTCTTCTTTATGTATTAAAAGTCCCTCTGCTTTTTCTTCCACCATTTTTTCTAGATCCTTATATAAAACATACTTAACCTCTGATACTTCATCATCTTCAAAAGTGTATTCTTCTATTTTTTTATTACATCTTAATAAATACACATAAGCAAATTCCATATTTTTAGGATTTTTTGTGCTTTTAATCGTTGCAATATATTGTAAATCTTTTTCTTCTGCTTCAACTCCTAATTCTTCTTTTAGTTTCCTTATGCTCCACCAATTACACTTTCTCCTGCTTTTATATGTCCTGCTTCAGATATATCCCAGCAATTAGGATGTGATTTCTTATTCGCACTTCTTTATTGTAATAATAATTCATTTTTGTCATTTATAATCCAAACATGTGCTGTTCTATGAAAATCGCCTTCTTCATGTGCTTTCCCCTTTTCTTTTATTTGTCCTGTTGGATTATTATTTTCATCAAATATATCTATATATTCTATAAACTCTCCTCTTTCCTTATTGCTATTACTATATCACAAATTCCTCAATTATTCCATAGTTTACCATTAATTCTATTACTTTTCATCGTGGTAGGGGTATTTTACTGGGGTAAAGTACAAAAATAAGACTACTTATTTTCTTGTAGTCTCACTCCTATCTATATTCTATAATTTAATTGTTATTTGCTCGTTTCGGGTTATGAGAAATAAATTCATTTTCGTTTTTTCTATTATGTTTACCCCCCTATTCTGTATAGTTTTAATATAACACTCTTTTAAATCATTCTATTATTTTTATTGTTTCTATAATACTTACTTTTTAGTTCTCATTTTGTACTGCTACCGCAAGTTCTCTCATAAATACCTCCATCAATCTTGAAGATTTTCATAGCTAATCCTTCTATAAATCATACTCCCACAAACTCAACATTCCTTTTGCCTCTATTGGTTCATCAAATATTTCTACATTTTCTAGTTGCCAACCATAATTTTCTTTAAAAGAACTATCTGTATATATATCTTTATTCTCTTTTAATAACATCTCTTTAAATTCTGGTGACATTTTTACGCAATCTACCAATGTTACTTTTCCTAATATTTTTCCTGCTGGCAAATTTTCTGAAATATATTTTGATAATCTTTTCATTGCTTCTTTATCAATTCCTTTTCCTGCATGTATTAGTAAATCTCCTCTATATTTAGTTTGCCAACTTCTAAATTCAAATCTTTTATCACCCTGCATTATTAATGTTGCCCATGGTTGTTTTATTGTTAATACTTTCATATTTTTCTCTCCTTAAGTATTTTCTTAAATAATTCTCTAGTATTATCATATGTAATTGTTTCAACTGCCTCATCAAAATTTAACCATTTTATATCATTTACTTCACATTCCTGTGCTTTTATCTCTCCACCTATACATTTGGCAATAAATAATACTACTTGTTTTAATTTTCCTTTATCTGTTACATATTCCATTGTATATCTTTTATTAGCATCAATTTCTACATCCAAATTAGTTTCTTCTTTTACTTCTCTAATTGCAGTTTCAATCTCTGTTTCATTTTTTTCAACATGTCCTTTTGGGAATCCCCAATGCCCTTTTGTTTGCTTGATTAATAGTACTTTATTATCTTTTGTTATAATGCATCCACAAGATTTTTCCTTTTCTTTATTCGTTCTTTCATTTAATCTCTTATCTAATTCTACTTCTGCTTTTTTCACGAAATAATTATCTTTATAAATTGGTATCTCAATTTCATTAATTTTTTTAATTAATTTTTCTATAGTATCTAATTCCTTGTTTTCTTCTGTTTCTATTTCTATTAAATTATCTCCATTTTTTATATCTTTAACTGCTAGTTGAAATCCATCTTTTTCGTATACTACATCATCTTCTTTTATATTCATAATTTCTTTGTATCCTATTGCTTTTAATAATTTCTTAGCATCCTCTATTTCTAGAATATCACAATTAACAGCTTCTTGACTTAATATATTACCAGACTCATCAAAGTTTTTGATTTTAAATGTTATTAGCTTTGTTCTTTTATTTGACATCTTCCCTATAATATCTCTTACTAATACTGCTTTAGATATAATATCTCTTGTATTTATCTTATCTAAATCTACTTCTTCAGGTATGAAATATGTATCATCCATTGAAAATTTATCTTTTATTTCGAATCCTTTTTCTTTTACTATCTTATAGAACTCATTTAATTCACATTTAATTTTTACTGTTATTTCATTACCCTTTTTTAAACTCATTTTTAATCTTTCCTTTCACTTTCCACAATTATACCACTCAATGTGCATAATTCCAATACATTTCATGTTGGTGATTTGCCTCCATTAATTGAAAATAATGAGTACAGTTATATGAGTATTTTTCTTAATAAATTTAAAGTTAAAAATATTATCGGAAATGTTATAATTATCCATGATATGCCTGATGATTTTACTACTCAGCCAAGTGGTAATTTTGGTGCTAAAATTGCTTGTGGAGAAATTAAAAAAATAATTTAATTTCCCCATAAACAAATATTTCTATATTTGTTATTAATTTTATTCTGAAATATTATTTGATGAATTTACGATTTTTTCTAGTCTATGTTCTAGCTGATATAAAGTCAATCCATCATTCACATCCGCATTCAAATCTTTTAAAGCCTGTAAAACTATTTGTTTTTTAGACGGACTACTATTATTAGGAATCTCTGTATTTGTATCTTTTTCAAACACACTCAATGTTCCCTGTTTACTTGTTCTAGTATAATAATATTTATTAGTCAAGCTTGAATAGAATTCAATATTTTTAAAATGATGTCTATTAACACTCATTTCTCTTATCTCGCTCGCTTCCACTTCTGCTTTAATATCATTCTCTGTTGCTTTAACCAAATGTAGCCTATCCTTAGTTCCAGATATTTCAGCAATACATTCAAAAAGTGTATATGCTTGCTCTTTTGACATTTGGAAAAATTCTCTTTTTCTTTTCTTTCCATTTACATCATCAATACTTCTCAATTCTGGATTAATAGTATCAATAATTTTATGTATTTTATTATCTTCTAATTTATGGTCAACCTCATATGTTGCATATGCCCTAAACGCAAATGGAACCGCCGAAGACGAATTTAATGTTTTTAGTCTTTCTTTTGCATCATCTGCATATCCTATTTTTACATATTCTGGGAATGATGGATTTGTAAATATATATATATATCCTGTTTTTTCTGATTTTTTCTTCATTTTTATATTATCCCTTCTCTATTTATATTTTTCCATAATTATAGCATTTTTTGTACTTTTATATACAATATATCTCATATTATTATTTTTTTCTGATTTTTGCCACAAAAAATCCCTCATATAAATCGGTTGGGCACACACATAAAGTTCCATGAATTTTTGTTGGAAGTAATGGTAATTCTTCCATTCCCTCGAAATGAATCGGTACAATTTCTACATTTTCATTTTTTATAGAGTGTACTATTATATCTTCATTTTCACATGATAAAATTGAACAAGTTGAATATACCATTTCATGTCCTGGTTTTAATAATTTTATAGCTTTACTCAACAATGTTTTTTGCACTGATGATGATCTATCTATTAATTGTTTTGAAAAATATTTCTCTATATTATTATCATTAAAGTCCAATGTTCCACTACCACTGCATGGTGCATCTAATAAAATTTGGTCAAATGAGAAAAAGTCATCTATAAATCTTGCATCTTTTTGCATTATAAAAACACATGATGCTCCTTGTTTGTCTATATTGTATTTTAGCCTTTCCTCTCTTATTTTGTTTTTTTCGCATGCTGTTATGTGTGCTTTATTATTTGTCAATGCTGCAATTTGTGTTGTTTTTCCTCCTGGTGCTGCTGCCATGTCTAATATGTCAGTACCTTCTTTTGGTTCTAATATTATTGGAGGTAACATCGATGATAAACTTTGCATATATATTTCACCATTTGTATATATGTCCATTTCCTGTATTGCTTTTTCATCTTCGTTCTTTATTATAATTGCTTCTTTGCTCCATTTTACTTCTTCATATTCTATTTTTTTTGCATCTAATTTTTGCTTAATTTCTTCTATATTACTTTTTATTGTATTAATTCTTAGTGTTGTTTTTCTTTTTGCTAGATATCCTTCTATTATCTTTTGTGCTATTTCTATTCCATATTGTTTTTCTAGCATATCTTCTAAAAATTTCATGGTTGCTTTCTCCTCCAACTCTTCTGTCCTTTTGGCGATATTTAAATATTATCATATTCCACTTGGTATTACAAGGTTCTTTTTTATTTTACTTTATTATTACTACTAGTCTTTAATTTCTTTACCGGAAATTTTTGGAAATTTTTTAAAAACTATTGACAAAACATTTTTTTAAGTTGTATAATAAATAAGTCAACACATCGCGGGGTGGAGCAGTTGGCAGCTCGCAGGGCTCATAACCCTGAGGTCGGTGGTTCGAGTCCATCCCCCGCAACCATATAACACATCCAAACATCTACATTTTGTAGATGTTTTTATATTATAATAAATAACTATAATATTATAACGTAGAAAAATTCGGAATTGAAGACATATTCCCCAATTCCGAATTTTTATTTATTATTATTTAATTCTTTATATCTCTTAATTTTCATAGTAGAAGTTTTCTCAAACTCTCCCTCTTTAATTTCCAAAGCCTTAATAGCCTTATAAGAAGTCAACTTTTTATTTACCTCTTTGATATTTTTCCAAATCACATCATAAATCTCTTTTTCAGAAAGATCTCCATGTAACTCTTTAATTTTATCATAATCTGGAATAACTCTTGCAGTAATAATCAATTCTTTTTCTTCTCTTCTACTATTTGCATCAGGTTTTTTACCATAAACCATAGACTCTTTTATTTCGTCAACTTTGTCTAAAAGCATCTCAATTTCTTCTGGATAAATATTTTTTCCATTTTGAGTAACAATAACATTTTTACTTCTACCTGTTATAAATATATATCCATCATCATCTATGTATCCAATATCACCTGCATTGAAATATCCATCTTCATCTATTACTTTTTTAGTTTCTTCTTCATCTTCATAATATCCTAACATTAAAGTTGGTGATTTTATTAAAATCTCTCCTTCTCCGTTTTCATTTGGATCTTTTATTTTAATATCTGCTTGAACTATTGCCTTTCCAGCTGAACCAACACATGGTTTGTATTCAGGTGTTAATGCTGCAATTGGTGCAGTTTCTGTTAATCCATATCCTTGTAAGAATGTGATTCCTATATCTTCTAACCAGTTTCCAACTTTTTTGTCTATTGGTGCTGCTGCTGATACTATTATTCTTAATCTTCCTCCTAAGTTGTCATATATTTCTTTAAACACTTTTTTCTTGATGTCTATTCCTGCACCTTTTAGTGCATTTGTTACTGATATCATTGTGTTTACCATTTTGTCTTTTTTGCTTTTTACTATTTTTTCGTTTATTTTTTTATATAAACTTTCTACTAATAATGGTACTGTTAAAATTGCTGTTGGATGAGCTTCTTGTAAGTTTGGTACTATATATCTTAAACCTTCACATATTGCTACTGATGCTCCTGTTGCCATTGGTAGTAAGAACCCTATTGTTGATTCATAACAGTGATGCAATGGTAGTACTGAAAATAGCATATCTATTGGATATAGTTTTACATATGCTGATACCGCATTGATGTTTTCTGCTAAGTTTCTGTTGTTTAGCATTACTCCTTTTGCATTTGATGTTGTTCCTGATGTGAAGAATAGTATTTTAAATTCTTCTGGATCTATTTCTATTTTTTCGAAACTATTGTCTCCTGATTTTATTATTGCTTTTCCTAAATCTATTAAATATTGTAATCCAGCTTCTTTGTTTTCTAGTTTGTTCTCTGATTTCATTTCAATAAAATATTCTACTTCTGGAATGTCTTCTTTTATTTTTTTGATGTCTTCTGCTTTTTTAGGTGAATATATTATTGCTGATGCTCTTGATCTTTTTACTATATTTTCTAATTCATTTAATGGTAATTCTCTATCTGTTGGTACTGCAATTCCTACACCACATAGCATTGCCATATATGATACATACCAACCATATTGAGTCTCTCCTATTATGATTACTCTTTTATTTTTTAGGTTTAAGACATTTGTTAATGCTGTTCCTAATCCAAATACATCTTCTTTGAATTCTTTATATGTTGTTATTTTGTATGGTGTTTTATGATCTGGCTTTTCTAGTATGCAGTCTTCGTTTGGATATTTTTCTGCTGTGTTTAAAAAGAATTCTCTTACTGTTTTGTAATGTGTCATGTCTTCATATGGTGTTTCTCTTTTTTTCTTTAAATTCTTTTTTTCTAGTTTTTCATAGTCTATTTCGTTTAGTTCTTCCATTACGTCCATTTTCATTTTTTTGAATTTCATCTTTGGAACTTTTATATCTCTTAATCCCATTTTCATTACCTCTTTTATTCTGTTTTTTCATATTATATATGATTTTGCTACTTTTTTCAAGTATTTTTTATTTGGAACGCTTGGTCAGTTTTTAATTTTAGATTTTCTTTTTGAACGTAATGAACAGTACATACTTATAAATAATGTATACGCCTAGGAACACCCAAAAGTTCAACCATCCCAATACTTCAAAACTATTATTAGGTAATATTATGGTTATAATTTATCAATTTTCTATTGACAATATCATATAATGATGGTATACTAAATTACTAGATGAGTATATTAGTGAAATTTCATTCAAATTGAGAGGGGTGATATTAAAATGAAAAAAGGCCAAATCATAGAAGCAGCAAGACTTTTATTTCACAAATATGGATTTAAAAAAGTCTCAATGGACGAAATAGCAAGAGAAGCAGGAGTAACCAAAAGAACAATCTACTCTTATTTTTCAAGTAAAGAAGACCTACTAAAATATTTTATACAAGAGGAAATCCTCAATATGAAAAATATTGTAGAAGAAATAGACAACAAAAACTTAGACTTTTTTGAAACAGTAAGCCAATCAATTTGCAGTCTTCTAAAATACAGAAGAGATAGAAATTTTTTAAACACAATAACAAAAGAAGCAGAATGGCTAAAAAATCCTATCATCATAAACAACTTAGAGCTAATTGATACACAAATTCAAAATTATATAAAAGGCAAATTAGAAAAAGCAAAAGAATCTGGAAATATATATTATGAAGATGTTGATATTACTGCATTTTTAATATACAAAATGTATATTGCGCTTATGTTTGAATGGAATGAAAGCGAAAAAAAATTAGATGAACAACTGATAGCAAGCAGTATTTCTGCAATTTTAAAAAATGGTTTAAGAAAGGAAGTTAATTAATTATGAAAAAAGAAAAAATCTTAAAAATAGTAATTTTGGCTGTTGTCTTATTAATTCCAATAATTTATAGTTTTTTCTATCTAAAATCTTATTGGAATCCATATGGTGATTTAACAGGATTAAAAATTGCAGTTGTTAATTTAGACGATGGTGAAAACAATGAAAATCAAGGAGCTGAATTCTTAAAATCTTTGCAAGATGATGGAACTTTTGACATTTGCCCTGTGTCATTAGATGAAGCAAATGAAGGAATGCAAAATGGTGATTATTATGCAACTATAACAATTCCTAGTAATTTTACAAAATGTTTAAATAGTGCATCTACAACAGATAAACAAATATCTACAATAACATATAGTCCAAACCAAGCATCAAATTATTTATCTTCTCAAATAATAAATAGTGCCGTAAAGACTATGGAAATAAACTTACAAGCAAAAGTTAGTAGTGCAATAGCCGGTAACTTAGCTGATAATTTAAAAAGTGTTCCAGATAGTTTAGAAAAAATATCTGATGCTTCAAGCCAATTGTTAGATGGTTCAAAATCACTAACTTCTGGTATTAAAGAAATTAGTGATGGTACTTCAACATTAAATAATAGTTATTCAGAATTTGATAACGGTGTAAATTCAGCCTATGAAGGTAGCCAATCTTTGAAAAGTGGTATTAGCCAAGTAAATTCTGGTGTTGATACTTTAAGTACTGGTTCTAATTCATTAAATACTGCTATTTCTCAAATAAATGCTGGTGTTGATGAATTATCAGAAAAAGGTGCTGATGGTATAAAATCTTTATCTGATGGTATAACATCTTTAAATAATGGAGCTGAAAGTTTAAACACTAATTTATCAGCATATGTTGATGGCGCAACAGCATTAGCAAATGGTGCTACATCATATGTAACTGGTGCAACTACTTTATTAGATAATGTTGAAAATTACATTGATTCTGTAAATAGTTCAAATACTCAAATATCTGGATTATTAACTGAATTAGCTAAATTAAAAACAAGTTCTGACCCTAATGTACAAAAATTAGCAGTTACAGCACAAGCAATAATTGATAGTAATGGTGCTCAAGAACTTGCAACTGCTGGTTCTCAAATAAAAGCTGGTAAAGCTCAATTAACAGCATCAAATTCAAATATAACAACTGGTGCTACAAAATTACTAAATTCAGGTAATGCTTTAAAAGCTGGTTCAAATAGCTTATATGCTGGAACTCAACAATTAGCACAAGGTTCCGCATCATTAGGACAAATAACATCTGGTATTACTAATTTAAAATCAGCTTTAACTCAGGTTCAAGCTGGTACTAAATCATTACAATCTGGTGTTGTTACTTTAAAAATTGGTACAACTAAATTACTAGCTGGTAGTGATAGTTTACAAACTGGTTTAGCAACTTTAAGCAATAGTTCTGCACAAGTAAAAAATGCTTTAAATACATTAGATGAAGGAACATCTTCTGCATATGCTGGAAGTTCTAAATTAACAAGTAGTTTACAACAATTTAATGATGAAATAAATAAAAACATAGATTCAACAAATACTGAATTAGAAAAACTTTCCGGTATAGAAGATTTTGTAGAAGATCCAGTAGAGTTCAAAACAGAGGCTTATGGTGATGTTGATTCTTATGGTATTGCATTTACACCTTTATTCTTATGTATTGGTTTATGGGTTGGTGCTTTAATGTGTTATGTTGTAATTTATTATGACCAAAAACATAGATTTGCAATTTTAGACCATGATTATAAAAATAAATTTTTACAAAATCTCGTTTATATTGCAATTGGGGCTGTTCAAGGAATAATTGTTGCAGGATTATTAAAATTAGGTTTAGGTTTTGATGTTCAAAATGTTGGATTATATTATTTTGCAAGTATTTTAATTGGTATAACTTTTGTTAGTATTATTCAATTTTTGATTAGAAACTTTGGTGATGTTGGTAAATTCTTAGCTTTGATAATTCTTGTTTTACAACTAGCTGCTTCTGGTGGTACTTTCCCAGTTGAAACTATTGATAAAGGTTTCCAAGCTGTTACACCTTTCTTACCAATGACATATTCAATTAAATTGTTAAGAGAAATTTTAGTACCTACTGCAACAAACTTTAAATCAAATTACATTATGATTTTATTAGGTATTACAGTTTGTACTTTGGGTATAACATATCTTGTTGATTTCTTTAAAGCAAAAAAAGAAAAAAATGCTGAATCTAATAATTAAATATTATAGTTTTATAACTAGGATGGACGTTCTTAAATAAACAAATTTAAGAACGTCTTCTTTGATTCATGAATTTGTTTATACTTTAATAAAGTCCTTTATTTTATCAAATTTACTATCCCCTATTCCACTTACTTTTTTTATATCATCTACTGAATTAAATTTTCCATTTTCTTTTCTATAATTTATTATTTTTAATGCTGTTGAAGGTCCTATTCCAGGTAATGTTTCTAATTCTGTTTGAGTTGCTGTATTTATGTTGAGCTTTTCATTTTTGTTATTTGTTGAACTTTTTGAATTTTCAATATATGAAGTATTTGTTTTTATTCCTTCTGATTCTTTGCTTACATATGTATTTTTTTGTTTTATGTCGACTTTTATTTCTTTCTTATTGACTTCTTCATTTGTAGGAATATATATTTTAACTCCATCTTCAATTATATATGCTAAATTAATATCTTTAATATTTGCATTTTCTAATAATCCCCCTGCTGCCTCTATTGCATCAGATATTCTACTATTTTCTTTTATTTCATATATTCCTTCTTTTTTTACTGCTCCTGTTATATATATTACTATATTGTTCTCTTCTTTATCTGTGGTTGCTTTATCCTGTTTTTTTTCTTCATTTGTTATTATGTCTTCTAATTCTGTACTATTTTCTATAATTTCTTTTGTATTTGAGAATGCTTTATATGTGACTATTACTGATATTATTATTATTGTTATAATTATAATTATTTTTTTATTTATTTTATGCATTTATTTTCCTCCTTTTTATTGATATTTTTTTGAAAATATTATATATTATGATATGTATTTTTTATTAATAATTTATAAATAGTTTATTCATAATTTAATAAAAATTTTAATTGTAATATTTTAGGAGAGTTATAATGAAATCAAAAAAATTTGTAGTAATATTAATTATGTTAATTTTTATTTTAAATATATCAAAAAGTTATGCAGTATCAGAAGCACCTGAAATATCCTCAGAAAGTGCTGTATTAATAGAGAGTTCTAGTGAAAAAATATTATATTCAAAAAAAGATGACCAAAAAATGTATCCGGCAAGTACGACTAAAATTTTAACAGCAATTTTAACATTAGAAAATTGTAAATTAGATGATATTGTAACAGTACCATATGAAGCAATTTCTATAATTCCTTCTGGTTATTCAGTTGCAGCACTTCAAGCAGGTGAGCAACTTACAGTTGAACAATTATTACAAGTAATGATGGTACATTCTGCAAATGATGCAGCAAATGCTCTTGCTTACCATGTATCTGGATCACTTGAAGGTTTTGCCAGTCTAATGAATCAGAAAGTTGCTGATTTAGGACTTCAAAATACACATTTTACAAACCCTAGTGGAATGCAAAACGAAAACCATTATACAACAGCTTATGATTTAGCTATAATAATGAAATATTGTATGAAAAATTCAACTTTTAGAAGTTTAGCTGGTTTAAAATCTTGTACAATTCCAGCTACAAATAAATATGAAGAAAGAATTTTTAAGACAACTAATGAATTATTAATTTATGACAATAGAGATGTTAAAAGTAATTATTATTATAAATATGCAATTGCTGGTAAAACTGGGTATACAACAGAAGCTAAAAATTGCTTAGTATCTGTATCTAATAAAGATGGTTTTGAATTAATTTGTGTTGTACTTGGTGCCGGCATTTACCCTAATAATTTAAGCGCTAAATTTATTGATACAAAAACTATTTTTGATTATGGATATAATAATTATGCTATAAGAATATTAAGAGATAGGAATGCTATTGCAACTCAGACATCTGTTTCAAATGGTAGCAAGGAAACCAAAGAACTTGATGTGTTGATTAATGATGATATTATTGCTGTTGTATCACAAGATGATTTAGAAACTGATTTTTCACCTGAAATAATTTTACAAGATAATTTATTTGCTCCTATTGCACAAGGGCAAGTTATTGGAAAAATTGTTTATAATATTGATGGTATTGAATATTCTTCTGATTTAATTGCCTCACACAGTGTTGAAATTTCTAATTTTTCTAAATTATTAATTCAAATTGTTTTAATAATTTTGATTTTATTTTTATTATATAAATTATTATTTGGGACTAATAAGAATAAAAAATATCATAGAAAAAAATATAGATTTTAATATTATTCATAGATTACAATTTACTAGCTTACGACATATAACATATATCATAAGCTAGTGATTGTATCTTTTTTTATAAAAAATTTAAAAATCTTTTCCAATTATAATTGTAACATCTACTAAACTTGTAGAAGATTTATTAGTTGATATATTTCCTGTTCCTAAAACTTGTTTCATATTTTTCAAATCTTCATCACTAGCATTCTGGATGCCGGAAACATTGCCGCGCTATTATCACTACAACCATTTAATAATTCAATTGTTACTTCATCAGATGTCTTTGAATTTGTGCTAATTGTTGTGTTATTAGATGTTGTATTCTTTGTTGATGTACTATTTGAAATAGTATTTTCTTCTACATTTTCTTCTTCTACATCTGAATAAAACATAGATTGTATCAATTCTTTTGTTGCTGTTTTGTCAGCCACAAATATACTAACATTATTTGTATTTTTCATATCAGGTGTTGTTCCTGGAAGTGTTGCTGATGTTATGTTTTCTGTATCAAGTTCAACTGCATATGGAATGTAATCCTTAGCAACTGATAATTCAACATTTGTTTCAACATTTTCATGTGCAATTTCTAGTATTTGTCCTATTTTAAATATATTGCTTGGTTTTAATGTTTGTTTTAATGTTGCAATTATAAAGTCTCTTTGTGTTCTCATTCTTCCAAAGTCATCATTTCCATATTCACTAGGATATGTTGTCATTCCTACACCTTTTATATTATTGCTATGTCTCCATCTTAAAAGTTGTTCTGCTTTATCTCCATTTAATACTTGTTCTCCTGCTTTTAAATCTATATGTAAATCTTGTGTTGGATCATCATATTTCATATCAATTGGTACATTAAATGTTACACCACCAATTGCATCTACTAATTTTATTAGTGCTTCTGTCTTTACTACAACATAATATTTTATATCTAGTCCTGTTAATTCATTTATAGCTGCTAGTGTTTTTTCTGGTGTTCTATTTATGTTATATAATGAGTTAATCTTTTGCGATGCTATCGCTTTTTTTGAGTTCTTTCCTGTAAATGTGTCTCTTGGTATTGATAATAAGTTTGCTTTTTGTGTATTTGGATTATATGATGCAACCATTATTGTATCTGTTAGTTCAGAATCTAGGTCTGTACTTACCCCTAATACCAATACTTTTATTTCCTTTAAGTCTTTTTTTGTATTTTCATCATGGCCTACAACTGTTGCAAGCATTCCACTAAGTCCGCCACCATTTCTTATTGTTTTATATGTGAACCATCCTATTCCAATCAATAATAATAACATTATTATTAATAGGATTTTTAAACCTTTTTTTCCTTTTCTTTTCTTATTCTCTCTATATTTTTTATTATCTTTTGCTTTTTGCTTTTTATTCAAAATAATCACTCCTAATTTTTTCACATTTAATATAATAAAATATGTTCCTAATTTTTGTCAAAAATCATGACATTAGTATAACAAATATTTAAAAAAAACGCAATGAATTTGCGTCTTTTTATTTAAAATTTAACAATATTTTCATATAAAATTTTTGTTATAAATGATGCTTGGATTTTTGTGTTTAATGTGCTTTCTGGTTTTATTTTTGTATATACTCCCATTAATAAAACTGCTATACATATTATTAGTAATCCTCTTACTATACCATACGCCATTCCACCCACTTCATTAAATTGTTTTAGTATTGGCAGTTTTGCAATACCATCAATTAAAGATACAACAATACTTAATATTATTTTAACTACAACAAACAATATTATTGCTGTTAATGCATATACAACACCTTTTGCAATATTTTCCGCTTCTCCTGGTAAAATTTCATTTTTTACTTGGTTTGTTACTTGATTTGTTATTTGTGTTGATATTTCATTTGTATTCTCATT
>ENA-UPXC01003133-UPXC01003133.1-human-gut-metagenome-genome-assembly--contig:-NODE-3133-length-17693-cov-215.410933_pt1 | contig 17693 bp, 14 predicted proteins | sample MGYA00250047_ERZ773371 | MGnify/ENA primary metagenome ERZ773371 (study PRJEB29103, sample SAMN06111975) | human gut metagenome | biome: human gut; feature: ankylosing spondylitis patient; material... | reverse complement strand
GGCCGTGATGTTCAGCGCCGCCGCGATTTTCGTAAAGACGGCGAGGTCCAGCCGGGCGTGGCCGTTGATGACAGCTGCCTCATCCTTCAGGAAGTAACTGGGGAAGGTGGCATTCGAGATGATGTAGGGGCCGCTGTCGTGGAGCACCACATTCGGCAGATGGGCCACGCCCGCCTCCACCAGCTTCCTGCGCACGGCAAAAGGCACGAGGCTGGCGTCCTCACTGACCACGAACAGGTGGAGCGTGTCGCAGGCGGCAGCGGCTTTTTCCACAAGATACTGATGACCGAGGGTAAATGGGTTCGCGTTCATGACGAGGGCCGCACTTTTGCCCTCGGTCCTGGTCTTTTCCAGATTGCGCAAATAAGCCCCGAAGCCGTTGCGGCGGTTCTCCATGAAGACAAGGGTATCCTCCACCCGGGCGATCTCGTAGAAGCCGAGGGCGCCGAAAAACTTGGAGCTTTTTACCTTGGTGTAGAGAAACAGGTGCATATTCCCCCGCGTACACTGCACCTCGATGAGATGGGTGATGATCTGGTTCAGCAGACCCTCGCCCTGATGGGCGCTGCTGACGGCGAAGCACCGCAGGGTGTTGCCGAAGCAGCTGCCGGTGCCGATGACATTGTATTCCTCGTCGAACATGGCGCAGATGTAGTCCAGATTGCCGTCGCGGCGGATGCCCTCCTGACCCAGCAGTGTGTCGATTTGGGCCAGAACGGTTTTATCGGTCGGATAGACCTGCGAAATGGTATATTCACTCATTGATATTCCCCTCAGTAGTAGCAAAATGGAGCAGCCAGGTCAGCGCCAGCAGGTCGGCACTGCCGCCGGGCGAGAGATTTTCCGCAATGAACCGGTCATCCAGCGCCGCGAGCGCATCTTTATCCGGGTAAGTTGTCTGGGCGAGAAGGGCTTTCAGCTCTTCGGTGAGGGCCAGCTGACGCTCCCGGCTCGAGCGGGCAATGATGTTGGTATCGGTGCTGTTGGCTAGGATGGCCAGCAGTGCGCCGCCGCCGGCGCGGTCGAAGTCGTAACCCTTGGCAAGGCCCTCTTCCAGCACCGGCAGACCGACATTCAGCACTGCGGGAAGTCCGGCTTCCACCTGCCCCCGCACACCGGTGATGCCGTACTGGATATAAAGCTTCTGGCCCACGGTGGCGGCGTTCTCGGCAGTGACGCCTGCAAAATCCTTCTCGGTCAGGCCCGCCGTCATTGCGGATACTTCCGCCAGAACGCGGGCTGCTTCGGCCCAGAGGGAGCGGTCGAGGCGTCCCAGCGCCGCGCAGACGATGCCCACCGAAAAGACCGCGCCCTTGTGGGTGTTGACGCCGCCGGTGGCGTCCAGCATCTCGCCCTCGGCCTCACAACCCAGGGGCCGCAGGGCCGCGAAGGTCTCGGGCGCGGGCTGTTCCGCCGTCTCGCGGCCCGTCCGGGCGCAGGCTTCAAAATAGGGGTAGAGCGCCGCGGCGCTGTCCATGAAAGTGAACACATCCATGTCCCTGTGGCTTCCGCTGTTACGCCGATCCACAAGGCCGGGCTTTGGGGTGGTGGTCACTTCGTAGAGCAGAGCGCGGACGGCCAGACGGGCCGCGTCGGCGATGTCCTGCGCGTCCCGGGCCCCGGTCAAGATCTCCGTCGTCTTTTCCTGCAGTTCGGCCACGGTATGGATACGGCGGCTGCTGCACACCTTAGCAGGCCCGCCGCAGATAAGACAGCAGCGGCCTTCGAGGTTTAGCTCTTCTCTGTCCACTTTGAGGCCGTCCGGGCGGATGACGTCCATGTCGAACAGCCGCCCCAGCGGGGTGGCGTCCTCGATGTCGGTGGTGAATTTCTTGATGGTCAGCGGGTCGGCGTCCAGCACATAGAACGCCTCGCAGCCGGTCACTTCCCGGACGGTGTCCTGATACAGCGGCGCCAGCTTTGCCCGCAAAAACTGCTGGCGCAGCAGCTGACGCCCCCGCGCAAAGCCCCGCCGGATGAGGGGCGAATCCTTTATCGGGCCGCAGATATTCATGGTAAAGCAGATGAGCGGCTTGTGGTACTGAGCCAGCAGCTCCTGCTGATACTGCACCCGGCGCTCCCGTGCATCCAGCATCTGGACCAGCGAAACAGTCGTTTCCATGTTTTTCTCCTCTCAGCGGTGTTTTTTGAGCATGTCCATAAAGAGCTGCACCTGCGGCAGCGCAGCGGCGTCTCTCTGGCAGAAAATATAGGTGCGCCGGACGAAGGGCTCGCCGTTCTCGAAGGTGCAGGGCTTGACATATCCCTTGAAGTTATCCAGCGCCACTTCCGGCATCAGCGCCCAGCCGAGGCCCCGCTCCACCATCTCACGGCAGACCATGATGTTATCCACCACAAAATTGCCCACATCGTTGGTCACGCCGTTCTCGTAGCGCCAGCGGGCCATCTGGGCGCTGATGGTGGCGTCGCTGCTGTGGTCGATATAAAGGTAATCGGAGATGGGCCTGTCCTTGTTCTCCTCGCTGCAGATCAGGCAGATATTCTCTTGCGAGAGCAGGAACTGGGTGCCGTCCCACGGATACTCGCCGCGCAGCACTGCCACGTCCAGCGAAGAATCCAGCATCTGCTGGTAGATGTTCCGGCTGTGGCCGGTAGCGATGTCGAGGCGTACCTTCGGGTAGGCTTTGTGGTACTCGGTCAGCACCTCGGGCAGGCGGTAGTAGGAGAAGTTCACCGAGATGCCGGCCCGCAGGGTGCCGCAGGCTTCGCCCTGGATGGAGGCCAGCTGGCGGCGCATCTTTTCCATCTCGCGGGCGGCGGCAGCGCTGTGGAGCAGCACCTGTTCACCGGCCGGCGTGAAGCGGATGCCCTGCCGCGAGCGCAGGACGATCTCCACCCCCAGCTCCTGTTCCAGCGCCTTGATGCGCTTGGAAAGTGCCGACTGGGTCATGTACAGTTTGTCCGCTGCGTGGGTGATGTTGCGCGTCTCGTCCAGCGCGTGCAGCAGCTCGTAATCTTTTTCGTCCATCGTAGCTCTCCCTCTATTGCCCTTTATTTTTCTTATCATTCCTGTTTGCGCTTCATCCAGGCGCATTTTGCTCAGATTCCATATCTGTTATTCATAATACAACAGATTACAGCAAATGAAAAGGGGGATATTCGCCTTGATTTTCCCGAAAGTCCATTCCAAGATGGAATAATTAAGCACTTTTCTTGCAGTTCTCTTAACTCTGCCTTAATTCCATCTTAATGCAGTGTTGTTGTACACAACGTCTTCATTTTTTCTTCGCCGACAGACGTTCTTCCTCCCGCAGTACAGAAAACGCAGATCTCTTTTCATTTTTGCTCAAAAAATCAGCAAGAGTACTGTTTATTGGACAGTATTTGCATTATCATAAAAACAAGAAAAAACTCGTTTCTTTCATCTTTGTCACTTTGCAGATTTTTCCGTCTGCTTTTTGTGCAAAGTCCCAGAATTTTTCGTCGAAAAGCGCGTTTTGTTGACAGCCACTTTTTGAAAAGCGTATCCTTATTGTAAATCAGAGTCAGGAGGTCATTTTATGGAGCACTCCACACGTCTTGCCCACATCAGCGAGGACGGCACCCGCACCCAGACCGTCTACGACCATCTCGCCGGCACTGCCAGGCTGGCCGGTTCTTTCGCAGTCCCCTTCGGGGCGCAGAGTGAGGCCGAATTTGCCGCGTGGCTCCACGACGTCGGCAAATACAGCGACGCCTTCCAGCTGCGGCTCAAAGGCGGCCCCAAGGTGGACCACTCCACCGCCGGAGCGCAGGAGGCCTGGGTTCGCCAGCATCTCCACGCCGCCTTTGCCGTGGCCGGACACCACAGCGGCCTGCCCGACGGCGGGAGCCCCGCCGATGACCCGGGCGACGCCACCTTATATGGCCGGAGCAAGAAGCCAGTAGACCCCTACGACGGCTGGCAGGAAATAACGCTCCCCGCCTCGACGCCGCCCGCGTGGGCCTGCGCCGACCCGCTGAGCCTCGCGTTCTTTACCCGGATGCTCTACTCCTGCCTCGTGGACGCCGACTTCATCGACACCGAGACCTTCATGGACGGCAAGGCCGCACCCCGGGGCAGCGGCACGGACATCGCCGCGCTGCGGGACATCGTCTCGGCACAGGCGCAGCGCTATCTCAGGGCCGAATCGCCCTCGCCCGTCAGCGTCCAGCGCAACACCGTCCTCCGCGCCTGTCTCGAGAAAGGCGCTCACGGCCCGCAGGGGCTCTACACCCTCACCGTACCCACCGGCGGCGGCAAGACCTTCGCCTCCCTCGCCTTTGCGCTGGAGCACGCCGCCGTCCAGAAGATGAAGCGGGTCATCTATGTCATTCCTTATATGTCCATCATCGATCAGACCGCCGCCGTCTTCTCGGGCCTGCTGGGCGCAGAAAATGTTCTGGCCGACTTCTCCAACGCCGAGTACAAGACTGTTGAGCAGGACGACCTGACCCCCGCCCAGTACCGCCAGATGCTGGCCAGCGAAAACTGGGACGCCCCCGTCGTGGTGACGACGGCGGTGCAGTTCTTCGAGTCGCTCTACGCCAACCGCAGCAGCCGCTGCCGCAAGCTCCACAACATCGCCGACAGCGTCATCATCTTCGACGAGGCGCAGACCCTCCCGGGCGACTATCTTGCCCCCTGCGTCAGCGCCATCGCCCAGCTCATCCAGCATTACCACTCCACGGCCGTCCTCTGCACGGCCACCCAGCCTGCCCTTGAGCCGCTGTTCCGGCGCTTTGCGCCTGAGCTCCACCCGCAGGAGATCACGCCCGACGCGGCCCACCTCTACGAAGTGCTCCGGCGCACCACACTGCAAGACCTCGGCACCCTGCCGCAGGAGGAGTTCGCCTCCCGGCTGGCAAATCACCCGCAGGTGCTCTGCGTGGTCAACCGCCGCAAGACGGCCCAGCAGCTCTACGCTGCTCTGCCCGCCGAGGGCAGCTACTGCCTGACCACCCTGCTCTGCGCCGCCGACCGCCGCCGTCAGCTGGACGACATCCGCCAGCGACTGAAAGAGGGTCTGCCCTGCCGGGTGGTGTCCACCTCTCTCATCGAGGCGGGCGTGGACGTGGATTTTCCCGTCGCTTACCGGGAGCAGTGCGGTCTTGACTCGCTCTTACAGACTGCCGGGCGCTGCAACCGCGAGGGGCGGCGGGGTACAGAGGAAAGCATCGTCTACCGGTTCCGGCTGGACGAGTGTTCCACGCCCCAGATGCTCAGGCAGAATGTCAGTGCGCTGGACTACACCGCCCGGCATCAGGACACACTGGACACGCCCCGGGCCATTCAGCTCTACTTCAACGAGCTTTCCGACCTGCGCGGCCCCGACGCCGTGGACAAGCACGGCATTCTGGATGCCTTTCTCCGGGGCATCCGGGGCTGCCAGCTCCCCTTCGCGCAGGTGGCGGAGGAATTCCGCCTCATCGAGAACGCTGCCCGCACGGTCTATCTGCCCGTCGGCGAGGGCGCAGCCCTCTGTGAACAGCTGCGCAGCGGTCATGTTACCCGGACGCTGCTGCGGAAGCTGGGCGTTTACAGTGTCTCCTGCTACAAAGACCAGTTCGACAAGCTCGACGCCGCCGGCGCGCTGGAACTGCGACCCGATGGCTCGGCCATCCTCACCGACACCGGCTGCTACAGTGAAAAGACCGGCCTTGCCATGGATGTGGAGACGGGCATCGGCCTTTACTTCTAAAAGAAAGAGGTGGTTTCAATGACCGATATTCATCTTAGTCTGAAAATTCAACTTCACCCGGAAAGGAGGCGATGCTGATGTCCATGCTCATTGAAGTATGGGGCGACTATGCCTGCTTCACTCGTCCGGAAATGAAGACCGAGCGTGTGAGCTACGATATGATCACCCCGTCCGCTGCGCGGGGCCTTGTGGAAGCCATCTACTGGCACCCCGGGCTGCGTTATACGGTTGACCGCATCTATCTGCTCAAGCCCTTCGGCCTTGACCCCGAGGACGAAGCGTCCACCGAGGAGTACACCCAGCGGCCCATCCGGTTCACCAACATCCGGCGCAACGAGGTCAAGTCCACCCTGCTGTCCTCCGCCGCCCTCAGCGCGGCCAAAGGCGGCACACCGCCGGTGCTCTACACCTCGGAGGACATCCAGCAGCGGGCCGCGATGGTCCTGCAGGACGTCCACTACGTCATCGAGTGTCATTTCGATTTGACGGACAAGGCCGCCCCCAGCGACAACCCCGGCAAGTTTCAGGACATCCTGCGCCGGCGGCTGCGCAAGGGACAGTGCTATCACCAGCCCTGTTTCGGGTGCCGGGAGTTCCCGGCCAGCTTCCGGGAGTGGCCGGGCGGCGATATTCCGGCGCTGAAGGTCACGCAGGACCTCGGCTTCATGCTCCACAGCCTCGATTACTCTGATCCGGCCAACATCCGCAGCCAGTTCTTCCGCGCAAAACTGGTGGACGGCGTGATGGAATGCCGGGACGTGGAGGTGTTTACATGATACTCCAAGCACTCACCGCCTATTATGAACAGCTCTTGAAGCAGGGCAAGGTGGAGGCCCCCGGCTGGGACAGCCGCTTCAAGGTCAGCTATGAACTGCGCCTCGGCCCCGACGGCCAGCTCCTCGCCCTCAACGACCTGCGGCAGGAAGTCCCCAAGGGCAAAAAGACCGTCATCGCCCCCCGTGAGCTCCCTGTCCCCCACCGGGTCAAGCGCGCCTCCGGCGTCGCCGCGAACTTTTTGTGCGACAATACGTCCTATCTACTGGGCGCAGACGAGAAGGGCAAGCCCGAGCGCTCCCGCCAGTGCTTCGAAGCCTGTGCCGCCCTCCACCACAAGGTTCTCGACGGAGTAGACTCCCCTGCCGCCAAAGCCATCCTCGCCTTTTTTGACCACTGGGACCCCGCCGCAGCCCCCGCCCACCCGCTGCTGGCAAAGCAGTGGGCCGACCTGAACAACAACGCGAATCTCGTGTTCGGCTACGAATCCCCCGACGGCGACCACTGGCTAGTCACCACCGATAAGGACATCCGGGCCGCATGGCAGTCCACCTTTGACACCTCCGATGCAGACGCCGAGACGGCCCGCTGTCTCATCACCGGCAAAGAGACCGGCATCGCCCGCATCCACCCCGCCATCAAAGGTGTGATGGGCGCACAGGCCGCCGGTGCGGCGCTGGTCTCCTTCAACGCGCCCGCTTTCTGCTCCTATGGCCATGAGCAGGGTGCCAACGCCCCCGTCAGCGAGTACGCGGCTTTCGCCTACACCACGGCCCTCAATCTGCTGCTGGCTGACCGGAACTGCTGTCAGCGCATCGGCGACACCACCATCGTCTGCTGGGCCGAAAACGCCGCTCCCGCCTACTCAAACGCCATGCTGATGTTTTTCTGCGGCGGTGCCGAGGCACACGGCGTCTCGGAAAGCGACCTTGCCGCCGCACTGAAAGCCCTTTCTCAGGGACGCCCTGTCTCCTTCCTCGATGACAAGCTGGACCCGAACCAGAACTTCTATGTGCTGGGCATCTCGCCCAACGCGGCCCGGCTCTCCGTCCGGTTCTTCCTGCACAGCAGTTTCGGACAGTTTGCCAAAAATCTGCAGGACCACGCCGATCGGCTCAGCATCACCCGCCCCGCCTTCGACAAGCGGGAAAGCCTGTCGGTCTGGGCGCTGGCACAGGAGACGGTCAACCAGAGATCCCGGGACAAAAATCCATCGCCCCAGCTGGTGGGCGATCTGCTCCGGGCCATCCTCACCGGCGGGCCGTACCCCGCCACTCTGCTCAACGGCGTGACCCTCCGCATCCGGGCCGAACGGGAAGTCACCCGAGGCCGCGCCGCTATCCTGAAAGCCTACTATCTCCGCAACTACCCCACCGAGCTCAACAAGGAGGTATTTACCGTGAGCCTGAACGAAAGCAGCAATGTCCCCTATGTTCTGGGGCGTCTCTTCTCTGTGCTGGAGACGATCCAGAGCGTCGCCAATCCCGGCATCAACGCCACCATCAAAGACCGGTACTTCAACTCGGCCTGTGCCACCCCGGCAACGGCCTTTCCTACGCTGGTCAAGCTGGCTCAGAAGCATCTGCAGAAGATGAGCACCCCCAACGAGGTGCATTTCAGCAAACAGCTCACCGAGCTGATGGCCCAGCTGCCCGAGACAGGCTTCCCGGCGCGGCTCAGCCTGCCGGAGCAGGGTGCCTTTGAGATAGGCTACTACCACCAGACCCAGAAACGCTACGCCAAAAAGAATGAGGAGGAATAAACCATGTCTGAGCCCATCAAGAACCGCTATGATTTCGTCATCCTGTTCGACGTCGAGAACGGCAACCCCAACGGCGACCCCGATGCAGGCAATATGCCCCGCATCGACCCCGAGACGGGCTACGGTCTGGTGACCGACGTCTGCCTCAAGCGGAAGATCCGCAACTATGTCGAGACCCTGAAAGAGGACGAAAAAGGCTACCGCATCTACATCAAGGACGGCGTTCCCCTCAACCGCAGCGATGCCGAGGCCATCAGCACGCTGGGCATCGACCCCGACCTGAAAGCCGCCAAAAAGGCCGACCCCGACATCGATGCCAAGCTGCGGGACTATATGTGCGAGAACTACTTCGACATCCGCACCTTCGGTGCCGTCATGACCACCTTCGTCAAGGGTGCGCTGAACTGCGGTCAGGTACGCGGCCCCGTCCAGCTGAGCTTTGCCCGCTCGGTGGATCCCATCGTCCCGCAGGAAGTCACCATCACCCGCGTGGCCATCACCACTGAGGCCGACGCCGAGAAGAAGGGTACTGAGATGGGCCGCAAGCACATCGTGCCTTACGCCCTCTACCGCGCCGAGGGCTATGTCTCAGCCAACCTCGCCCGGAAGACCACCGGCTTCTCCGAGGATGATCTGAAACTTCTGTGGACTGCCATTCTGAATATGTTCGAGAACGACCACAGCGCTGCCCGGGGCAAGATGGCCGTGCGGGAGCTCATCGTGTTCAAGCACGATTCTGAGCTGGGCAATGCCCCGGCCTATAAGCTCTTCGACTCCGTCGCCGTCCAGCGCAAGCCCGATGTGGACGCCGCCCGCAGCTACCGCGACTACACCGTCACGGTGGCAGACACTCTGCCGGAAGGAGTCACCTGCGAGAGGCTGTCCTGATGGGCGGCGCAGACGACTGGCTGCCCCTGTCGGGCATCCAGCACTTCTGCTTCTGCCGCCGCCAGTGGGCGCTCATCCATCTGGAACAGCAGTGGGCGGAGAACCGCCGCACCGTCGAAGGCCAGCTCGACCACGCCCGCTGCCATGACGCAAACCAGACCGAACGGCGCGGCGGCCTGCTCATCACCCGAGGGATGCAGGTGGTCAGCCGTCGGCTGGGCCTGAGCGGAAACTGCGATGTCGTCGAGTTCCGGGCCGACCCGGAGGGCATCTCCCTGCAAAGCACGGAAGGGCTCTGGAAGCCCATGCCTGTCGAGTACAAGCATGGCCGCGCCAAGGCCAGCGACGCTGACCGGCTGCAGCTCTGCGCACAGGCCATGGCGCTGGAAGAGATGCTGGTGTGCAGCATCCCGGAGGGTGCGCTCTTCTACGAGGAAATGCGGCGGCGGGAGGTCGTGCCGCTGACCAAAGAACTGCGCCAGACCACCCAGAAGATGGCCGACGAGATGCACGCCTATTTTGCCCGGGGCTATACCCCCAAGTCGAAGCCCGGCACCCACTGCAGCGCCTGCTCCCTCAAAGAGCTCTGCCTCCCCGTGCTGTATCAGCGTGCCGACCCGAAAGCCTATCTCCGCGCCCATCTGGACGAGATGCAGGAGGCCGCGCCATGAGAAAGTTTTTGAACACGCTCTACGTCCTCAACAAGGACGCCTACCTTTCCCTCGAGGGGGAGAACATCGTCCTGCTCTGCAACAAGGCTGAAATTGGCCGGGTCCCGCTCCACACGCTGGAAGGCATCGTCTGCTTCAGCTATCCCGGCGCAAGCCCTGCCCTGATGGGTAAATGCACCAGCCTCGGGGTCGATTTGAGCTTTTTCAGCCCACAGGGCCGCTTTCTGGCCCGGGCCGTAGGCGAAGAGCGGGGCAACGTCCTGCTGCGGCAGACCCAGTACCGCATCGCAGACAGCGAGGCAGAGAGCTGTCTCTATGCGCGCAATTTCATCCTGGGCAAAGTCTATAACGCCCGCTGGGTGCTGGAACGGGCCACCCGCGACCACCCCCAGCGGGTGCCGGTGGAACAGCTCAAGCGCACCAGCGCCCAGCTGGCGGCGGCGCTGCCCCTCATCGAGCAGTGTGACGACCTCGACCAGCTTCGCGGTCTGGAGGGCGAGGCGGCGCAGCGGTATTTCGACTGCTTTGATTCACTCATCCTGCAGCAGCACGATGATTTTTCTTTCGCAGGCCGGAGCCGCCGCCCGCCGCTGGACAGCACCAATGCCCTGCTCTCTTTCGCTTATTCGCTTCTGGCCTCCGACTGCACGGCGGCTCTTCAGAGTGTGGGCCTCGACCCCTACGTCGGCTTTCTCCACCGCGCCCGGCCCGGGCGCAGAAGCCTCGCCCTCGACCTCATGGAAGAGCTGCGTGCAGTTTATGCCGACCGCTTCGTGCTCTCCTGCATCAACCAGAAAATCATGACGCCGAAGCATTTCCAGAAGCAGGAGAACGGGGCCGTCCTTCTCACCGATGAGGGCCGCCGCGCCTTTCTGGGCGGGTGGCAGACCCGCAAGCAGGAGACTATCACCCACCCGTTCCTGAACGAAAAGCTTCCGTGGGGCCTCGTGCCTTATGTGCAGGCTCTGCTTCTGGCCCGCACCCTGCGGGGCGATATGGAGCTTTACCCGCCATTTTTCTGGAAGTGAGGGATGTGTATGCTGGTCCTTATCACCTACGACGTCAATACCGAAGCTCCTGCCGGGCGCAAACGTCTGCGCAAAGTCGCCAAGCGCTGTGTAGACCACGGCCAGCGGGTGCAGAACTCCGTGTTCGAGTGTCTGCTGGATGCCGCGCAGTATGCCGTTCTCAAGGCGGAGCTGACGTCTCTAATCGACCCTGCGCTGGACAGTCTGCGCTTCTACCAGCTGGGCAACAACTATAAGAGCAAGGTGGAGCATGTCGGCGTTCATCCGCCCTTCGAGCAGGACGGCCTGCTGTTGTTCTGAGTTTCCCGCCCCGGTGCGAAGGGCGAGTTCTCAGCATTTTTCCGGCACCTTCGCACCGGATTTTTGTGTTATTTTGCATGATTTGGATAGTTCTTTGACCCGTTGTAAATCAAGGCTCTTCTAAATTCGTGCAGAATGTTGTATAATTTGTTTGAAAATAGAGATTTTGTCTCTGTTTTTGCTGTCGCCCTCCTCGCGGAGGGCGTGGATAGAAATTTCACCCGGTCGTAGGTCTTATCGCCCTCCAGAGGTCGCCCTCCTCGCGGAGGGCGTGGATAGAAATCTCAGCAAAGCCATCAGTGGCAGTTGCGGCAGGCGTCGCCCTCCTCGCGGAGGGCGTGGATAGAAATTTCATGGTTTAGTCCTCCTCGTTGTACTCATCCACGTCGCCCTCCTCGCGGAGGGCGTGGATAGAAATTCACCGTTGATGTCAATCAGGCCCGGAATACCGTGTCGCCCTCCTCGCGGAGGGCGTGGATAGAAATTTCTAAGCTGCTGCAGCTTGCCCGTGTGAGCGTGAGTCGCCCTCCTCGCGGAGGGCGTGGATAGAAATAGCCTCATGGACGCAAGAGTTTTTGACGGCCAGGTCGCCCTCCTCGCGGAGGGCGTGGATAGAAATTTCGACCGAGTAGCCGAGGGACGTTGCGGTGGCTGTCGCCCTCCTCGCGGAGGGCGTGGATAGAAATCCGGTGGCAGCTAAACGCTGCTCATAAGTGTTCAGTCGCCCTCCTCGCGGAGGGCGTGGATAGAAATAGCATCCAGAATCACCTCCGCGAGGGCCGCAACAGGTCGCCCTCCTCGCGGAGGGCGTGGATAGAAATGATATCAGTTCGCTGATATCGTAAATGGCACAGACGTCGCCCTCCTCGCGGAGGGCGTGGATAGAAATGGTTTGCAAGTAGCGGACTGCTCTATCCGTTATCGTCGCCCTCCTCGCGGAGGGCGTGGATAGAAATGACCTTGGCCTCACTGCTGCTGCCATCGAGGTCGTCGCCCTCCTCGCGGAGGGCGTGGATAGAAATTCCCTTTCCTGCCTGTTGTCAGCTCGTCCAGTGCGGTCGCCCTCCTCGCGGAGGGCGTGGATAGAAATTGGTTTTTTGCGGCGCTGTTTAAGGCGTCCAAATAGTCGCCCTCCTCGCGGAGGGCGTGGATAGAAATTCGTCCTTAAAGCTCTCCGGGGCCGGTACGGTGAGTCGCCCTCCTCGCGGAGGGCGTGGATAGAAATCCCCTGACCACGACCACCGTACAGAATGCCACCAAGTCGCCCTCCTCGCGGAGGGCATGGATAGAAATCGTATCTACAAGATCCTCCGGTCCATGGACGGCAGTCGCCCTCCTCGCGGAGGGCGTGGATAGAAATTGGCTCGGTGCTGTCTGTGGCGGCGGCTCGCGTAGGTCGCCCTCCTCGCGGAGGGCGTGGATAGAAATACGCTCCCATCAAGCTCCGTATAGCTCTCCGGGATGTCGCCCTCCTCGCGGAGGGCGTGGATAGAAATCGCCTGTCTCCTCCTTTCTGTGTGACCCTTTTGGTCGCCCTCCTCGCGGAGGGCGTGGATAGAAATTTGATGTCGGTCGCCCATCCGTTCAGGCTGTTGTGTCGCCCTCCTCGCGGAGGGCGTGGATAGAAATATATTTCGACGATGGGTCTCATAATCTATTCGACCGGTCGCCCTCCTCGCGGAGGGCGTGGATAGAAATATAGAGCTTCCCTTCCTTTTGTGCTTTGAGAAGTCGATTGCCCTCCTCACGGAGGGCGCAGGTAGAAATCGACACAAAAATATGGTAAACTCTTATTATCGCAAGGCAAGAAATTAGTGCAACATGAAAACAGCATATTTGCGATATGCAATTCAACGCTGTTGCTATTGCATTAAAAAGTTGAATTGCTATAAGTTGTTGCCATGCGCTCTCTAAGGAACCGAGTATTTTGACCTACAATTCCGTCTCTTAAAGACGTTGGTTGAAATCAGTTTGTGTTCCCCGGTGCATTCTTCGACTTGAAGTCGCTCTATTTGAGGGGTGTGGATAGAATAACATAATAATCATATCGCGGTTCTCAAAGGCGTAACCAAGTCGTCCTCTTCACCGAGGGCGTAGATAGAAATCGTCACAACCACGCCGGTCTTTTCAGCATCAAGGTTGCCCTCCCCACAGAGGGTACGGATAGAAACCAGTTTTCACCTCGAATCGGGCATCGCCACAATTTTTCCAAAAAGGAGTTTTCCATGCATACCGTTCCCCTTACCCATCAGCTCGTCACCATCCAGGACGACTTTGACCTCGACAAGATCATCGAGAGCGGCCAGTGCTTCCGGCCACAGAAACTCGCCGACGGGCGATACCGTTTTCTTTCCGGCGGTGCACTCCTTTATCTGACCCCGCTAGGCGATGGGAAATACGACGCCGCGTGGCATGGCTCAAATCGGGAGTACTGGGCCAACTACTTTGATTTGGGCCGGAACTATGCCGCGCTGCGGTGCAGCTTGGCGGGACAGAGCAGCTATCTGGACAAATCGCTCGATTTCGGGCAGGGCATCCGAATCCTGCATCAGGACCCATGGGAAATGCTCATCACCTTTCTTATCTCCCAGCGCAAGAGCATTCCGGCCATCCGCACCGCCGTAGAACGCCTTGCCCGGTGCTGCGGCGAACCGCTCAATGCCGAAGACGATGAAGTTTTCCTCTTCCCCACCCCGCAGCAGCTCTGCGGCCTCTCTGGGGCGCAGCTGATGGGCTGTGGTCTAGGCTACCGCACCCGTTACATCCAGAACGCTGCCGCACAGGCTTCCAGCGGCACACTCGACCTCAGTGCTCTGGCGGCGCTGCCCGACGACGCTCTCTTTTCCCGCCTCCTCGAGCTGGACGGCGTCGGCAAAAAGGTAGCAAACTGCGTCTGCCTCTTTGGCTATGGCCGTACCGCGATGGCTCCCATTGATGTTTGGATACAGCGACTCATTGATGAGGAATTCGGCGGCCGCGACCCTTTTCCTTCCTATGGTCAGCAGGCTGGCATCGTACAGCAGTACCTGTTCTACTACAAGCGCAGCACCCGCCGCAGCGTCGCTCACAAAAAATAAAAAAGTTATTGACAACTCTCCTTTTGGCTGGTATAATGATACACGTCGTCAGGAATGATACGCCAGCTATGGGGGATTAGCTCAGCTGGGAGAGCGCTTGCATGGCATGCAAGAGGTCAGCGGTTCGATCCCGCTATTCTCCACCAAAAAAGCACTGTACTTCGTTTGAAGTACGGTGCTTTTCTTTTTGCTTCATCCAAAAACAGGCCCAAAATCAGCAGGCGGATGAATGGCACCCCCATTTTGCAGGTGCTTGAATGCAGCTGCCAATTTCTGATGCTGCGTTGTTTTTAAAAATGCTTGTTTCAATCCCGACTGCTTTGTAGGCGGACGCATCACTCCCCCTCAATGTAAGGAGTGAGATCGAAGTTGAACGAGATGTTGATCTGGTATCCGCGATATACGTCTACCCTGCGGATGAGCTGGTTGACGATCATCTTCTTCGCTTCAAAATTTGCACTGTCGTATAGGTCAGCATAAGAAATCAGTTCATCATACAGCCGCGACACTTTATCCATCAGCTCTGCCGTTTTCTCCAGTTCTTCACTGGCCGCTTCGCAAAGGTTTTCCAGCTCCGTGAGTTTCTCTTCCTGCACTGTAATCATTTCGGCAAGGGTTTCTCTCGGTAACACGCTTTCACCTTTGATGCAAGCTAAAACCTCGGTTTTCAGTGCCAACAGGTCTTTTTCTGCCTTGTTCCGCTGCGTTTGCAGGTCTTGCAGATGGTTTTTACGCTCCGTAGTTTCTTTTTCGTAGCGTTTTGTAACGATCTGCTCTTTCGGGATACCCCTCATTTTGGAAAAAATCTGGCGCACCGCCTTATCAATGATCTCATCCAGAATGTGGACGGTATATCCCGTCTGCCCGGTGCAGTTGGTCTGCTTGCGGAGCTTTCCGTAACAGGTATAGCGAATACGCAGCGTATCGTCTAACGAACCATCTGCCATTTTTCGCCATTTACGGCTGCTGGTCAGTTCCAGCTTTGCACCGCAGTGTCCGCAGTAAGCGTTGCCGGCAAGCAGCGACTTCCCATGGATGTTCAAAGGAAGGCGATTTTCGGCTTCCGCAGTTGAGCGTACAGAACGTTCATTCCGAATGCGCTGTGCGTTTTCAAACTGTTCCTGCGGGACAATCTGCAAATCCGGCATCAATTCTGACCGTGCATCCCCACAACGGAGAACGCCGGTGTAGGTCAGGTTTTGTACCATCCCCCGAATACTTGACGGGTGCCAGCATTTACCAGACCTTGCACGATAGCCAGAATTGTTCAGATAGGTGGCGATGTGCTGCGGACCATAGCCCTCATACACATACTTGTCAAAGACGATCCGCACTACGGCAGCTTCCTGTTCGTTGATGTGCAGTTCGTAGAGTTCGTGTTTGCGCTTGTTGATACGCCCACTCCGTACAAGGTCATAGCCATAAGGCGCATTTCCGCCCTTAAAGTGACCTTCTTCCACAAGCTGGCGCAGACTGGTGCGGGTTCGGACGGAAGTTTTTTCACTCTCGCCGTCTGCCTGCCAGAAGCGGATGTAGTTCAGCAGTTTGTCGGTGTGGTTGTCGAAACGCTGCTCACCCTCTTGGGTACTCCATACCCGGATGCCGTTCCGTACAAACCATTCCACAACAAAGGGAGTTTCATCTGCGATACGACCGATACGGTCGAACATAAACACCAGCAGGATGTCAAACTTGCCCCTCCGGGCATAGTCCTTGATAATCTGGAGCTTGTCACGGGCGGCGGCGCGGACTTTGTGACCGGACACGCCTTCTTCCTGTTCTTCATGGACGATGACCCAGCCCTTCGACTCAGCGAATTTGTGGCAAGCCTTTCGCTGCATGGGCAGGTCAGCTTCATGGTTGGAATTGAAATCCACCTGCTTATCGGTGGAAACGCGGTACAAGCAACAGACACGGTTGTTGTTTTCTGTCATTACAAATTCCTCACTTTCATAACAAAAGTGGGGACAGACTTTATTCCGTTGTCAAAGAACGTCCGGCAATGGTTCGGCTTGTAGCACCGCCCGTTACCGCACTCAGTATAGCGTTTGATTCTGCATTCGTCCATGATGTCAACCTACCTTCTTCGTGTAGCTGGTGGCAAGCAGGATGTTCCGAATGCGCTCAAATGCTTCCGGGATGGGTTCTTTGGAAAAACTGAAAACGGCAGGATAACCGTTGATTACATGATATTGCTGGTCGGCATCACTGTCAGCCGCAGGAAGGTTCTCTGCGACCTGAGAAAACTTGTCGATCATTGTAGTGCCCTTTCTTTGATTTATCAGAATTTCATCGGCAGGGCATCCTTGCGGCACTTGCCGTTGTAGGCCGTATAGATGGGGAAAACGTATTTTTTCCATCCGGGCAGTTTGGCAGGATTATCCATACCGCTGCGATAAATCTCCATGGGGTGAACGCTGCGCAGCGCACGGATCAGCCGTTCCTCGCTGAACTCACCGTGATACAGTTCCACAAAGTGCATCATGCCCCGCAGGACAGATGCTCGGAACGAATCAGGCTTGCCCTCCCATGCGGCCACGATCAGCCGCAGGGCCTCGCAGTAAATTTTCTCGCCCATCTGGTTGTACAGCTTGAGCGCAGTGCCCACGCAGCTGATGCGGTAGTCACTCAGCTGTAAGCTGTCATAGTTGAAGTCCAGACCCACCCGCGGTTGGTGGCCGCGAGAAATGCAACGGAAGGAGCATCCTCGCCCACGACCTTGGCACGGAGCTTGATGCCCACTGTCAGCGGTGCGGCGTGACCGTTCTGCTCTGCGAAGAACAGGGCTTCCTGCTGCATCGTCAGGCCAGTGTAGATCTTACACAGAATCGGCAGATGTTTGCCGCCGTTGCGCAGGATACGCGCTTCAATGGTGTGCTGGCCATCCGTTACATAATACCGGCCATTGCGAAAGCTGACCTTCGGCTCGTTCGCCGTATATTCGTTGAAGTCTTTGGCGATCAGCTCAACGCGCTTGCGCTGGATGCCCCGCTGGTACAGCTCACGAGGATAGATCAGCTTACTGCTGTGAATGACCATCATCTGGTACGGCAGTGTGATATGAAAGGAAGCGGAGAAGTTATCCGCAGTGTTTTTCAGGCGCATCTCATTTCCTCCTTGATTCGCCAGATGTATTTTTCAGCTTCTTCCAGAATCTCAGCGACCTGCTGCTTACGCTTCGGGATGGTGAGCAAGGTGGGATTAAAGGTAAAGCTGTATTCGAGCCGCTGAATCATCGCATGAACAGCAGACTGTAGTTCGGTGTACATCATCATTTCCTCCACGCTCCCAGCGTCCTCAAAGGACGACTTGATGGGCGTGTAGGGATAGATGGGTGGCTTTCCATCCACCACTTCAGGAGGCGCGTAAGCCGCCTGAGAGCGGATGATCGGTTTGAGCTTTTGAATGCTGCCCATCGGATTCAGAGCAAGACTGATGGTGCCCTCGATGGTTCCAGTGGGCAAATCAACCATTACATCGTCACCGACTTTGTAGCCGTTTTCTTCCTGTAC
>ENA-UPXC01003127-UPXC01003127.1-human-gut-metagenome-genome-assembly--contig:-NODE-3127-length-17723-cov-4.150856_pt1 | contig 17723 bp, 16 predicted proteins | sample MGYA00250047_ERZ773371 | MGnify/ENA primary metagenome ERZ773371 (study PRJEB29103, sample SAMN06111975) | human gut metagenome | biome: human gut; feature: ankylosing spondylitis patient; material... | reverse complement strand
TGTGGTAGATGAAGTTTTACTGAGTCGCAGGGAAGATTCCGAAAGGTTGAAGAATCTCAGCACTGCCCAAACCTACACGGCCCCTATGGGCAGGAAGGCCCAGTCGGGCCCCGCGCCCCCCACCGGGATGTCCCACAGCAGGACGGCCCCGCCGAACAGGAGGAAAAACGCCCCCATCAGTCCCAGCACCCAGGCGCACAGCTCCGCCCGAGAATTTGGACGCCCCATGCCGCTCACCTCCTCTTTCATCCGGGCCTCTCCGCCCCGCCTCAGCTCTCCTGCAGGTCCTGCTTCAGCTCCGCCAGCAGGTTGAGGGCCTCGATGGGGGACAGGATGTTCACATCGGTCATCCGGAGCTTTTTCAGCACCCTCTGGCTGCCCAGGTCCATCAGGGAGACCTGCTCCCCGTCCGCCGGAAGGGCCGGTCCCCCGGCGGGGAGGACGCCGCTCCCCGACTCCAGCTCCTCCAGGATGGTCCGGGCCCGCCGAATGACCCGGTCGGGCACCCCGGCCAGCTTGGCCACCTCGATGCCGTAGCTCTGGTCCGCGCCCCCCCGGACGATCTTCCGCAGGAAGATCAGGTCGTTCCCCCGCTTCTTGGCGGCGATGTTGTAGTTCTTCACCCCGGGGATCTCCCCCTCCAGGGCGGTGAGCTCGTGGTAGTGGGTGGCGAACAGGGTCTTGGCCCCCAGCCGCTTCCGGTCGGCGCAGTACTCCAGCACCGCCCGGGCGATGGCCATGCCGTCATAGGTGGAGGTGCCGCGGCCGATCTCGTCCAGGATGAGCAGGGAGCGGGCGGTGGCGTTCTTCAGCAGTCCGGCCACCTCGTTCATCTCCACCATGAAGGTGGACTGTCCGGAGGAGAGGTCGTCGCTGGCCCCGATGCGGGTGAACACCCGGTCCACCACGCCGATGCGGGCGGAGCGGGCGGGGACGAAGGAGCCCATCTGGGCCATGAGGACGATGAGGGCCACCTGGCGCATGTAGGTGGACTTGCCCGCCATGTTGGGGCCGGTGATGATGGCGCACAGGTCCTCTCCGCTGTCCATGTGGGTGTCGTTGGGGACAAAGGGGGTGCCGGCGGGGAGCACCTTCTCCACCACCGGGTGGCGCCCCTCGGAGATGCTCAGGGAGTCGGAGCCGTCCACCTGGGGCATGCAGTAGCCGTTGACGGCGGCCACCACCGCGAAGGAGGTGAGCACATCCACCTGGGCCACGGCGGCGGCAGCCTTCTGGATCTGGGCCACGTGGGCGCAGGTCTGCTCCTTCAGCTGGCAGAAGAGCTGGTACTCCAGGGCCACCACCTTGTCCTGGGCGGAGAGGATGGTGTGCTCCAGGTCCTTCAGCTCCTGGCTGATGTACCGCTCGGCGTTGACGGTGGTCTGCTTCCGGGCCCAGTCGGGGGGCACCAGCCCGGTCTGGGACTTGGCCACCTCGATGTAGTAGCCGAACACCTTGTTGTAGCTCACCTTCATGTTCTTGATGCCGGTCTGCTCCTTGGTCCGGGTCTCCAGGTCGGCCAGCATCTCTGCCCCGTGGTCGATCACGTTGCGCAGGCGGTCCACCTCCTCGCTGTACCCCGGACGGATGAACTTGCCCTCCCGCACGGAGAAGGGGGGCTCGTCCACCAGGGCGGAGCTGAGCAGCGCCCGCAGCTGGGGCAGGTCGTCCATCTCCCGGCGCAGGGACTGGATCAGGGCGGAGGGGCAGCCCTCCAGCAGCTCCCGCAGCCGGGGCAGCCTGCCCAGTCCGGCGGACAGGGCGGCCAGGTCCCGGCCCCCGGCGGTTCCGTACACCACCCTGCCGATCAGGCGCTCCAGGTCGGTGATCTCCTTCAGGCAGAGCACCACCTCCTCCCGGGTGATGATGTCCTCCACCAGATCGCTCACCGCCTGCTGCCGGCGGTTGATCTGCACCGGGGAGAGGAGGGGGCGCTCCATCCATCCCCGGATCAGCCGCCGCCCCATGGCGGTGCGTGTCTTGTCCAGCACCCACAGCAGGGAGCCCTTCTTCTCCTTGCCCCGCAGGGTCTCGGTGAGCTCCAGGGTCTGCCGGGCGTTCAGGTCCAGCTCCATGAACTGGCCCGCGGTGTAGCAGGTGAGGGCGGCGATGTGGCTCAGGTCGGTCTTCTGGGTCTCGTACAGGTAGGAGAGCAGCCCCCCGGCGCACTGCACACAGGCCTGGTCCTCCGGGGGCAGGCTGTCCAGCCCGGTGCGGAACTGCTTTTGCACCAGGGGCAGGGCGGCCTCATAGCGGAAGCGGGCCTCCCCCCCGTTCTCACAGCGGCAGTCCAGCCGCTCCCGCAGGAACTGGGGCAGGCCCTCCAGGCTCCAGGCCCCGTCGGAGAGCACCGCCTCCCGGGGAGAGAAGCGGCCCAGCTCGTTTTTCAGGTGGTCCATGGCCTCCGCCCCCGCCGGAAAGGAGGTGACATAGAACTCGCCGGTAGAGATGTCGCACAGGCACAGCCCCAGCGCCCGGGAGTCGGCGTACACCCCGCCGATGTAGTTGTTTTTCCCCTCCTCCAGCATGGAGGAGTCGATGAGGGTGCCGGGGGTGATGATGCGGATGATGTCCCGGTCCACCAGCCCCTTGGCCAGGGCCGGGTCCTCGGTCTGCTCGCAGATGGCCACCTTGTAGCCCTTGGCGATGAGGCGGGCGATGTAGCTCTCGCAGGAGTGGTAGGGCACGCCGCACATGGGGGTGCGCTCCTCCGGGGGCTTGTTCCGGTCCCGGGTGGTGAGAGTCAGGTCCAGCTCCCGGGAGACCAGCTTGGCGTCCTCGTTGAACATCTCATAAAAATCCCCCAGCCGGAAAAAGAGGATGGAGTCGGGATACCGCTCCTTCATCTCCAGGTATTGGCGCATCATGGGGGTGATCTCAGCCATATCGGCACCGCCTTTCGGTAAAATAAAAGTAAAAAGTGCAAAATCCTGTGGAAAGTGTGGAAAAGTACAACGAAACAGACAGGAGGCGCACTAACCGCCAGCGCGCCTCCCGGGGGTCAGCTCTCCTCCGGCCCCCCCTGGTCGCTCCGTCCCGCCAGGTAGTCCAGGGTGACCCCGTAAAAATCCGCCATCCGGATCAGGGTGGACAGTTGGGGTTCCTGCTGACCGTGTTCATACCTCTGATAGGTGCGGAGGGGCACATCCAGCGCCTTTGCCGCATCTTTCTGCAACAGTTTCTTGGTCTCTTTCAGTTCCTGAAGCCGCGTTGAAAACGTCGCCATTTACACACCTCGTATTGACATGCCATTTTTGGCATGTTATAATCAAAATACGATAACCCGCAGAAGGGAGCGCTATTGTTTATGACTTCTTTTTGGGACCACTTATATCAATACGCCCAGGAACATCTGGTCGTCCGCTATCTCCAGGAGGAGCCCACCGGCTACGGCCGGCTCTCCATCCAGACGGACGCCCGCCGGCGGGGGCTGGAGGACCTGCTGCGGGGCCCCGCCGCCCGCTCCTTCCGCCGCCTCTGGGAGGAGCAGCAGGAGCTGCACAGCCTGGAGGAGCAGGCCCTCTTCCGGGCCGGGCTGTCCATGGGCCTGGCCCTGGGCGGCCGGGTCCGGGACTTGGAGTAGCCCCGCCTCCCGTCCCTCTGCGGGGCCCTTGGGGCGGGGGCTCCCCCCTCACTCCGCCAGCTCCCCGAACAGGGACCAGGTGTTGGCGTCGGTGATCCGCACCTGCCGGAACTGGCCGATCAGCTCCGCCGGGCCGTCCAGCCGCACCAGCCGGTTGCCCGGCGTGCGGGCGGCCAGGGGATACCGGGCGTCCCCGCTGTCCCCGTCGATCAGGCAGCGCAGGGTCTTCCCCACATAGGCCGCGTGCTTCTCCGCGGAGATCTGGTTCTGGAGGTCCACCAGGCGCTGGAAGTTGGCCTGCTTCTGCTGGTGGGGCATGGGGTCGTCCATCTGGGCGGCGGGGGTCCCCACCCGGGGGGAGAAGATAAAGGTGAACAGGGCGTCGAACCGCACCTGCTCCAGCAGGGACAGGGTCTCCTCAAACTCCTCCGTGGTCTCCCCGGGAAAGCCCACGATCACGTCGGAGGTGAGCACGATGTCCGGGATGAGCTCCTTCAGCCGCCGCACCTCGTCCAGGTACTGCGCCCGGTCATAGTGGCGGTTCATGGCCCGGAGCACCCGGTCATTGCCCGCCTGGAAGGGCAGGTGGAGCACCGGGGCCACCTTCCCGCACCGGGCCATGGTCTCGAACAGCTTCTGGGTGGCGTCCTTGGGGTGGGAGGTCATAAAGCGGATCAGGAAGTCCCCGGGCACGGCGTTCACCCGCTCCAGCAGGTCTGCGAAGTCCAGGGGCTCCTCCAGGTCCTTGCCGTAGGAGTTCACGTTCTGGCCCAGCAGGGTGATGTCCCGGTACCCCTCCGCCGCCAGCTGCTCCACCTCGGCCAGGATGTCCTCCGGCCTGCGGGAGCGCTCCCGGCCCCGGACATAGGGCACGATGCAGTAGGAGCAGAAGTTGTTGCACCCGTACATGATGGACACCCAGGCCTTTACCCGGTCCTGCCGCACCACCGGGATGCCCTCGGAGATGGAGCCCGCCTCCTCCGCCACCTGGAACACCCGCCCCCGCTGGGTGAGCAGGGTGTGGATGAACTCGGGAAAGCGCCAGAGGGCGTGGGGCCCGAACACCAGGTCCACGTGGCGGAAGGACTGCTTGATCTTCTCCGCCACATGGGCCTCCTGGGCCATGCAGCCGCACACGCAGATGATCTGCTCCGGGTGGCGGCGCTTCACGTGGACCAGGGCGCCCAGGTTGCCCAGCACCCGCTGCTCTGCGTGCTCCCGGATGGCGCAGGTGTTGAGCACGATGATCTGGGCCTGCTCCTCGTCCTGGGTAAAGCCGTAGCCCATCTCCCGGAGATAGCCCCGGATGCGCTCGGAGTCCGCCTCGTTCTGCTGGCAGCCGTAGGTGTCCACAAAGGCCAGGGGCTGGGCGGGCCGGGCGGCGCTGAGGGCCGCGACCTCCCGGCAGTACTGGAGCTGGCGGGAGATGTCCTCCGGGGAAATTCGGGTGGTCTGCTGTCTCATAGATCGCAACCTCCTGAGGGGGATTTGATGGTCGTCCGGCCCCTCCTGCTGCATGGAGACACCGATCAAATAATCATACCATTTTTCCCGAAAAAGCACAAGGCCGGACTTTTGCTTTTCGCCGCTTTTCCACCCGGTCCCCGCAGGGCGCGGCTCTCCGCCCCTCCCTGGAAAAATGCGGGCCCCCTCGCGGTTTTCCGTTGCGTTTCTCTCAAAAGGGTGATAGAATGAATCGTTAAATGGTTACACTGGAGGGAGACGTATCTCTCTCCTTCCCAACAGAGAGAAAAAGGGGGCTGTGCCATGCGGGTGCTGGTCATTGAGAAGGCGGCCGTAAAGCAGAACATCAGGGTGGTGAAGCGCCGTGCCGGAGGGGCCGCCGTCTACGGCGTCCTCTCGGGAGACGCCGGGGGCGCCGGCATCGCCGAGATGGCCGAGCTGCTCCGGGCCGAGGGCATCGGCCGCTTCGCCGTCAGCGAGGCGGAGGAGGCCGAGGCGCTGCGGAAGGCCGGCTTTGTGGACGAGGAGATCCTGATGCTCCGCTCCACCACCGACCGGGAGGTGCTGGAGCGGCTGGTGGACCTGAACGTGGTGTGCACCATCTCCTCCGTGGACACGGGCCTGGCCCTCAACGCCCTGGCGGAGAACCGCTCCACCGTGGCCGAGGCCCACATCCAGGTGGACACCGGCATGGGCTTCGGCGGCTTCCTGGTGGGGGAGCCGGAGAAGATCCTGCTGGCCTACCGCTCCCTGCCCAACGTGGCCCTGTCCGGCATTTACACCCAGATCCACGCCGCCCCAGCCGGCCAGGAGGCGGAGCACCAGCTCCAGCAGTTCCAGCGGGTGCTGGACGCCATCCACGCCGCCGGCTTTGAGACCGGCACCGTCCACGCCGCGGGGTCCTACGCCCTGATGCACTGCGATCTTGCCCGCATGGACGCGGTGCGGGCGGGCTCGGTCCTGCTGGGCCGCTGCCGCCGCACCAAAGACGACGGGCTCTCCACCGTGGGCCACGGGGAGGCCGGCATTGCCGAGATGCGCTGGCTGCCCAAGGGGCACACCGTGGGTGCGGAAAAGACCGCCGTTTTGAAAGCGCCCACCCGGGTAGCGGTGGTCCCTGTGGGCTATCAGCACGGCTTCGGGGTGGAGCGGCCCCGTCCCGCCGGCCTGCTGGGCACCCTGGGCCGCTGGCGGCGGGGCAGGCGGCTTTATGTCCGGGTGAACGGCCAGCGGGCCCGGGTCATCGGCTCTGTGGGCGTGAGCGAGACCCTGGTGGATGTCACCGATCTGAAGTGCTCCGCCGGAGATGTGGTCTCCTTCGACCTGGACCCCATGTACGCCCGGGGCTGTGTCCGCCAGTACCGGTGATCCTCCCTGCGATTTCAAGAAAAAGGTGTTTGCTATGTCCAGAACCGTGTCTTTTCAGCCGCTGCTCTTCGGCGGCGATATCAATGTTTACAGTGTGGCCCGTGCCTTCCACGAGGCCTATGGGGTGAAGAGCGTGGCCTTCGGCAAGTTCCACACCTTCCCCTGTGCCTTCAGCTCCATCATCGACTACCGCACCTGCCCCGACAATGAGGACCCCGCCGTCTTCCTCTCCAATGTAGAGAAGGTGGCCCTGGAGTTCTCCCACAAGACCGTCATCGTCCTGGGCTGCGGGGACAGCTATGTGCAGCTGTGCGCCCACCTGAAGGACCAGTTTCCCCGAAACGTGGTGGCCCCCTACATCGACGGCGCCCTGCTGGACCGCCTCATCAACAAGGAGCACTTCTACGAGCTGTGCGACCAGCACGGCATCGACCACCCGGCCACCTTTATCTACGACGGCTCCATGGGCCACGACTTCACCCTGCCCTTCGGCCCCCCCTATGTGGCCAAGCCGGCCGACAGCGTGGCCTACTGGGAGCACGAATTCGAGGGGGTGAAGAAGGTCTTCATCTGTCAGACCTGGGAGGAGCTGCTCCATGCTCTGGACCTGGTGTACGCCTCCGGCTACCCCGACCATATGGTGATCCAGGAGTTCATCCCCGGAGACGACACCTACATGCGGGTGATGACCAACTACTCCGACCGCAGCGGCCAGGTGAAGCTGATGTGCCTGGGCCATGTGCTGCTGGAGGAGCACTCCCCCCACGGCATCGGCAACCACGCCGTCATCATCACCGAGTACGACGAGGCCCTTTCCCTGAAGATCAAACAGCTGCTGGAGGAGCTGCATTACACCGGCTTCTCCAACTTTGACATCAAGTACGACAGCCGGGACGGCAAGTACAAGCTCTTCGAGATCAACTGCCGCCAGGGGCGCAGCAATTACTACGTCACTGGCGCGGGATACAACATCGCCAAGCTGCTGGTGGAGGACCGGATCGAACACCGGGAGCTGCCCTTCGTCATCACCAAAAACCACGCCCTGTGGCGGATGGTTCCCAAAAAGGTGGCCTTCAAATTCATCCCCAAGGCATATCACCCCCAGATGAAGGCCCTGATCCGGGCGGGGGCGTCCACCCACAGCCTGGAGTACCACCGGGACTATACCCCGGCCCGCATCTGGCGGGTATGGAAGACCCACATCGGCAACATGGTCCGCTTTGACCGCCACAACAAGGTCCCGGAGAACTGAGCAGACTGGAGGGAAGCCATGTCAACTGTCAAGACCCGCGGCGCCAAGGGCGCCAGAGAGCCCCGGGAGCCCAAGCTGGGCGTGCTGGGGGGGATGGGGCCCCAGGCCACCCAGGTGTTCTATCAGTACGTGCTGGACCGGACAGAGGCCTCCTGCGACCAGGAGCATCTGCCCGCCCTGATCCTGTCTGACACCGGGGTCCCGGACCGGACCGCCTCCATCCTCACCGGGAACACCGAGCCTATGTACCAGCGCCTGCTGGCCGACGCCCGCCTGCTGGAGGAGTGCGGCTGCACCGTCATCGCCATCCCCTGCAACACCTCCCACTACTTCGTGGACCGCATCCAGCAGGAGATCGGCATCCCCATCCTCCACATGATCCGGGAGACCGCCCGGACCTTGGTGGCCCAGGGGAAGCGCCGCCCCGCCATCCTTGCCACCGACGGCACCATCCGCACCGGCCTGTATCAGAAGGAGTGCGCCGCCTTCGGCCTGGAGGCCGCCCCTCCGGAGCCCGCTGTCCAGCGTCTGGTCATGTCCATCATCTACGAGGAGATCAAACGGGGGGAGCGGGGCAGCCGGGAGAAATTTGCCCAGATCGACCGCGCTCTGGCCTCCATGGGCTGTGACTGCGCCATTCTGGGCTGCACCGAGCTGTCCGTCTTCCGCAGCTACCACAGCCTGCCCCCCTTCTACGTGGACGCCATGGAGGTGCTGGCCGAGCTGGCCGTCGTCCGCTGCGGCAAACAGCTGCGCACCATCTAAGAAAACATCTCCGGGGCGGTGCCTGCCCACGCCCGCCGTTGGAACGTACTCCGCAAATTGAAAATGGGGGTGGCGCCCCCATCCACACATGACAACACCAGGAGGTTTGCTCTATGGATCTCACGCCCCACACCCTGGGCGAATACTGCGCCCTGCTGGAGCCCCAGCTGGCCGCTCCTCTGCCCGAGGGGCTGGACCTGTCCCAGTCCGTCGCCCTGGTCTCCTGCGACAGCCAGGAGGTGGTCCCCGGCACTCTCTTTCTGTGCAAGGGCGCCCACTTCAAGGAGGCCTATCTGTCCCAGGCCGCCCAGCGGGGCGCGGTGGCCTATGTGAGCCAGACCCCCTACCCTGCCGTGGATCTGCCCTGCATCCTGGTGTCCGACATGCGCCAGGTGATGGCCCCCCTGGCCGACCGGTACTACGGCCATCCCTCCGGGCTCCTGTCGGTCATCGGCATCACCGGCACCAAGGGCAAGTCCTCCACCGCCTATTATCTGAAGTATATCCTGGATGAGTATCTGGCGGAGCAGGGCGGGCCGGAGAGCGGCATCATCTCCTCCATCGACACCTACGACGGCTCGGAGCGCTTCGAGTCCCACCTCACCACGCCGGAGCCCCTGGATCTCCAGCGGCACTTTGCCCACGCGGTGGCGGCCGGCATCCCCTACCTCACCATGGAGGTGTCCAGCCAGGCGCTGAAGTACCACCGCACCCTGTGCACCCGCTTCGCCGCCGCCTGCTTCCTGAACATCGGCCTGGACCACATCTCCCCCATCGAGCACCCCGACTTTGAGGACTACTTCTCCTCCAAGCTGCGGATCTTCGCCCAGGCGGAGGTGGGGTGCGTCAATCTGGACTGCGAACACGCCGGCCGGGTGCTGGTCGCCGCCCAGGCGGGCAGCCGCCAGGTCATCACCTTCTCCCAGAAGGACCCGGAGGCGGACATCTATGCCTCCCAGGTACGCAAGCGGGGCAACGACATCCTGTTCCGGGTGCGTTCCCGCCGCTTTTCCCGGGAGTTCCGGCTGACCATGCCCGGCCTGTTCAACGTGGAGAACGCCCTGGCCGCCATCGCGGTGTGCGAGGGGCTGAACATCCCGGAGCGGGCCGTCTATGTGGGGCTGATGAAGGCCCGGGTCCCCGGCCGCATGGAGGTGTACACCAATGCGGACAGCCACATCGTGGCCATCGTGGACTACGCCCACAACCGCATGTCCTTCGAGACCCTGTTCCGCTCCGTTCAAACGGAGTACCCCGGCCGCCGGGTGGTCACCGTGTTCGGCTGTCCGGGGAAAAAGGCCCTGGACCGCCGGCGGGACCTGGGGGAGATCTCCGGCCGCTGCTCCGACCTGGTGGTGCTGACGGAGGAGGACTCCGGGGAGGAGGACACCCTCTCCATCTGCCGGGAGATCGCCTCCTATGTGGAGGCCCAGGGCTGCGACTACTCCATCGAGCCCAACCGGGGGGAGGCCATCCGCCAGGCGGTGCTGGGCTGCCGGGAGCCCTCCGTCCTCCTCATCACCGGCAAGGGGGCGGAGACCCGCCAGAAGCGGGGCACCGAGTATATCGACACCCCCTCTGACGTGGACTATGTCCAGTCCTTTCTTCAGGAGTACGACGTGCGCCACGGCCTGGACGGCATGGAGAAGGTGCGCTCCCTGCTGTCCATTCTGCCCATCCTCAAGCGGGACGAGGGCCGGACCGTTGTGGTGAAATACGGCGGCTCCGCCCTGGGGGCGGAGGCGGCCACCGACACCACCCTCCAGGACGTGGCCGCCCTGCGCATGGTGGGCGTCCGGGTGGTGCTGGTCCACGGCGGCGGCAAGCACATCACCGCCCTGCTGGACAAGCTCCAGGTGCCCACCCGTTTCGAGAACGGCTACCGCTATACCGACCAGGCGGTGCTGGAGACGGCGGAAATGGCCCTCTCCGCCCAGGTAAACAAGGCCATCGTCTCCCGTCTGAGCCAGCTGGAGGTGTCTGCCGTAGGCCTGTCCGGCAAGGACGGCGGCCTGCTCACCGCTGTGGAGAAGGACCCGGCCCTGGGCCGGGTGGGGTCCATCACCCGGGTGGAGCCCCGTATCCTTCAGACCCTGCTGGACGGGGACTTCCTGCCGGTGGTCTCCCCCATCGCCGCGGGGGAGGACGGCGGCGGCTTCAACTGCAATGCCGACGACGCGGCCCGGGCGGTGGCGGCGGCTCTGGGGGCGGACAAGCTGATCTTCCTCACCGACACCGCCGGGGTGCTTATCGACAGCCACAACAGCAAGACTGCCGTCCCCCACATGGATGTGAAGCGGGCGGAGGAGCTGATCGACACCGGGCTCATTGCCGGAGGCATGGTGCCCAAGGTGCGGGGCTGTATCCAGGCCATCCGCGCCGGGGTGGGCGAGGTGTCCATCCTGGACGGCCGGGTGGAGCACGCCCTGCTGCTGGAGATGCTCAACCAGCGGGTCCAGGGGACCACCATCACCGGCTGACCCCCGTTCAAAAGAAAACGGGGCTGTCTTTTCCGCTTTTTCCACAAGCTGAAACGGCGCCCCCGCCTGTGGCGGGGGCGCCGTCTATTTCAATTTTCAAGGTCCGGCTGGCGGGTGGAGGTCCGCCGGCCGGGCCGGTTTTCATTGGCTCTGTGCTCTCTTTACAGGATCGCGTCCAGGATCACGTCTTCCAGCTGGAGGGGGTCCAGCTGGCCCCGGTTGCACCGATCGGCCAGCCGGTCCATCTCTCCCCGGTCAATGGAGACGTCCCGGTACTGCGCTACCGGCGGCGCGTCTTTCCTGTCCCGCCGATAGCAGTCGATCCCGTACACCTGCCGTGCCCCTGCCTCCTGAAAGGTCATCTGGCACTCATTCGGGCGGTAGAGATACTGCATGAGTCCCTCTCACCTCGCTTTTCAACACATCTAAACTGATATTTGATTCGCTGGCGATATGGATCACCGTGGACAGCTTGGGGTTGACCCGGCCGGCCTCCATGTCCAGATAGTGCCGGGGGGACACCCCGCACCGCTCGGCCGCTTCCTCCTGGGTCAGCTCGTTCTCCCTCCTCCAGGTGTACAGGAGCCTGGAAAAGCGCCATTTCAGCGCCATCAGCTCCCCGCCGGTCTGAAGGATCAGCCCGTCCTCCGGCCCGCACCCGTCTGCCACAGAAGCAGCACAGACAGGACCAGAACGGTCTGTCCGCTCCACCTCCGTGTTACCAGCGGGGCGAGTCCGCTCCATATGGTGTACCATCCGTCATCTTTTGGCCGTCACCTCGTTGGTGTAGACGGAGCGGAGGTCCCCGCCGCCGTTCCGCTCGGCGTACACACCAACCAGGGCACGGTAGTCCCGTCCGATGACCGTATCCTCAAAATCGAAGGTCCCGTAGTATGCCGGAGTATCCTGCTCGTACATCTCCAGCTCTTCCTTCGTATATTTTTTCAGTGTCGTCCAGGTCTTTCCTCCGTCATCGGACTCCTGAACGGTGATATAGCTGACCCCCACCTCGTCGGAGGTGCGGACCGCCTCCACATCCGCGTGGATGCGGACCACGCCGTCGCTCTTCGCGGTGGCCCACACACTGTATATGGCCAAATAGTCGCTGGCACGGGCAAAGGCGGTGGTCATCAGCAGTCCGGCCAGCATGGCACAGGCCAGCAGCACGGCGCAGCCGCGGGAAATCTTCTTTTTCATCGGTTCTCTTTCCTCTCTGTTCTCTTTTCTAAGTATAGATGGAGTCGATCATCTGCTCCAGCTCCTCCTCCGTCACATCTCCTATAATTGACACTATATTGAGCCCATTGGTCCATGATGCGGTATAAATTGCTCTGTTTTGAGCAAGAGAATGTTCCACACCGCCTCTAATGTATTTTACATCCTGCTGTCCGTTCTCTTTCTCAACGGATATTCTATCCAACTCTTCCTTCGAGTTGTAGTTTCTGACCGTAACTTGTACAGCTTTTTCTTCACATTGATATACTGCCATAATCCTTATAAAATCAGGGTCTACATCAATGTCAATCCTCTCAGTCTCAAACCCCTCCGGCACCCACTTGGGCGCCAGCGGCTCGGTGATGCCATACGCATCCAGCGCCTCCTGCAGAGAGGTGAACTCCAGCTCCTCCAGGGGCGGCTGGGCAGAGGTCTGGCCGGACTGGCTGGCCCCGGGGGGGACGATCTGAAGCGTGCCCTGGGTCAGATGGACCACGGACTCCCACAGCCTGGAACTGCCGGCCATGCTCCCCAGGCCAAAGAGGACGGCGACCACGGCGGCAGCGATCAGTGTGCGCGGAAAATGGCGGAAACGGCGGAGGCCGGCAGGACGGGACACTGCCGCTTGGGCCGCCGGCTCCTCCGGCGGCGTGGACCTGCTTTCCTCGCCGGCGCGCTCCTCCAGGAACCGCTGGAGGGATGCCTCCGGGTCCAGTTCCAGGCCCAGGGGCTCCTTCTCCTCCAGGACGTCCAGATAGAGGCGGATCAGCTCCGGGTCACAGCTCTGATCCGTCATCTCCTCCATCCGCGCGTCCAATTCCTCCAGGATCTCGCCGGCAGATAAATTTTCCAGATGCCGCTGGATTAAAACCAAGTCCCCACTCCCCCCGTCCGGCGGGGCGACTCGCTTTTCCGACATCTCGACACCTCCTTACTTTTTATATCCTTAAAAAACTTCATTTCGTTACAGGTTCCCCAAAGTTTCTTCAAATTTTTTCAGCTTCTCCCTCAGACGAAACAGGCGCACCCGGCACTGGATCTCCGTCATGCCCATCTTTTCCGCGATCTCCTGATAGCGGTAGCCCTCCAGCCGGAGGCGCACGATCCGCCGGTCCGCCCGGGATGTGTCGGGCGGAAGGTAGTCACTCAGATACAGCCTCCGCTCCACAGGTGCCGCAGGCGGGTGGGCCAGCTCGTCCAGCGGCACCGTGCGGACCTTCTCCATGTCCTCCCGCATCTTCTTGAGTTTGATCTTCAGGGCCTCCCAGAGCCAGCCCCTGGGATTTGGATGGTGCTTCACCCGCTGTCCCTGCTCCCAGTTCCCAGTTCTTCCAACATTCCGCGAATGTGTCCTGCGCCACGTCCTCCGCCAGGCCGATATCGCCCAGCCTGCGCGCGGAGTAGGCCGTCATTTGCTCCAACATCTCCAGGTAAATCCTGGAAAACAGCGGATCACAGTCAAAATCCGACACTTTTTACCCTCCCTTCACACAATTGGCGGGGTCCATCATATCATACCTCCCCGCGCTTTTCAATGACTCGGGCCGGAAACAGCCCCATCCACATAAAATCGCCGTTTTCCCTTGTAAATTAGCGGAAAAGCATCTATAATGGACAAAAGAATACCCGGGACGCCCGCGGCGCCCTGGAGTCACAGAAAATGGAGAGGATCACCTATGAACCGCACCACCATCGCCGCCATCTTCGCCGACCAGGACAAGCTGGGCGGAAAGACGGTCACCGTCTGCGGCTGGGCCCGCACCATCCGGGACATGAAGACCTTCGGCTTTATCGAACTGAATGACGGCTCCTGCTTCAAAAATCTTCAGGTCGTCATGGACGCCAACATGCTGGACAACTACAAGGACATCGCCGGCCAGAACGTGGGGGCCGCCCTCATCATCACCGGCACCGTGGTCCTGACCCCCCAGGCCAAGCAGCCTCTGGAGGTCAAGGCCCAGACCATCGCTGTGGAGGGAGCCTCCACCCCCGACTACCCCCTTCAGAAAAAGCGCCACACTGTGGAGTATCTGCGCACCATCCAGCACCTGCGGCCCAGGACCAACCTGTTCTCCGCCGCCTTCCGGGTGCGCTCCGTGGCCGCTCACGCCATCCACTGCTTCTTCCAGGACCGGGGCTTCGTCTATGTCCACACCCCCATCATCACCGCCAGCGACTGCGAAGGGGCGGGCGAGATGTTCCAGGTGACCACCCTGGACCTGAACAACGTGCCCAAAAATCCTGACGGCACCGTGGACTATACCCAGGACTTCTTCGGCAAGCGGGCCAGCCTCACCGTCTCCGGCCAGCTCAACTGCGAGAACTTCGCCATGGCCTTCGGCAACGTGTACACCTTCGGCCCCACCTTCCGGGCGGAAAACTCCAACACCCAGCGCCACGCCGCCGAGTTCTGGATGATCGAGCCGGAGATGGCCTTTGCCGATCTGAACGACTACATGGACACCGCAGAAGCCATGATCAAGTATATCATCCGCACTGTGATGGAGAAGTGCCCCGATGAGATGAACTTCTTCAACTCCTTTGTGGACAAGGGCCTCAAGGAGCGGCTGGAGCACGTAGCCTCCTCTGACTTCGCCCGGGTGAGTTACACCGAGGCAGTGGAGCTTCTGAAGCAGAACAATGACAAATTCGACTACAAGGTGGAGTGGGGCGCCGACCTCCAGACCGAGCACGAGCGCTATCTGACGGAGCAGGTGTACCAGCGCCCCGTCTTTGTCACCGATTACCCCAAGGAGATCAAGGCCTTCTATATGCGCCAGAACGACGACGGAAAGACCGTGGCTGCGGCGGACTGCCTGGTCCCCGGCATTGGTGAGATCATCGGCGGCTCCCAGCGTGAGGAGCGGCTGGATGTGCTGGAGGCCCGCATCCAGGAGCTGGGCATGAATCCGGAGGACTACTGGTGGTACTGTGATCTGCGGCGGTACGGCTCCTGCCGGCACGCCGGCTTCGGCCTGGGCTTCGAGCGGATGGTCATGTACCTCACCGGCATCAGCAATATCCGGGACGTGGAGCTGCACCCGAGAACGGTGGGCAACGCGGAATTCTGATCGGCCCGTTTTGACCGGGACCGCCCCCGCAGGGGCGGTCCTGTCCTTTTTGTCTGGAGCCTTTTACTCCGCCAGCCGCTTTTCGTATTTCTTGAGCAGGTCCTCGATGGCCTCATCGAGCAGTCTGGATTTGGGGATCCGGGTCTTTTGAGCAAGGATATCAAAATCCTTCATCAGCTCATTTTTCAGGGAAGAGGTGAACCGGGTCCGGTTCACCAAAATTGCCTCAGCCATGCTGCGCCTCCTGCACCATTTTATTCTGCGCCCCATTCCGCTCTGCGCTCCCGGGGCGAAGTCTCCCTCTGCCGGTCCCCCTTGGCAGGGGCCTCAAAGGGGCGGGGTTCTCTCTGCCTTATAGTATATAGACAGCGGAGGGAAAAAACAAGGACTGAAATCACCAATTAGCGACACAAAATAACTCTTTATCAACAGGGGCCGGCGGAAAAAGGCATCGGTACTGTCAAAAGAGTGACTGTGCTGCTTTTTCGAAAAAGCACCAGTCTGCCGTGCGCAGGGTTTGTGCGCCTGCGGCGGACAAACTCCACACTTACAGCCTGAGAAATGTTTTCCCCAGCGCACATGCCGCCGGGGAAAACAGATCAGGTCTTGATCCGCGCCTGCGGGTGCGGACTCTGGGAGGCTTTTTCCATAAGCTGAGGCGCCGCGGTCTCCCTGACGGGAGACCGCGGCGCCCTGCACAGTTGGAAGGGGGATCAGGATGAGGAAATCGGGATCAGAAGATGCCCTGAGCCATCATGGCGTCGGCCACGCGCTGGAAGCCCACGATATTGGCGCCGGCCACCAGGTCATAGCCCAGGCCGTAGCGCTCGGCGGCCGCCACAGAGGAGTGATAGATGTTCGCCATGATCTGATGCATCTTGGCGTCCACTTCCTCGGCGGTCCAGTACAGCCGCTCGGCGTTCTGGGCCATCTCCAGGGCGGACACGGCCACGCCGCAGGCGTTGACGGCCTTGGAGGGGGCGATCACCATGTGCTTCTGCTCCTTCAGGAACTCCAGAGCGTCGTTGGTGGTAGGCATGTTGGCAACTTCGATGTAGTACTTGATGCCGCTGGCGGCGATCTTCTTGGCGGAGTCCATGTTGACATCGTTCTGGGTGGCGCAGGGCATCATGATGTCCACCTTGTCGGCGCCCAGGCCCCAGGGCTTCTCCCCGGCATGGAACTCACAGCCGAACTTGTCGGCGTAATCCTGGACCTTGTCGCGGCCAGAGGCGCGCATCTCCAGCAGATAGTTGATCTTTTCGTCGGTGACAGCGCCATCGGGATCGTAGATGTAGCCGTCGGGGCCAGCGATCGCGACCACCTTGCCGCCCAGCTCGGCAGTCTTCTTCACCACGCCCCAGCCTACGTTGCCGAAGCCGGAGATGGCCAGCCGCTTGCCCTCGATAGACTCGCCCTCGTGCTTGAGGACCTCCACCAGATAGTACACGGCACCAAAGCCGGTGGCCTCCGCGCGCATGATGGAGCCGCCGGTGGTCACGGCCTTGCCGGACAGAGCGCCGAATTCGGAGGCGCCCACCAGACGGCGGTACTGGCCATACATATAGCCGATCTCACGGCCGCCGCAGCCCAGGTCGCCGGCGGGGCAGTCGATGTCCTGGCCGATGTGGCGGTACAGCTCGGTCATGTAGGCCTGGCAGAAACGCATGACCTCGGCGTCGCTCTTGCCGCGGGGATCAAAGTCAGAGCCGCCCTTGGCGCCGCCGATGGGCAGGCCGGTCAAGGCATCCTTGTACACCTGCTCAAAGCCCAGGAACTTGATGATGGACAGGTTGACGGAGGGATGGAACCGCAGGCCGCCCTTGTAGGGGCCCAGGGCGCCGTTGAACTGGACGCGGTAGCCGCGGTTGACCTGATAGTGGCCCTGGTCATCCAGCCAGGTGACACGGAACTCGATGGTCCGCTCGGGCTCGATCATCCGCTCCAGAAGGGATGCCCTCTCATACTCGGGATGGGCGTCGATCACGGGGGCCAGGGAGGTCAGGACCTCCTCCACGGTCTGCAGGAACTCAGGCTCGCCGGCATTCTTCTGACGGCACTCTTCCAGAACTCGGTCGATATACTTGCTCATTGCACTCATTCCTCCTAATTGATATATGTGTGTGTTTGGTCAAAATCTGACGGATTCCCTTCATTTCAGGGAAGGGGCTCCGTTTTGCCCTCTTCATGTATAGCATAACACAATTCCAGCAGAGCGCAAGCACGTTTTTTGTGGATGTTACCACAACAAAAAAACTGTGGCATGAGAAAAACAAAACATCCCATTTAAAAAATCGATCGATTTTCCCAAAAAAGGCCGCGGCCTCATAAGATGGCCGCGGCAGCGGAGAAAATGCAGGATTTTAGTCAAATGCCAGTCCAAGATAGGCGGTGCGGGACCAGTCCCAGGCCTCCTCCCGATCCGGGGAGAGCCACTTGAGCATCCCAAACTGCCAGCCGCCGGACGCTGCCGGACGCTGGGCCAAAGGGCCCCGCACCAGAAAGCGCTCCCCCGGGACCACCCG
>ENA-UPXC01003115-UPXC01003115.1-human-gut-metagenome-genome-assembly--contig:-NODE-3115-length-17794-cov-4.510583_pt1 | contig 17794 bp, 19 predicted proteins | sample MGYA00250047_ERZ773371 | MGnify/ENA primary metagenome ERZ773371 (study PRJEB29103, sample SAMN06111975) | human gut metagenome | biome: human gut; feature: ankylosing spondylitis patient; material... | reverse complement strand
AAATCACCTCCGTCTTATGGCGTGTCACATGACAGTTGATATTGACTGCACAGGGCATGCCTGCAATATGGGTCGGTAAAGTCTCGATATTCAGTCCGATTGCTGTGGTCTTTCCTCCAAATCCCTGCGGTCCGATACCAAGCTTATTGATCTTCTCCAGCATCTCTTTTTCCAGATCTGCATAGAACGGATCCGGATTTTCGGAATCCAGCGGACGCATCAAAGCTTTCTTAGCCAGCAGCGCACATTTATCAAAGGTTCCTCCAATACCAACGCCAACCACCATAGGCGGGCAGGGATTCGGACCTGCGGTCTCTACGACTTCCAGGATAAAATCCTTGATTCCCTGAAGTCCTGCTGAAGGCTTGAACATACGGATCATACTCATATTTTCGCTGCCAAAGCCTTTCGGTCCTACGGTCACTTTAATCTTGTCACCAGGCACGATCTCTGTATAGAGCATTGCCGGAGTATTATCCCCTGTATTGCCTCTGCGAACTGGATCTTTCACTACAGATTTTCGTAAATATCCTTTATCATAACCTCTGCGTACACCTTCATCAATTGCTTCTGCAAGATCTCCGCCTGTCAGATGTACATCCTGTCCGATCTCCAGGAACACACAGGCCATACCTGTATCCTGACAGATCGGTACATTCTCTGCATCCGCAATTTTATAATTTTCAATGATATTATCGAGTACCCCCTGGGCGATCTCCCCATCCTCGCAGGCACGGCAATGCTCAATAGCACATTTCACATCGGATGGAAGATGCTCATTTGCCTCGATGCACAGTCTCTCGACCACATCCGTGAGCTGACTGACATTTACTTCACGTATCATGATAAACCTCCTCTTATGGAACTTTTTGTCTATTGTAACACGGACAGACATAGGGTGCAAAATCTTCCTGTGTCTGTCCGTCCAGTTTTATCAATTATCGCTGCTCATGTCTTGCATAATTCGGCAGGAGCATCGGCGACATTTTTCCTGTATGAATATCTGCTTGCTCCAGTTCATCTTCATAATGATAAATATGATCCAGATTCAGCTTGCCAAGCTCAACATCCTTGCATTTTGCTGCAGCCTTTTTGCCGGCATTACGTCCAAATACGATCACATCCAGCAGGGAATTACCCATCAGCCGGTTGGTTCCATGGATTCCTCCTGCTGCTTCTCCTGCAACTAAGAGGTTCGGGATCTCTTTTGTAAATCCATCTCCATTGATCTCAAGTCCTCCATTCTGGTAGTGAAGGGTCGGATAGATCACGATCGGAACTTTTCTCATGTCGATGCCATAGTTCATGTACATACGGAACATTGCCGGGATCCGTTTTTCAATGGTTCCTTCTCCTCCGAGGATCTCGATCATCGGAGTATCCAGCCATACACCTTTGAGTCCGCCTGGAACTTCTACACCGCGGCCTTCTCTGCACTCACGGATGACGCCGGAAGCGTTGACATCACGGGTCTCCAGCGGATGAATATAAGCCTCACCCTCAGCATTGACCAGCTGAGCACCGACAGAACGTACTTTTTCTGTCACCAGCGCACCAAGGATCTGAGAAGGATACACAGCTCCCGTCGGGTGATACTGGATGGAATCCTGATACAGCAGTGCTGCGCCGGCACGGTATCCTAACACCAGACCATCTGCTGTTGCTCCATAGTGGTTAGAGGTCGGGAATCCCTGGTAATGCATTCTTCCTGCACCGCCGGTTGCGATCACGACTGTCTTGGCTCTTGCCACCATATAATCTCCGGTCTCCATATTCTGGAGAACGGCTCCTGCAACCTGACCTTTTTCATCTTTCAGAAGCTCTACAGCAGAGGTGAACTCAACCACCGGAATTCCCAGGTTCAGAACTTCATCCCTGATGGTACGCATGATCTCAGATCCAGAATAATCCTTTGCTGCGTGCATTCTCTTTCTGGAAGTTCCGCCACCGTGAGTGGTGATCATGGTTCCATCTGTCTCTTTATCAAACTCAACACCCAGTTCATTGAGCCATTTGATCGCATCCGGGGCTTCCATAACCAGTCTCTTTACCAGCTCTGGTTTTGCAGCGAAATGTCCGCCGCCGAAGCAATCCAGATAGTGCTGTACCGGAGAATCATTCTCCTTATCTGCTGCCTGGATTCCTCCCTCTGCCATCATTGTATTGGCATCACCGATTCTAAGCTTGGTTACGATCATAACGTCTGCTCCGGCGTTGTGCGCCTCAATGGCACAGGAAGAACCTGCTCCGCCGCCGCCGATCACAAGCACATCCACATCATAATCAATTTTTGTAAGGTCGATCTTCTCATGGAGCAGACGGCTGGTGGAATGCAGCATCTCTGCCAGCTCTAACGGTGCCTTCTGTCCTTTGTTCGGTCCCACCTTGATCTGGGCAAATGCATCTGGATTATAATCCGGATGGAACTCTTTCAGAAGAGCATCCTTTTCATCTGCGGTCAGACGTCTGGGCTCTGTTGCCATACGCTCTGCTCTTGTAGCTTCTACCTTTTTGACCGACTCCATCATATTTTCTGGATATGGTGCATACATTTTTCATGCCCTCCCTATTTCTCAATCTCTCTGTTGTTATAAAGCTCCTGCATCTCCGTGATCGGCTTGTGCATGATCTGCTCGATCAGATCATCATAAGCGCCTTCATGGATCTCTTCCACACGTTTGGTCAGATGCTTTGCTTCCGGAGCAATGTATTTACCAGTCAAACGTCTTGCCAGCAGTCCTACCATCGAATGAGAAATCTCTGCCGGACAACGAACAGAACAGCATCCGCAGCTTACGCAGTCAAAGGACTCTTCTGCACATTTCTCCAGTTCTCCTCTCTGTGCATAAGCAATATACTGCATGACATTAAGACTCTGGGTACAGGCTTTGGTACAGGCATTACAACCAATACAGCTGTAGATCTCCGGATAAAGTTCCATCATCACCTGCTGACCCGGCTTCAGATCATTGATATCATAGGTTCGTTTATCTGTCGGAAAGAACGGAATGCTTGCCACATACATGCCTTCCTGTACCTGCGTCTGACAGGCCAGACAGGTCTTCAGCTCATTCTTTCCCTTGATTCTGTAAATGGTTGCACAGGCACCACAGAAACCGTGGCGGCAGCCACATCCTCTCTTTAATGTATATCCGGCATATTCCATAGCAGTCATGATGGTCAGATCTGCAGGAACACTGTATTTCTTACCGAAGAAATAGACATTTACCATATTTTCCATTTTCGTCATCCTTTCTCTAGTACTCCGCAGGCATATCATCCAACTCATCGCAACGGAATACCGGGCCGTCTTTGCACACATATTTGGTTCCAATATTGCAGCGTCCACATTTACCAACACCGCACTTCATACGAAGCTCCAATGTGGTATAGACCTGATCTCTTGAAAATCCAAGTTCTTCCAGACCTGCAAGTACAAACTTGATCATAATAGGCGGTCCACATACCAGAGCGGTCTTATCCGTGTCAAATCCAATCTCTTTTAAATAGGTCGGAACAAATCCCACATGACCGTCCCAGCCTTCCTGTTCCCGGTCAATAGTCAGATATACATTGACATTTTCTGCCTTCATCCAGACTTCCTGGATCTCTTTTAACTGTACCAGATCATCTGCGGAACGGGATCCATATAAAATATCAACGGTTCCGTAATCTGCCCGGTTGTCCAGCACATAATTGATTACAGAACGAAGTGGTGCAAGTCCGATACCTCCGGCGATAAACAGCAGATTTTTACCTTTCAACTTATCCTCCACCGGAAAATGGTTTCCATAGGGTCCGCGGACGGTAATCTCATCGCCTACTTCCAGACTGTGCAGCGTCTCTGTCAGACTTCCGCATTTCTTGATACTGAACTCCTGATATTCCTTATTGGTCGGTGAAGAAGTAATCGAAAACATTCCTTCACTGACTCCCGGTACACACAGCATGGCACACTGTCCAGGCATATGTTCAAATAATTTTCCACCCTCCGGAGCATTGACCCGGAACGTCTTTACATCCGGTGTCTCCTGACGGATATCTGTGATCACTCCAACCTGAGGGATCAGCACATCTTCTGTATAGTTTTTATGACAGGTACATTCGCTCATGCCTTTTCTCCCCCTTCTTTTTCAAATGCTTTGATCACTTTTACAATATTCAGGGCAGACGGACATTTTTCCACGCAGCGGCCACAGCCAACGCAGGAATACATGCCCTTATTGTTTGCCGGGAAATACACCAGCTTGTGCATAAAACGCTGACGGAATCTCTGCATCTGGCTGGTACGGTTGTTGCCGTGTGCCATCATGGTGAAATCTGAATACATACAGGAATCCCAGCAGCGGAACCGTTTCACGCCATGTCCTGTATCATAATCTTTGATATCATAGCACTGACAGGTCGGACATACAAAAGTGCAGGTACCACAAGCCAGACAAGGTTTGTAAAGCTCCTCCCACAGCGGAGAATCGAATCTCGTCTCTGTGGCATCTCCATCCCAGCCTTCCAAAGAGAGATGGCTGTATGGAAGCTTCTCTACGATCGCACGGATCGCTGTCTGTTCTTCAGAAAGCTTCTTCTCGTCTTTTGTATCTGCATCCGTCAAAAGTCCTGACAGAATTTCCGTCAATGTCTGTCCCTTCTCAGTCAGGGCTTTCCAGTACAGTTCTTCTCCTGCAAACCAGGCTGCCACATCTGCAGCCGGTTCTGCACAGTCAATACCAAATACCTTGCAAAAACAGCTTTCCTCCGGCTCATGACAGGCAATCGCCACCATGGTTCCATGCTCTCTTCTTGCTGCATAAAAGCTGTCCACCGGATCTGCTAAAAACACCTGATCCAGCACCTTCACACCCTGTACATCACAGGCTCTCATGCCAAATACGGTAAATCTCTGCTCTTTTAACGCTTCCGGCTCGACTTTGAGCTTGCGTCCTTCCCGTTCACAAGTATAGAGATTTTCACTCTGGGGGAAGAAAACATCTTTCGGAGACTTTACGCTTTTTAATGTATCAATATCTACCTCGGCATCCTCGGACCAAGGGCCAAAATTTACTTTTCCAGCGGTTTTCACCGGCACATACAGTTCCTGCTCTGCGGCAATGGCACGGAATAATGCCGTCAGATCTTCTTTTTTAATCTTGTACATCCATTATCCCCTTTCTCCCACAATGCTGGGTTCCACATCATCAAATGTATAGTTGGTCAGCGGGCCTTTGCTGTCGGTATCTTCACCGGCCTGGTATTCGCCGTAAAACTGATCAATATCTTTGATAAATTTCCGATTGAACAGGTGCAGCGGAATGCCCTGCGAACAGACACGGCTGCACTCTCCACAATCTGTACACCGGCCTGCTACATGGAAGGCACGGATAATGTGAAACATCTTTTCTTCAAAAGAATCACTGTTTGCTTTCTGAGCACTGTCAAATTTTGTGCTGTCAAACACACATTTTCTGCAGCTGCAGGCCGGGCAGACATTTCGGCATGCATTGCAGCGGATACATTTGCTCAGTTCTTTCTGGAAAAATGCAAATCTCTCTTCCGGGCTCATGGCCTCGATCATCTCTACCTCTGCAAAACGGTCTGCATCCTTGGTCTCTTGGGACTCACCGATCAGTTCATCGTAGATCTTGTGCTCTTTTCCCTTGCACACATGACAGCGAGATAACATGGCATCCTTATATTCTACTGTTTTCTCTCCATACAGAGTTTCCACCGTCAGTGTGTCTGCCTCATTTTCAATCTGAGCACCTTTGATATCTGTGATACCCTTGATGCCTGTCTCGCGGATCTTTTCGATATCAAGCTTACCTCTGCAGCCCACACCAATAATATATGCTTTTTCACGATCTACTCTGTGTTCTTTTATCAACTGGTTAAAACTATAGGTATCGCACGGCTTCAGGCAGACCAGTGTCTTTCCATCCAGTTTAGAAGCCTCGATCATATATTTACTTAAATTCGCTCCGCAGAATCCGTCGTATACAAACTCTTTCAGACTTTCTTCGGTCTCAAAATATGCCGGTTCCGGATTCCAGGGCATATCTCCGGCTTTCCAGCCAAGCACTCTTGCCACGGTTCCATCAGCAAGCAGCTCTTTTGCCCTCTTTATCAGTTCCTGCATCGTAAATCCTCCAATCTCACATTTCTGCCCAGAGATGTGATCTTCTCTACAAATTCATTCATAGTCTGTGAAAATTTTACACCCTCTGCTGCAGATACCCATTCTACACGGGTACGGCCATTTTCCACTCCGATGAAATCCAGCATGGAAAACAGTAATGTCATACGGCGTCTTGCATAGAAGTTACCAGTTGAATAATGACAGTCTCCTGGATGACAGCCGCACAGGATCACTCCGTCTGCTCCTTTTTCGAAAGCACGGAGAATAAACATCGGATTTACACGGCAGGAACAGGGAACGCGGATGATCTTCACATCTGCCGGATAGGAAAGTCTGCTGCTTCCTGCCAGATCAGCTCCTGCATAACTGCACCAGTTACAGCAAAAAGCAACGATCTTAGGTCTGAATGTTGTTTCGTTGTTTTCTATCGACATATTGCATCTACCTCCGCGATAATCTGTCTGTTGGAGAATCCCTTCAGATCCATGGCTCCGGACGGACATGCAACCGTACATGCACCACAGCCCTGACAAAGTGCTCCATTTACCACTGCCACTCTTCTGGTCTCACGGACACCATGATCGTTGACCTGATGCTCCTCATAGGAAATAGCTCCATAAGGACATACATTTGCACAGGTCGAACATCCATTACACAACAGCTCATCTGACTGTGCGGTACACGGATTGGTAGTCAGCTTATCTTTTGCAAGCAATCCGATAACTTTGACTGCTGCGGCACCTGCCTGTGCAACGGTCTCAGGAATATCCTTTGGTCCCTGACATACACCGGACAGGAAGATTCCTGCAGTCGGTGATTCTACCGGACGAAGCTTTGCATGGGCTTCTGTCAGGAAATTATTGGTATCAATGCTGGCAGTCAGCATGGTTGCGATCTTTCTTACATCCGGATTAGGCTCTATGGCAGCTGCCAGAACGACCATGTCGGCTTCTTTTTTGATCTGCTTATTGTCCAGCAGGTCCACGCCCTGCACCAAAAGCTTTCCATCCGGCTGAGGGATCACTTTTCCTACCTGTCCTTTGATGTAATTCACACCATACTGCTCTACGGCTCTTCTGTAGAACTCATCAAAGTTCTTACCAGGTGTACGCACATCAATATAAAATACCGTCACATTTACATCCGGGTATTTATCACGGATCAACATAGCATGCTTGGCGGTGTACATACAACAGATCTTGGAACAGTAGCTCTTTCCTCTATCATCCGCACAACGGCTTCCAACACACTGGATGAATACCATCTCTTTTGGTGCTTTTCCATCGGACAGGCGCTCCAGATGTCCTTTGGTCGGTCCTGCCGCATTCATAATACGCTCCAGCTCCAGAGATGTAATGACGTCTTTACTCTGGCTGTATGCATATTCATCATAATTGTCAAGCTTGATCACATCAAAACCAGTAGCAACTACGATTGCTCCGTATTTCTGTGTAATGATCTCATCCTGCTGGTCATAGTCAATAGCTCCGGCCTGACATACTTTTGAACATACACCACATTTTCCGGTTTTAAATTTGATACAGTTTTCGCGATCAATAACCGGTACATTGGGAATTGCCTGTGCAAATGGAGTGTAGATTGCTGTACGGTTTCCCAGACCTCTGTTAAATTCACTCGGGATCTTCTTGGACGGACACTTTTCCTGACAGACACCACATCCAGTACACTTGTCCATATCCACGCTTCTTGCTTTTTTACGGATATCTACTGTAAAATCACCAACAAATCCACTGACTTTTTCTACTTCACTATATGTATAGATCGTGATCTTTTCATTGGATGCTGCATCTACCATCTTCGGAGTGAGAATACATGCAGAACAGTCCAGTGTCGGGAATGTCTTGTCAAGCTGTGACATTCTTCCTCCGATACTTGGCGTCTTCTCCACAATATCCACTTCATATCCAGCATCTGCAATGTCCAGTGCTGTCTGGATACCGGCGATACCGCCTCCGATGACCAGAGCTCTCTTAGTGACCTGACTCTCTCCCGGTGTCAGCGGTGCATTCAAATTGACTTTTGCAATGGCAGCACGCGCCAGGATCACTGCCTTCTTGGTTGCCTCTTCCATATCCTTATGGATCCAGGAACAATGCTCACGGATATTGGCAATCTCTACCATATACGGATTTAAGCCCGCCTTCTTTGCTGCATTTCTGAAGGTGGTCTCATGCATACGGGGTGAGCAGGAACAGACAACCATTCCTGTCAGATGCTTTTCTTTGATAGCTGCAGCGATCTTTGCCTGACCAGCTTCTGAGCACATATACTGATAGTCCTCTGCATGAACCACACCTGGCTCCTGCTGAACCATTTCCACTACTTTTTTCACATCTACCGTTGCAGCGATATTACTGCCGCAATGACAGACAAATACTCCGATTCTCTGCATCGGGTCACCTCCTGTATCTTCTGAACGCACTGACAAGAAGCTGCTGCGGCAGTTCTTCATCCAGCAGTTCCGGGATCTCATCTGCGGTCAGATAGTTCTGTCCACGCTGACGAATCACCAGCTGTCTTGCTGCATCGATCAGTTTTCCTGGTTTCACATCTCTTGGACAACGCTCTACACACGCGAAGCAGGAGAGACATTTCCACAGAGATTTCGATTGTACCAGTGCTTCAATATTTTCATTCTGCACATAGGAGACAAACTGATGCGGTTTGATATCCATCTCGTCAAATGCCGGACAGGACGCCGAGCATTTTCCGCATTTCATACATTTCAGCGGATTCACACCGCTGATCTCCTTGATCTTTTCAGCCTGTGAGCTTACTGTATTCATGCGTTGTCTACCTCCTCTTTCACACCAAGGGCTTCTGCCAGAAGCTCTGTGAAATAATAAACCGGAAGATCTCCTGCGGTATTTTTATTCAGGTTATACATGCAAAGGGGACAGGCGGTGATCAGCATATCTGCTCCAAATCCTTCCGCACTCTCCACGATCTTGTTGCACATGTTCTTTGCCATGTCTTTTTCTTTCAATGAAATGTAACCGCCGCAGCACTCATTCCGATATGGATAAATAACCGGCTCTGCTCCCAGTGCCCGGATAAAATCTTCCATGATCTTCGGATTTTCCGGATTGTCAAATTCCAGAACTTTTCCAGGACGCAGCAACAGACATCCATAATAAGCACCTACTTTTTTTCCTGTCAGCGGATGGGTCACTTTTTCTTTGATCGCATCGAATCCGACCCGGTCACGGAGCACTTCCAGATAGTGGAGCACATTGGTCTCTCCCTTGTAGGGCTCTTCCAGCTTCAGATAGTTGTTGGCTCTGGTCTGAATATCCTCCACATGCTTCATATCATCGTTGACTCTCTTCAACACATGATGGCAGGCGGAACAGACGGTGATCAGTTCCTGTCCTTTTTCTTTGGCAGCCTGAAGTGCACGGATGGATGCAAGCTTGGTTGCGATCTCATCGCTGCCCAGCGGATATACACCGCCGCAGCACTGCCAGTCTTCGATCTCTTCCATCTCAAATCCAAGAGCCTCCGCAGAAGCTCTTGCATAAGCGTCAAGATCTCTGGCTTTGTTCTTCAGAGTACAGCCCGGATAATAACTGTATTTCATAGCCTGATGATCCTTTCTTTGTCTCGTAAAAATAATTTTACAGGTTGATCTGTGCAATCACAGATTTCAGTGCTTCTGCACTGGCCTGAAGTTTCTCTGTCTCTTCTTTGTTCATTCTCATAGGAATCTTACCGCTGATGCCCTTCGGTCCAACCAGCGTCAGTGTACTTAAGCATACGTCTTCCACACCATACTCGCCATGCATCATGGAAGATACCGTCACAACGGTCTCTGAAGATGCCAGCAGGGTCTTGCAGAGCTGACATACGGATCTGGATACGGCATAGAAGGTAGCTCCCTTCTTCGCGATCACGATACCGCCGGATTTCCGTACATACTCGATCATCTCGTCTTTATCGATAGGCTTTACGTCTTTGCCCATATGCTGCGCCACATTTACGTACTCATCCACATGGATACCGGAAACATAGACACCTGTCCAGGGAATGAAAGAAGTATCGCCATGCTCACCAAATACATAAGCATGAATATTTTTCTGTGCCACCTGAAGCTTTTCAGATAATCCGCAGCGAAGTCTTGCTGTATCCAGGATTGTACCAGAACCGATGATCTGACGCTCAGGCAGACCGGAGATCTTCGTAAATACATAAGTCATGATATCCACCGGATTACTTACGATCACATATAATGCATTGGGGGCTTCTTTAACAATCTGAGGGGTAATGCTCTTTAAGATATTAACATTCGTCTGTGCCAGATCAATACGGGTCTGTCCTGGCTTTCTTGCGATTCCAGAAGTAATGATCACAATGTCAGAATCCTTAGCATCCGGATAATCACCGGCGATGATTGAGATAGGCTCACGGAAACAGGTTCCCTGTTCAATATCCATAACCTCGCCCTCTGCTTTGTCCTTGTTGATGTCGATCATAACGATCTGGGATGCCAGTTCTTCCTGGGACAGAGAATATGCAATCGTAGATCCTACACTTCCTGCTCCAATGATGGTAATCTTTCTGCTCATAGGTACTCCTTTCAAGTAAGACATTCTTGTTATTTTTTTAACAAATTACCTCAAAAAAATTGCCCGAGTGACCGGGCAACTCATTGTTAATAAAATAACATAACGTTAAAAAAATATCAATACTAAATCTATTCCTTTTTGTTATTGATTCTCAATTTGCCAGTCGATAGGCTCCATACCATGTTCTTTCAGGAATTCATTCGCCTTACTGAAATGCTTGCATCCAAAGAAACCGCGATACGCAGACAGTGGACTGGGATGGGGTGCTTCCAGAATCAGATGTTTCGGATTGTTCAACATGGATCTCTTCATCTGTGCCGGTCTTCCCCAGAGCATAAATACCATAGGTCTGTCCTGCTCATTGAGCACACGGATAGCCGCATCGGTAAATTCTTCCCAGCCGATACCTCTGTGGGAATTGGCCTGATGAGCACGGACAGTCAATACCGTGTTCAGAAGCATAACGCCTTCTCTTGCCCATTTTTCCAGATAACCGTTATTGGGAATATAGCAGCCGCAGTCATCGTGCAGCTCCTTATAAATATTGACAAGCGATGGCGGAATCTCCACATCCGGCTTCACAGAAAAGCAAAGTCCATGAGCCTGACCATTATTATGATAAGGATCCTGACCTAAGATCACCACCTTCACCTGGGACAGTGGTGTAAAATCAAAGGCATTGAAAATATCATTGGCAGGCGGAAAGACCTCATGAGTGCTGTACTCTTCTTTCACTGTCTTATATAATCTCGCATAATAGGGCTTTTTAAATTCTGGGCTTAAAGGCTCCAGCCAGTCATTGGATATTGCTCCCATGTCAGTTCCTCTTTTCTCTTGTGATTCTTTCTATAAACGTACCGGGATCCCGTTATCGCGGAGATATTCTTTCACCTGACGGATCTCCAGTTCTTTATAATGGAACAAAGATGCTGCCAGAGCTGCATCTGCTTTTCCATCAGTCAGTGCTTCTCTAAAATGCTCCAGTGTTCCAGCCCCACCGGAGGCAATGACCGGAACTGACACATTCTCTGCAATGGTTCTTGTCAGTTCTATATCATAGCCTGCTTTGGTTCCATCACAGTCCATACTGGTCAGAAGGATCTCTCCTGCTCCAAGCTCACAGACCTTCATGGCCCATTCCACTGCATCTATCCCCATATCAACCCGTCCGCCATTTTTGTAAATATTCCAGCCACTGCCGTCTGCACGACGTTTGGCATCAATAGCTGCAACTACACACTGGCTTCCAAACTTATCTGCTGCCTCGCTGATCAGTTCCGGCCGCATGATGGCTGCAGAGTTGACTGAAATCTTGTCCGCACCTTCTCTTAACAGCACTTTAAAGTCCTCGACTGTGCGGATACCACCGCCTACAGTAAACGGAATAAATACTGTCTCTGCCACCCGGCGCACCATATCCACAACGGTATTTCTTGCATCAGAGGAAGCGGTAATATCCAGAAATACTACTTCATCGGCGCCTGCCTTGTCATAAGCTGCCGCTACCGCCACCGGGTCTCCTGCATCTCTTAAATTAACAAAATTAACACCCTTTACCACACGTCCGTTATTGACATCCAGACAGGGAATGATTCTCTTTGTAAACATCTGGGAACTCCTCCTTACAGTTCGGCAAAATTTTTCAGCATCTGAAGTCCCGCCCGGGAACTCTTCTCCGGATGGAACTGGCAGGCAAATACATTGCCCTTCTCCACAGACGCATGGATCGTAACTCCATACTGCGTCGTTGCTTTTACGATGCTCTCCTCTTCCGCTTTCAGATAATAGGAGTGTACAAAATAAACATACGGATGCTCTTCCAGACCTTTGAATAATCTGCCCTGATTCTGAAACGTCAGGGAATTCCATCCCATATGCGGAATCTTCAGCCCTTCTGTCTCCGGGATCTTCAGAATCTCGCCTTTGAGGATTCCCAGGCCTTCCACCCCCGGACTTTCCTCGCTTCGTTCAAATAAAAGCTGCAGCCCCAGACAGATTCCAAGAAATGGTTTCTCCAGTTCTGTCAGCTCATGGATCACCTCTACCAGTCCGTATTCCTGAAGATGGTTCATAGCATCTCCAAACGATCCCACTCCCGGCAGGATCACTTTGTCTGCCTGAAGAAGGGTGTCTCTGTCTCTTGTGATGCAGACGTCCTGTCCTAAATACTTCATGGCCTTTTCCACACTGCGGATATTGCCTGCATCATAGTCGATAATTCCAATCATAAGCTGCCTCCTCTTGTGTGTCTAATTAGCGGTAAATAATTTTACCGGATCTTCCTTCACAGATGTTCCTCTGTCAGCGATCTCCTCTGAAAGCTGTGGAAATTTTCCGCTGACTCTGATATATCTTGATTTTTTATTAAAATAAGCCGTCTTCTCAAAGGGAAAACGCACAAGCTGTGGATGTGCGAATCCAACCCCCAACTCCAGTACACAGAGCTTCTGGTTCAAGGTAAATGACAGCCAGTGAAGATATTTCTCCCAGCTTTCATGGCCCTCTGGATCCACAAGCGGCGCGGTGATCTGCTCCGGTGCAAGACCTGCCGCTTCCAGTCCTTCTCTATCCTTCAGTGTCACAATAAAATAGTCCTTATGTTCCAGTAATCCTGCCAGCTCTCTGTAAAATGCTGTCAGATCTCCTTTCAGTTCCTCTCCCAGACCCACAAGTACAAGGCTTGCATCCTGGACTTCCTGTCTGATCTCTTCTAATGTCAATGTATTGTCTCCTTGCTCTTTTACATATAAAGTGTAAAGTCCTTAATTACTCAATAAAGACTTTACACTTTAGGGTTATTAATTATTTTTATGATTCATCCGGTAATTCAATGGGTTGCAATTTTAACTTAATGTATCGCATTTCATTCTTAATCAACGCGATTGTCTCAGATGCATTTTCTTTTTTGGCACTTTCCAATACCCGCTCAAGTCTTTGATATTCTTCGATCAACTGTCCATTATACTGTTTATCAGTCGGCATATATTCTTCACCTCTCATGCAATCACCATCCTTTCGAATGGTATTATACCATAGCGTAAAGCCTTTATTCAATTATCAAAGTGCTTCTCTTTCGGGTATTTTCGCGGGAGTCCGCATAGAAAATGTCTGAATAAGAGTTTTTATTATCATAACAGACTGTTTAGATTCAAGCAATACTTTTTTGTAAAACAGCTTCTCATGCTTTTTAATAACATGAAAAGCTGTCCTTATTTAATAATTACATTTTTTCATTTTTCCAACAATTATCATGCTTCCACTCAAAGAGAGCAGGATCAGTGCACCCCACAGAAGAGGCTGCTGCGCATCTCCGGTACGCGGTGCCCCAATTGCAGCCGGTGGCTGCTGGATTACCGTTGTATATGTCACAGTTTCTTCTGTCCTATGATGATGATGGCTTCCGCCACCGCCTCCACCATTCGGTGCATCGTAATGGTTCTGGAACTGAACCGCAGCGTTTTTCGTCGTAGTTCCTTCCTTGACTGCCCACAGCTCTGCTGTAAGGCCGCCTTCTGCATCATTCTGCACCCGGACGGTTACTGTATAGATCGTCTTATCATAGGTGAATCGGTCAGTGCTGCCGCTTTTCTGATAGATCTTATACTGATAGTCTCCCGGTACTGTATAATGGATCTGTCCAAAGGAAACCGTTCCACTGTTCATCACCTTCTGTGTCATGCTCTCCGCTACAGGTGCATCTTTGGTGATAGCTTCCATAACCACCTCATAGACCTCCCCTGACGGGATCCTGTCTCCGCTCACCTGCACTGTTGCCGGTATGGTCACATCACATGCATATTCCTTCGCATGTACAGCTCCCGGCAGCAAAAGGAATGCAAGCAGGCAAGGAAACCATACCAGGCACCGAAGCTTCCGCATCATTTGCATCCTCATCATATCTACCTCCTTCTTGTGTTCAACTTATTTTCTCCAGCCGTCCGAACACGATCACACGGCCATTAGTCCTTGCATCTGCACAGGTGGACAGGCCTATCACCTGCGCCGGTCTATCTGTTGTCATATTCTTATAAACAACTGCATGTTCTTCAATATAAGAAAGCAGTTTATTCAGATCTGTATCCGCTCCGTATCCATAGATCATGCTGTCATATGCATCGGTCTCCACACAGGCAAACATCTGGATCTGATAGGTTGCATCCGCAAGATACAACCAGCCTTCCATATGTTTTTCAAAATACGATATATCCGTATATTCCACCACATCTCCGAACATTCCTCCATGATCCATATGGTGTCCATAAATCAGGCTGTATCCATCGGAAAAATCAGAACTGTTACGACAGGACAGGAATAAGGATCCCGACAGAGAGAACTCACCAAACACATCTTTATTGATGTATTCCATATCATCATTCCCCTGGAGCACCGGATAATCAATATGCGTATCCGGGATCGTCAGCCATCCCCGGGTATCTGGATTGATTAAAGCCAGTTCCTGCAGTGAAAGATGTTCTCCCTCCGTCTCCGAAGTGGGTTTATATTTCAGAAGTTCTTCTCCCACAGCCGCATTTCCATAGATTCTGGCGGTATCCCACAGGGAATAACCGCCATAGAGAAACATGACCAGAATCAGAAAACCTGCCAGAATACTTAACAATCTGTCTCCCAGCCTTACCAGTCTGAGTGTGATCTGCAATAGTTATTCTTCCGGACGCTGTTTTTTGCGGAGGAATAATGCGCCAAGAGAACCAGCCATGCCAAGCATCAGCGCATATGGTACAACAGTAGTTACCAAACCCGTCGGAGAAGCTGCATCTTTATGGTTGGTTACTGTAATCGTTGTTCCATCTGCAGTCAGCGTTCCAATATTGCTCTTATTGGTTGTTGTATATCCAAGACTGCTGTAATCGTCCTCAATGATACTGTACTGGTCAGACTCACTGAGCCCCAGAACCTGAATGGAACCGCCATGTTTGATGGAATAGCTGGTTGCCTGTGCACCGCTCACTACATGATATTCAACTGCGGCTGCATCAGCTGTCTCTTTTACCAGCACCTGATACCATTCACCTTCTCCGCCATCCACAGACACTGCAAACTGAAATTCCTGGCTTGCTTTATTTCCCATAGTTCCGGTAACCTCTTTGATCACAGTGATATCATGGGTACTGTCATTATCCTCTCTGGCTCCATAATCGTTGGTAAATGCAAGATCAGCTTTGTCTCCATTTTTCACTGAGACTGCATTTCCCACATAGAGTCCGTTATTGGAATTGTACACATATAGATATACATCATAGGTGCTGTTATCATAGTCCATCCCTTCATAATCACCAGATGCCTCTGTTACCAGATAATGGTATACTCCCGGAGAGGTAAATACACTGCCATCAACTGCCAGACTTCCATGCGCTGTATAAGAAGCCAAAGGAGTTGTTCCCGACGGTGTAAATACGGCATTCTCATCTGCTGCCAGTCCGCCTGTCACACCGGCGCTGACCACATTGCCCTCAAAGGTTCCTTCTCCGCCATTTGCCACTCGGAAGCTAAAGGATGTATCCGGTGCGTAAGTATGTCCATCCGTAGTCACTGTCTTCTGAACAGGCACTGCTTCTATAGCATGATCGCCATCACCAACGATCGGCGCTGCACATACACTCATACCTGCCATGGATACCATTATTGCTCCCGTCATCACAGAAGCTGCCACTTTTCTGGAAACATTTCCTCTTTTCATTCTCAATGATCCTCTCTTTCCTGTTACTGATGCCGGTGCACTCAATTCTCCCTAGATCCCTGATCTTCGAATTGCCGTGATCACCGTTCCCTTTAATTCCTTCTTCGTTACCGGTCCGAAATACCGGCTGTCTTTTGCGCCTTGCCGATAATCACACAGGATAAACACTTCCTCATCAGTAAGTGTGACAGGATACTTGATCCCCTCCTCATATGGTTCTGTCGAATAATAGATCTCATTTTCCACAATGGCGTTTCCATTGATCTGAAGCAATGCATCTTCCCGGATCTCTACCGTATCCCCACCTCTGGCAACCACTCTTCCTACACAGGTCTTGCCTTCTTTTTCAAACACCACTACTTCTCTGTCTCCAGGCGTATGATCCAGACGGTAATACAACAAGAGATCTCCGGCTGCCAGCTTCGGCATCATGGACTGATCCTTCATGGGCACAACTCCGAATACAACACCAAAGATCACCCACAGGGTCACAGCCATGATCGCCGCTTTTACAAGAAATGCACGTATTTCTGCAATCAGCCTTTTTCTTTCCTCCACTTGCTATGCCTCTATCTCTCCCTTTATCTGTCTTTTTTCCTCTCTGTCAATTCCAGAACAACTGTCATTCCTGCCAGCACCAGCATCCATACAAATGGTATCGTCTCCGTCGCAAGGCCGGTAGGCGGCTTGATCTCGATTTCCCACTGAGCATAGAGCTTGTTCGTCTCCTCATCCAACGTATCGACCCGGATCTTGTCACCTTTCTGATAGAGCGTTCCATTTCCTGCCTGATCGATCGTCCAGCCGAGGAACCGGTATCCTGTCCTCTCCGGGTTATTTTCCTCAATCGCATACAGGGCGTTTGGTGTCTTGAGCGGAACCGTGGTCGGATCTGGCGCGCCTTCATAATTGTAAACATAAGTTAATGAAGTCTCCCGGATCAATGCCCACTGTGCGTACAGTGTCACATCATCAGCAGGCATTACAAACTGATCAGATGGATAATAGAAGGTTCCGCTTCCATCAGCTTCGGTGTTCCAGCAAAGGAAACCGTAATGTTCCTGCGGTGCCTTCCAGCCAGTCGGACAATCCAGGAGCGATGCAGATGCTCCGTCTGCATATAATTTGGAATCTGTCACTTGCGTGCCGGTACCTTCTCCCGGATCATAGGTCAGTGTAAACCGGCTGTTGCTGATCCATCTTGCTTTCAATGTGGTATCTGCTGTGATCCCGGTTTCAAAATGGAAGGGAGAATCTGCTCTGGTCCATCCAGCAAAGGTATAGCCTTCCCGCACAGATCGGAAGAGCGTCGTGTAGGGAAAGAGTGTAGATCTCGGTGGTCGCCGTATCATTAAAAAAGCACCCCGCGGACACCACCCA
>ENA-UPXC01003110-UPXC01003110.1-human-gut-metagenome-genome-assembly--contig:-NODE-3110-length-17850-cov-4.338322_pt1 | contig 17850 bp, 17 predicted proteins | sample MGYA00250047_ERZ773371 | MGnify/ENA primary metagenome ERZ773371 (study PRJEB29103, sample SAMN06111975) | human gut metagenome | biome: human gut; feature: ankylosing spondylitis patient; material... | reverse complement strand
TAAACTTAATTTTTCTAAATATATAATTGATATAAAAACATTGATTTATGGAAAATACTATAGATCAGTGTTTTTTTTATGTTGAAATACAGAAAAATAAGTCGAGGATGATAAATATTTATCAAATATAACTAAAATAAAGTAAAAATAATTTAAAAAACTATTGACATTTACACATGGGGGGGGGTAAAATACAAATAAATAAAAACTTAATAAAACTTAATATAATTTAGAGAGGAGGATATTATGAATCAGTTATCTGCAATGGCCTATGAGCTTAGAGAAGATGTTATCGATATGATAGTGGAGGGAAAAGCCGGGCATATTGGCGGAGACATGAGCGTTATGGAGATTCTGACAGAAATTTATTTCGATCAGATGAATATCAGCCCTGAGAATATGAATGATCCTGAAAGAGATAAGTTCGTTTTAAGTAAGGGACATTCTGTTGAAGCCTATTATGCAGTACTGGCAAGAAAAGGATTTTTTGATATTAGAGATGTAATAGCGCAGTTTAGTAAATTTGGGACAAAATTTATCGGACATCCCAATAATAAACTTCCCGGCATTGAAATGAACTCCGGCTCTCTGGGACATGGACTTCCGGTAAGTGTAGGAATGGCACTTGCAGGGAAGATGGATAAATCAGGATATCGTGTTTATACGGTTATGGGAGACGGAGAGCTGGCGGAAGGGTCTGTATGGGAGGGCGCAATGGCAGCTTCTCATTATAAACTTGATAATCTCTGTGCTGTAGTAGACAGAAACCGTTTACAGATTTCCGGCAATACAGAAGATGTAATGGCACATGATGATCTTCATGAAAGATTCCGGGCATTTGGCTGGAATGTCATTGATGTTAAAGATGGAAACAGTATACCTCAGCTGAAAGCGGCTTTTGATGAAGCTAAAACAGTGAAAAATAAGCCTACGGTAGTAATAGCAAATACTGTAAAAGGAAAAGGCTCCGAAACTATGGAAAATAAAGCCAACTGGCATCATAAGGTTCCGTCACCGGAAGAGGTAATACAGATTAAAACTGATTTGAGAAAAAGAAGGGAGGCGCTGATTCATGGCTAAAATTGCAAACAAACAGGTAATCTGTGATGTGTTAATGCGGGAAGCGGAAAAAGATAAAGATATTGTGGCATTGTGCAGTGATTCCCGGGGAAGTGCTTCTTTTTCAAAATTTGCAGATACTTATCCGGAACAGTTTATAGAAACAGGAATAGCAGAACAGAATCTGGTGAGTATTTCCGCAGGACTTGCGAAATGTGGAAAAAAACCATATGCTGCTTCGCCGGCCTGCTTTTTATCTACCAGAAGCTATGAACAGTGTAAAGTAGACGTGGCATACTCAAACACAAACGTAAAATTGATTGGGATCAGTGGAGGAGTAAGCTACGGGGCTTTGGGAATGAGCCATCATTCTGCGCAGGATATAGCAGCCATGTCAGCCATTCCCAATATGAGAGTCTATCTTCCAAGCGACAGATTTCAGACAGAAAAGCTGACAGAGGCGCTTCTTAAAGATGAAAAACCTGCTTATATTCGTGTAGGACGAAATGCTGTTGAGGATGTGTATGAAGAGGGCAAGATACCTTTTGAGATGGATAAGGCAACAGTAGTAAGAGAAGGAACAGACATTGCAATTATTGCCTGTGGTGAAATGGTGAAACCGGCCCTGGATGCAGCAGAGCTTCTTGATGAAAAAGGAGTCAGTGCATCAGTTATAGATATGTACTGCCTGAAACCGCTGGATAAAGAAACGATCATCCGTGTTTCTTCCAATGTAAAGGCTGTAGTTACCGTTGAGGAGCATGCGCCGTTTGGGGGACTGGGATCTATGGTAAGTCAGGTTACAGGCGAACATTGTCCTGTAAAGGTGATCAATCTTTCATTACCTGATGAGCCGGTTATTTCCGGAACATCAAAGGAAGTTTTTGATTATTACGGACTGAATGCACAGGGAATTGTAAAAAAGGTAATGGAGCTGATCTGATATGGGGAAATATTTAATAGGAATCGATCAGAGTACACAGGGAACAAAAGCACTGCTTTTTGATCAGGAAGGGAATCTGATCAAACGTACTGACAAAGCTCACAGGCAGATCATAAATGAAAAAGGTTGGGTTTCTCATGATCCGGAAGAGATTTACAGAAATACTCTGGAAGCTGTAAGGAATCTGGTTCAGGAATCCGGTATTCCGGCAGGTGATGTTGTGGGTGTGGGAATCAGTAATCAGAGAGAAACTTCCCTTGCCTGGGACAGATCAACAGGGGAACCGCTGGGACAGGCAATTGTCTGGCAGTGCGCGCGAGCTGTTGATATCTGTGAAAGAGTGGAACGGGCAGGACAGGCAGAAGCAGTCAGAAGCCGCACGGGTATTAATCTGTCTCCTTATTTTCCGGCATCCAAGATTGCCTGGATCCTTGAAAATGTGGAAGGAGCAAAGGAGAAAGCAGATTCAGGAAATATCTGTCATGGAACAATTGACACCTGGCTTATTTATAAACTGACCGGAGGAAAAGAATATAAAACAGACTATTCCAATGCGTCAAGGACACAGCTTTTTAATATTTTTGAGCTGAAATGGGATCAGGAGATCTGTGAGCTTTTTGGGATCAACCCGGATAATATGGCAGAGGTATGTGATTCAGATTCCTGCTTTGGCGAAACGGATTTTAACGGATTTCTGCCTCATCCGGTTCCGATACACGGAGTTCTGGGAGATTCACACGGAGCCTTATTTGGACAGGGATGTCTGAAACCGGGAATGACGAAATCCACTTATGGAACCGGCTCTTCTATTATGATGAATATTGGAGAAAAGCCTGTTTTGAGTACCCATGGAGTGGTGACCTCTCTTGCATGGAGTATGAACGGAAAAGTAAATTATGTACTGGAAGGCAATCTGAATTATACAGGGGCAGTGATCACATGGCTGAAAGATGATATGAAGCTGATCTCATCTCCCGGAGAGACCCAAAAACTTGCGGAAGAGGCGTCAAAAGATGATAAAACTTATCTGGTTCCTGCATTTTCAGGACTTGGAGCTCCTTACTGGGACAGTCGGGCAACAGCGGCAGTTGTAGGGATGACAAGAACTACAAAAAAGCCGGAGCTGGTAAAGGCCGCAGTAGAGTGTATTGCTTATCAGATCACAGATATTGTCAATGCCATGAGCGAAGATGCAGGAGTAAAGGTTGAGGAATTAAGAGTAGACGGAGGCCCAACCAGAAACAGTTATCTGATGCAGTTTCAAAGCGACATGACACGGGCAGCGGTTCAGGTGCCGGATGCGGAAGAACTCTCAGGAATGGGACCGGCTTTTGCAGCGGGAATTGCGTTAGGGCTGTGGGATGAAAATATTTTTAACAAGCTGAACAGGACAAAATATGAACCTGAAATGAATGAAAAAGAAGCTGAGCAAAAGTATCTCGGATGGAAAAAAGCAGTTGAACGGGTACTAATGTAAACGGAGAAGAACTTAAATAAATAATTATGACATAAAGGAGAAGAACACCATGGAAGGAAAAATGAAAGTATGTGTATTAACCGGTAAACAGAAACTGGAATGGGTAGAACGTGACATTCCTCAGCCGGGAAAAGGAGAGCTTCAGATCAAGCTGGAATATGTAGGAGTATGTGGTTCAGACCTTCATTTTTATCAGGAGGGACAGCTGGCTAACTGGACTTTGGATGGGCCTCTGGCTCTGGGACATGAGCCGGGCGGAGTAGTAAGCGCAGTTGGCGAAGGAGTAGAAGGATTTAAAGTAGGAGATAAAGTTTCTATTGAACCGGCAGTACCCTGCGGCGAATGTGAAGACTGCAGAAAAGGAAATTATAATCTCTGTAAGAATATCAGGATGCTTGCAATTCCGGGAGAAAGAGACGGAGTAAATGCAGAATATTGTGTGCATGATGCAAGCATGTGCTATAAGCTTCCGGATAATATGGATACGCTGGAAGGGGCATTGATCGAGCCTCTGGCAGTTGGAATGCATGCAACAGAATTGTCAAATGCAAAGGTGGGAGAGACTGCGATTGTTCTGGGAAGCGGATGTATTGGTCTTTGTACTATTATGAGCCTTAAGGCAAGAGGCGTCAGCGAGATTTATGTTGCAGACGTAATGGACAAACGTCTGGAAAAGGCTCTGGAAGTAGGCGCTACAAGAGTATTTAACAGTAAACGTGAGAGCATTGAAGAATTTGCCAAAACACTTCCGGGAGGCGGCGCAGATCAGGTTTACGAATGTGCGGGAAACAGAATTACAACACTTCAGACCTGCAGACTGATCAAACGTGCAGGAAAGGTCACACTGGTTGGTGTTTCTCCGGAACCGGTTCTGGAGCTGGATATTGCAACTTTGAATGCAATGGAAGGAACCATTTATTCTGTATACCGTTACAGAAATCTCTGGCCAAAGGCAATTGCAGCAGTCTCTTCCGGTCTGATCCCAGTCAGAAGCATTGTGTCTCATGAGTTTGATTTTAAGGACTGTATTGAAGCTATTGAATACAGCCTGAATCATAAGGATGAAGTCATCAAGGCAGCAGTTAAATTCCAGTAAAGAAAAACAGCATATAAAAATAAATGTACAGGGAGGATTTTAAGATGTTAAGAAGAAAAATGATGGTTATGGCAATGGCAGCAGCAATGATCGGAACAATGACAGGATCTGTGAATGTATATGCGGCAAAGGCAGGAGACAGCGCAACCGGAAAAACAGAACTGGCAGATGCAGATTTTGACACAAGCTATCAGCCGAAAAAGGACAGTTATAAAATTTACTGTACATATAAAAATATCCACAGCTGGTATGACGCAATTAAATGCGGCGTTGATGCGGCAGTAGCAGATTTTGCAGAAAAAGGCGTGGAAATCGATTATGAATGGTATGGACCTGCAGAGCCGGACGCAGTGGATCAGGTAAATTCCATTGAAACAGCCATCGGACAGGGATATGATCTGATCGCTGTTGATGTAAATCAGCCGGAGACAACAGCAAAGGCTGTGGATGAAGCAGTGGCAGCAGGAATCCCGGTTGCAACCTTTGCCAGCAGTGATATTGAAGACTGCGACAGAAGCTTTTTTGTAGGAAATACAGATAATTACGGCGATGGCTGCGCTCTTGCAAAAGCAGTGTGCGAAGAGATGGGCGGTAAAGGACAGATTGCGATCCTTTCCGGAACAATGGGAGCCGCATCTCATGAAGAACGTCTCCAGGGATTTAAAGATACGATTGCAGAATATCCGGACATTGAGATTGTAGACGAGCAGAGAGATAACGATGCAGTAGAAAAAGCAATCAGCATTACAGAATCCTGGCTTCAGGCATATCCGGATCTTGGCGGAATCCTCTGCAATAACATGTCGAATCCGGTTGGCGCATGTCAGGCAGTGAAGGATGCCGGTAAATCAGGGGATATTGTAATCGGAGGTATGGATCATGATCTTCGTACTCTGGAATATCTGAAAGACGGTACACTGTTTGTGGCACAGGTTCAGAACTGCTACGACATGGGATATAAGCTGGTTTATAACGCAGTAAAGACAATTGACGGAGAAGCAGTAGAGGAAGAGGCTACAAATGTCGGATCCACTTCCGTTTATGCAGACAGCGCAGATAAATATATTGAAATGTTATATGGAGAAAGTGCAGATGCAGAATAATACAGAGAAGCTTCTGGTTGAAATGCGGGATATTGTAAAAACCTTCCCGGGAACAAAGGCTCTTGACGGTGTGACTTTAAAGCTCCGCAAAGGAGAAATCCATGCACTGGTAGGTGAAAACGGAGCGGGAAAAAGTACTTTAATGAACATTCTGACCGGGCAATTTGCAATGGACAGCGGAGAGGTGATCATGGAGGGAGAACCGGTCAGGTTCTCCTCTCCCAGAGAAGCAATGAGAAAAAATATTGTTCTGGTACCTCAGGAGTTGAATCTTGTACCAGAAGCCAGTATTGCGGAAAATATTTTTCTGGGAAATGAAGTCATGGAGAAAAAGCTGATCAACTGGACAAAGACCCGTCAGGAGGCAGAGAGACTTCTTGCGCTTCTGGATGTTCATGTAGATGTTTCTCAGCCGGTAAAAGTGCTTTCGGCAGCGTATCAGCAGCTTGTTTCTATTGCCCGGGCGCTTGCCTATGATCCAAAAGTATTGATTTTGGATGAGCCTACAGCGGTTTTGACCAATCGTGAGACAGAAAGTCTCTTTCAGTCCATGCAGAGGCTGAAAAAAGGCGGCACAGCTATGGTATTTATTACTCATCACCTGGATGAGGTTATGGAACAGGCAGACAGAATCACTATTATGAAGGACGGATGCCTTGTAAAAGAAGTCCATGTCTCTGAAATCACAAAAGAAGAAATGATTAATCAGATGGCTGGGAAAAAGGTACAGATTACGGGTAGAGTCCAGAGAAAAGTTTCCGATGAAGTGTTTTTTGAGGCCAGAAATCTTTCCAGAAAAGGGGAGTTCCAGAATGTAAGCTTTGAAATCCATAAGGGAGAAATTCTGGGAGTTGCCGGTCTGGTAGGAGCTGGTCGTACAGAAATTTTTAAGAGTGTTTTTGGCATTACCGAAAAGGAACCTGGCGGTCAGACCTTTATTGAGGGAAAAGAAGTACATATCAAATCCCCTATAGATGCAATCCGATATGGAATGGGCTATGTTTCGGAAGAACGCAGGCATGATGGTATTGCTCCGGATATGTCTGTTATGGAAAATATGATGCTTCCATCTTATGACAAAATAAAAAAACACGGTCTGATCGATTACAGACAGGCGATTGAGACAGCTGAAAAATATATTAGTTCCTTCAAAATTAAGACGGCATCCAGAGAAACGTTGATTAAGAATCTGTCAGGAGGAAATCAGCAAAAAGTTATTGTGGCGCGCTGGATGGCAAAAGGAATTAAAATGCTGATCCTTGATGAACCTACTCGTGGTATTGATGTAAATGCCAAAGGAGAGATACATCAGCTTATCCGTGATCTTGCAGACAATGGTGTATCAGTTGTTGTGATTTCTTCAGAGATGGAGGAGGTTATGGCCTTATCTGACCGGATTATGGTTGTTCATCAGGGTAGAATCAGCGGATACATCACAGATGTGGATTTGATCACACAGGAAGATGTGCTGAAAGTAGCTTTTCAATAGGAGGTAAAACAGCAAAATGGACAGGATAAAGAAATTTTTTAAATCCACGGCTGGCATGGTTCTGATCGTAACGATTCTGGTTGGCATTATCGTACATGCCACCACAGGAAACTTTTTTACGGCATATAATATCAGTACACTGACAAGAGCTGCGTCCTTTGTTATTATTGTAGGATTTGGACAGACGATTGTTCTTCTGACTGGCGGAATCGACCTGTCAGTGGCAACTATCGGTTCTGTGTGCGGTATGGCGGGGGCTATCTTTATGGTGAATTATGGAATCAATCCATATTTTGCCATTGTGATTGCCAGCCTTCTGGGAATTGTACTGGGAGCAGTAAATGGATTTTTTATTGCATATTTTAAAATGACACCATTTATTGTAACTCTGGCAACTATGCAGATTTATAAAGGTATTGTATACGTTATTACAAAAGGTATGCCGATCACGGGTATGCCGGAATCAGCAGAAAAACTTGCAAATGGAGTGATTGGCGGCGTTCTTCCAAACATTGTAATTATCATGGTTATTATCTGCGTGATTCTTACAGTCATATTAAAAAGAACAAAGTTCGGACGTTATGTATATGCTTTGGGCGGAAACAGAAGCTGTGCAAAAATTGTAGGTATTCCTACAGAACGTATTGAGATGATGGTATATTGTCTCAGCGGACTTCTCTCTGCCATTGCAGGTGTGCTGATGGCATGTAAACTGGCATCCTTCCAGGCAAGTATTGGCGAGAGCTGGCAGATGGATTCTATTACAGCTTCTGTTCTGGGCGGAACATCTATGGCCGGTGGAATTGGAAATGTGGTAGGAACTATCATTGGTGGTGTTTTAAGCAGTGTTATCAGTACCTGTATTACATTACTTCGTGTATCTTCTTACTGGGAGACGATCGTTACAGGCGCGGTAGTTCTGATTGCTGTACTGATTGATGCAGTGAAAGACAATCCGGTCATTAAAGCAAGGATAAAAAGAATCTTTACAAGGAAGGCATAAAATCAGTAAAAACATGCAGATAACTGACACAGGGGATATTTATTCGGAAGGATAGATATTCCCTGTATTTTTATTTAATCCCTGTTTTATGCGTTGTCCTGCAAAACCCTGTTGTGTGTTTGGGCAATATGAAGTAGAATAGAGAAAATGAGAAGGAGACATAAAGGGCAAAATGCCATCGCCAAAGGCGATATGGAATGCATTTTGCCCAAGTTGCTGTAAATAGAATGAACAGTAACAAAAGATAACCAGAAAGACAGATACAGGAGAGAAAACATGGAATTTTATCAGCTTAAAATTATAAGAAAGGGAACAAAACCGCCGGTTTGGAGAAGATGTCTTGTTCCTTCTAATATTACCTTTGCTCAGATGGCAGCAGTCCTGGAAGAAATCCTTGAGTATTCATTTACTGACAGATATGAATTTGAATTTTATCAGGAAAAGGTTCATGTAAGAGAATACAGAGAAGATGAACCTCAGGTGACTTCTTATCAGTATGATTTTTCAAATGCTTCCGATACATTTGTAAATGACCTGTTGGATAAGATGACATGGTTTACCTTCCGGGTAAAGACGGATGAGCAGAAACTGCCGGAATACAGGGCAGAGGTGGAAAAAAAGCTTCCTGCAGTCAGTGAGGATGGAGGGGCTCTTTGTCCTGTGATTATGAAAGAAAAAACAGGCGCAGAGGAAGAGTTCTGGTCGGATACAGATCAGAAAAATAAACGTCTGGCGGAGCTGTTCACACTGGAGGCAGGAGAGCCGGATTACAGAATCAGTAAAGAGATTCATGAGGACATCTGTCAGGGAAAAGCCTCTCTGATTTTCAGCGAAAATGCGGAAAGCAAAACAGAAAATAATAAAAAATGTACCGATTCTCTGTTAAAGGATATGGCAGAGACGGTAACAAAAGCGCTTTTTAAAGAAATGAAAAAAACAGCCGAAAGCAGAAATCCAAAGGTTGCAGAGTATCTGCAGGCATATGAACAGGAGGATCTGGTTTTTCTGGCCGGAGAGCTGGGGATTTCCGGGGCTGAGAAACTTGATAAACAGGAACTGGCAGGACGGATCGCCGAAGAGATCCTGAAGCCTGAGGTTATGGAAAAGGAGCTTCTGAGACTGAATGAATGGGAATTTCAGGCTTTTGAAAAAGCAATGAAAAAAGGTCTTTTCCATGTAGAGGAAAATGAATGGACAGATCTGGAATGGGCCAGCGATATCGGATATCTGGCAGTTTATGACGATGGATATGCAGAGGTTCCTTCAGAGGTTTCTGCTGTTTTTGAAAAGATTTGTACATCGGAGTTTTGTGAACTTCAGAAAAAAAGAAGCTGGCTGAGCGCATGTCTGGTAATGGTTGAATATCTTTACGGCACAGCTCCTGCAAGAGTTGTATACAGAATGTACCGCAGAAGAAGAGAATGCAGAGTAAGCTTTGAGGAATTTACAGAATTATTCCGGTCTGTTCCGGAAGAGGAAAATATCTGTGTACTTGACGGCGACAGGATCAGCCTTCAGGGATTGCTGGAAGAAAAAGAAATCTATCGGATGCTGCTGAAATACCAGGGAGACAGAGAGTTTTATGTTCCTTCAGAGGAGGAGATTGTTGACTGTACATTCAATGGTTATCCTTCTAAGCAGCCGGTTTATAAAAAAATCAGACAGTTTCTTGAACAGGAACTGGGAATGCCGGAAGAACTGGCAGAAGCCTATCTCTGTGAAATTTACAGAGTATATTATACAGGCGGACTTATGTCAGAGGCAATGGAACAGCTGAACAAAAACGGAGTTATTTTTGAAACAAAGGATCAGGCAAGAGAAATGGCAGAGCTTCTGGTGGAAGCTTACAGTAAAACCAGAAAAGTACAGCTGTGCGGACATGCGCCGGAAGAAGAACGAAATCCGCAGTTTCCTGGAACGTTCCAGAGTAATATACTGATGAATGAGGAAAAGAATAAAAAGGTTTACCCAAATGATCCGTGTCCCTGTGGAAGCGGAAAGAAGTACAAAAAGTGCTGTGGAAGGAACTGAGAGAGCGCTGGTGGTGTATCAGCTTTTCAGAAAATAAATGTTGAGGAATATGGAGAGGATGCTATGGGGACAAAAATACGCAGGGGATTTTCGTTTTGGGGAAGAGTCCAGGGAGTAGGCTTTCGATACAAAATGTATTATCTGGCACAGAAATATAATGCAACAGGCTGGGTACAGAATGAATGTAACGGCTCTGTAACGGCGCAGGTTCAGGGAGAAGAGGTTTCAATTGACATGATCCTTCAGGCTCTGTTTCATGACCGCTACATCAGCATAGAACAAATGGATGTAAAAGGGCTTCCTCTGGTGGAGGATGAAAGAAAATTTTCCATGAGGAACTGAACGGACAGAAAGGAGCAGGTCCAGATGATTTTTTATTTTTCGGGAACAGGAAACAGCAGATTTATCGCAAAGAGGATCCAGGAGAAAACAGGGGATGAAATGTATTCTCTGAATGAAGCCATAAAACAGAAAAAATTTTTCTCCGGAAAAACGCCGGAAACAGCAGTTTTTGTAGTGCCTGCTTATGCATGGAGAATTCCGGAAATTGTGGAAACCTGGATTCGAAAGTCGAAATTTGACATAGGAATGAAAGCATATTTTGTTATGACCTGTGGAGACGGAATCGGAAATGCTGCAAAATATGCCAGAAAGCTTTGCGAGGATAAGGTTTTTACCTATATGGGCTGCGCGGGGATTCTGATGCCGGAAAATTATCTTGCCATGTTCCGGGTTCCTTCAGAGGAAGAGGCAAAAAATATCATTGCAGATGCGGAGCAGAAGATCCGGCAGGTTGAAGAGCAGATACTTGCAGGAGATCCTCTTACAGAAGAACCGGTCAGTATGCTTGGTGCGGTGTGCAGCGGCCCCGTAAATCTGCTGTTTTATCCACTGTTTGTGCATGCAAATAAATTTAATGTGGATAACTGCTGTACCGGCTGCGGGAAATGTGTAAAAGTCTGTCCGCTGAATAATATACAGCTTGTGAATGGACGGCCTCAGTGGGGAGACAAATGCACTCACTGTATGGCGTGTATTACGCAGTGTCCTGCAAAATCTATTGAATATGGGAAAAAATCACTTGGAAAGCCACGCTACCGCTGTCCTTATGAAAAATAAAAATGTCTGATCATATAAGGAGGAAGTTACATGGAAGAATTATATAAAGCAATAGAAGAAAAAATAAAAAGCTGCGGATATCCCAGAGCGATTTCTGGAGAAGCGGTTTATGAGGATATCTGCGATCAGATTGACGGTAAGGAAAATGGTTCCTATGTTTTATTGTCAAAATTTGAAGATGACGCAATTTTTGAGTACCACATCACTGTGATGGATCAGGACTTTAATCTTGGTATTCTTACCATGCGTCTGCCGGAGGGCGTTTTTGAAGTAAATTTTGACGAATAAAGGCAGAAAGAAATAAAAATCCGGCAATTTTACAAAGATTTAACAACTCCGTGTAAGAGACCTTTATTTCAGGTCTGATAAAATGATAAAAAGGAAAATTCTGCGAAAAGCGTTATTTTCTGTAGAATTTCTACAAGGAGTTGTGAAATGAAAAACAGGATCGCTATTTTAATAGAAGAAAAATACGGGGATATGCGTTCGTCGGAAAAGCAGGCGGCAGATTATGTGCTGGCGCATATGGATAAGGTTCGGGAGCTTTCTCTGGAAAAGCTGGCCGCAAACAGCGGAGTCAGCCAGCCTACGATTGTAAGGATGACCAAAGCTTTGGGATTTAAAGGCTATAAGGAATTCCGATATGCAGTGGTAGAACAGCTTGCAGGAAGCAGGAAAGAGGACAGCAGGGCAAATCCTATGTACGGGTATAACCTCAGCAGAAAGGATCGTCTGGAGGATATTCCGGGAAAAGTGGCAGTGACATCTCAGATGATGATGGAGGAAACGCTGAAAAATCTGTCATCGGAGGTGTTTAAGAAGGTGATCGGCGCATTGAAAAATGCCCGGATCATAGATATCTACAGTGTGGAAAATTCAAATGCAGTGGCGTCTGATCTTTTGACAAAGCTTTTGTATCTTGGGCTTTCCTGCAGACATTTCGATGATTATTATCATCAGAAGATCAGTGCGGGAAATCTGACTTCTCAGGATGTGGCAGTGGGGATTTCCTATTCCGGATATTCCAGAGATACGGTAGAGGTCATGAAAGAGGCGAAAAAAAGCGGAGCAGTTACCATTGTAATCACAAATTTCAGGGATTCTCTGATTACGAAATACGCAGATCTGGTAATCTGCACCAGTCAGCAGCAGCTTTTTTACGGAGACGCTATTTTTTCCAGAACAGCACAGATGATGATCGTGGATATGATCTATATGGGCCTGATCGTTTCCGATTACGACCGTTTTTGTACAGTTCTTGATAAAAGCAGCAGAGGGGTCCGCGATAAGGCATATTCTTCTTTGTAAGTTTACTACATTTTGACAGTGTAAAGACTTTGTTAAGTTTACAAGCGCTTAACAAAGTCTTTATTTTTTCTTGATTGAGAGGGCTGTAATACTGTTGCTATAATGACGGTGTTTCAGGACAGACAGGTAAATGTTCGATAGCAGAACGGGTGAAAAACAGTCCCGAGAAGGAGAAGAATATGTTAAAACTTGAGAATCTGAAAAAGGTATATGACGGTGTTACAATCTTGGAAAATATCAATCTGAATATTGAAGACGGAGAAATTATTTCTATATTAGGACCTTCAGGATGTGGAAAGACAACTTTATTAAATCTTATTCTGGGAATTGCTGAGGCAGACGGAGGACATATTGTTTTTAACGGTCAGGATATTACAGACGTTCCAATGGAAAAGCGGGGATTTAATATTGTCTTTCAGGATTATGCCCTGTTCCCGAACCTTAATGTATATGAAAATATTACGTATGGATTAAGGAACAATCCGGGCATTTCTACAGAAGAGGAGGTTCAGGAGCTGATAGAACTTCTTGGACTGGAAGAGCATCTGAACAAAAGAATCGATCAGCTTTCCGGTGGTCAGAAACAGAGAACCGCACTTGCAAGAACAATGGTAATGAAGCCCAAAATCCTTCTTTTGGACGAGCCTTTAAGCGCTCTTGACGGTGTGATCAAAGAGTCGATTAAAGATAAAATCAGGGCGATCGCAAAGGATTATAATCTGACTACGATTATTGTTACCCATGATCCGGAGGAGGCTCTTACTATTTCCGATAAAGTTCTGATCCTTGAGAAAGGCGGAATCTCCCAATATGGAAAGCCGTCTGAAATCATTACTCATCCGGAAAATCCTTTTGTGAAAAAGTTTATCCTTAATCAGCTTGAGATTAAAAGAAATAATATTTATATGCTGTTTGCCAATACCATGCTGAGCCAGCAGGAGGTTTCGGCCTGATGGCAGGGGCAGGCAAAAAAATGAACGGAAGAAATAAAGAAACAAAGCTTATTTTTCTTGCAGTAGCTCTGCTGTTCGGAGCGTTCCTTGTGGTTCCGGTGGCAAGACTTCTGGCGAAATCTTTTCTTGGAGACAGTGGTATTACAACTGCTTTTTATAAAGAGGTCTTTGGCTCCAGAGGCTTTATAACAGCTATGGGAAACAGCTTTCTGATTGCAGGAACAAGCGCTCTGGTCACTACTTTTCTTGCATTTCTGATGGCTTATACCGTTCATTATACAAATGTAAATAAATGCTTTAAGAAGCTCATTGAAGCTGCCGCAGTGCTTCCCATGCTTCTGCCAACCATTACTTATGGATTTGCAATTATTTATTCCTTTGGAAGAGAAGGACTTCTTACAAAGCTTCTGGGAAAGCAGCTGTTTTCCATTTATGGATTTAAGGGACTGCTTCTCGGCTATGTGATTTATACTCTTCCGGTATCTTTTGTACTTCTGTCAAATGCAATGGCATATATTGACAAAAAATTTATGACAGTGTCCAGACTTATGGGAGATAAGGTATTTGCCACCTTCCGTATGACTGTGATGCGTCCTCTGATGGGAACTCTGGCAGCATCCTTTGTTCAGGCGTTTTTCCTGAGCTTTACAGATTTTGGTATTCCTGCAGCGGTGGGAGGAGAATTTGAGGTTATTGCAAGCGTTCTTTATGATCAGATGCTTGGAAGTGTACCGGATTTTAATAATGGCGCAGTTGTTGCAATGGTTATGCTGATCCCTTCTGTGATCAGTATCGGAGTTTTGAAATATCTGGAAAAATACAATGTCAGATATAACAAAATCTCTCAGGAAGATCTGAAAAAAAGTCCTGTAAGGGATGTTGTTTTTGGAATACTTTCTGTGGCGATCTGCATTTGTGTGCTTTCAGTTTTTGCAGTGATCTTTGTAATTCCTTTTGTGGAGGAATGGCCCTATGAGATTCATTTTACACTGGAAAACGTACGGAATGTGCTGCGGGATAAAGAGCTTTCGAATGTGTATCTGAATTCCCTTTATGTGGCTTTTTATACAGCAGTTTTTGGAACGCTGCTTGTATATGGAAGCGCTCTGGTTACAGCAAGAAGCAAGGTGAGCAGAAGGTTTAAACAGATTATTGACGGTATCGCAATGGTAACAAACACAATACCGGGAATGGTTCTGGGGCTTGCATTTCTGTTCTGTTTTTCCGGTACCGGTATTCAGAATACATTTTTGATCATGGTGATCTGCAATATGATTCATTTCTTTTCAACGCCGTATCTGATGATGAAGAGTTCCCTGGGGAAAATGAACGCCTCATGGGAGACAACGGCGATGCTTATGGGAGACAGCTGGGCAAAAACGATCTTGAGGATCGTGACGCCAAATGCGCTGAGCACGATTATCGAAGTTTTTAGAGTCATGTTGAGGAAATTCGGGGTGTATCTTGTGTGGTCTGTTTTCTGTGGTTTGGTTGTTTTTATCGGTTTCTTGTTCTTGTTTGTTCCCGGAATATATATCGGAATTTCGTTTACTTTCGGATCATATTTGCTGATATTAAGGGATAACGGACTCGGAAAAATTATCTCGGAATCAATGGCTATGGTGAAGGGAAATTGGTGGAAGACTTTCGGGTTTATTCTTGTGATGTACTTGTTGGTTGGTGTTGTGGCTTATCTGTTTGGTATTCCTTATATGTTTGTGATGATGTCATCGGCTTTCACGGGGGCGATTCCCAATATTTACGAGATTACTTTCTCGTTGCTACTTTCTTATCTGGGACAATATACGTTATACACGGTTTTGTTTGTCGGAGTCGGGATGCTTTTCTTTTCCCGTTCGGAAGAGATGGAACACACGACTTTATTAAGCCAGATTGACCAGTTGGGGGTTCAACCCGAGAAAAAGGCGGATGAAGAGGCTAGTTAAATATATTATTCTATTCGTGTTTGTTTGTGTCGGGAACGTGACATGGGCGGAAGAAGGGGAGCGGGAGTCTTCGCTCTCTCCGGATTCTTCTTACGTTTTGCGAGCTCCGAAAGCTGATTTCTTGGAGAAATATAGGAAAGATGCGGCTTTTGATTACACGACGAATATTGAAGATTCGCCTAGTATTTGGGACTGGATAAAACGTTGGATTCTGGAGCGTTTGTTCCGGATCAAGGTTTCGGAGGGGTCAATGCAGACAATGGATATTATTTTAAAAATTGTGTTGGGTCTTTTTGCCTTGGGTATCGTTTACCTGCTCGTGAGGAATAGGGATAAGTTTCTTTTCCGCGGGCGGAAGACCGATTTTTCCCCGGAGGATTCCGTGGAGTACACCGGGGAGCAAGAGGCCGATGCTTTCGTGCGGTTACTGGCAAAAGCGGAGCAGGAGAATGATTACGTGCTGGCAATACGGGTGAGTTATTCTGCCCTGTTGCAAATGTTGGATAAAAAAGAGGTGATTCGTTGGGATGTTTCTAAAACGAATCAGCATTATATTTACGAGATAAAGAATGAAACGTGGAGTTGTCATTTTGAGGAGATAAGCCGTATATTTGATTGTGTTTGTTATGGCGAGTTTCCCGTGGATGAAACCGCTTATCGGAATATCAAACGATATTTCACGGAGTTCAGGAAGGAGGTGGAAGGATGAAACGGCGCCAAAATGTATTGATTGTTCTTTTCGTGATCGCCATTATGGCTGTTTACACTGGGTATGAGGCCAATAAACCGCAACCGATAGATTGGAGTCCTAATTTTTCTATCAGCAAGAAGAGTCCTTACGGGACGTATATTATTAAAGATGCTTTGCCTTATCTATTTCCGGAAGGGGAGGTGTCTTTTGCCCGGATGTCTGTACGGGAACAATTGCGTATGGGTAGAACGCCTTTCTTGAAGACCTACTTTTTCGTGAGTCCCTTTTTTAAGATTGTTACGGGAGATCTGGAGGCCGTGTTGGAAGAGGTGGAAGGCGGAGGTTCGCTTTTCGTGTCGGCAGAATTTATTCCCGATACATTGTATTCTTACGTGGGTGTTTCAGGAATAAAAAGGATTCAGAACGGGAGGGATTATTTGCGAGGTTTTGAAGCTAAGGGTTATCCTTTTAGGTCAACTCATCGTTATTTTGAATTGAAGGAATCTTTTGATGGGGAGATTTTAGGATATGTCGACACGATCAAGAATCCCAATTTTATCCGGATAAATTACGGGGAGGGGGTTATCTACCTACATTCGAACCCGATGGCATTCACGAATTTCTTCTTGTTGGATTCGGTGCATGGGGATTATTACCAGAGAGCCCTTTCGTTTCTTCCTCCTACCACGAACGTGGTGTGGGATGAATACTTGAAATCCGGAGCCGAGGGGCAACAAACTCTTTTCCGGGTGATATTTAGGTATCCCGCATTGAAGTGGGCGTATATTTTGTTGATATTGGGGGCGATACTATACGTTTTGTTCCGGACGAAACGGGAACAGCGTCCGATTCCGGAAATTCGTCCTTTGGAAAACCGGACATTGGAATTCGTATCGGTTGTGAGTTCTCTGTACTACAAGCAGCGGGATCATGTTGCTATTGCGAATAAACGGATCAATAGTTTTCTGGAAGAGGTACGTTATAATTATAAATTGCGTACGGAGGAACTGGATAGTTCTTTTATAGATTTGTTGTCGGAACGATCGGGAGTTGCACGGGGTAGCGTGGAAGGCCTGATTTTTTTGATTATCCGGATTCGGAAGACCGAGCATGTGGATGAAGACCAGTTACGTGAGCTGGTGAGATATATAGAACTGTTTAAAACTAAAAGCTAGATAGATTATGGAAGATCAGATAAATTTTGAGTCCAGAATAGATTTCACGGATTTAAACGAGAAGATCACCCGGATACGGGAACGGATGGGTAAGGTGATTATCGGTCAAAAGGAAGTGGCCGATTTGTTGCTGACGGCAATGCTGGCTGACGGGCATATTTTAATCGAGGGAGTTCCGGGAATTGCCAAGACGTTGATGGCAAAGGTTATGGCCCGGATGCTGGATGTTACTTTTAACCGGATTCAGTTTACGCCGGACTTGATGCCGAGTGATATTCTGGGAACCTCTGTTTTTCTTCCGGCAGCAGGACGTTTTGAATACCGGAAAGGGCCTATTTTCTCGAATATCGTGTTGGTGGACGAGATCAACCGGGCTCCGGCAAAGACACAGGCGGCTTTGTTTGAAGTGATGGAGGAAAGGCAAATTACGAATGACGGGGTGGAATACCGGATGGAT
>ENA-UPXC01003107-UPXC01003107.1-human-gut-metagenome-genome-assembly--contig:-NODE-3107-length-17857-cov-9.355456_pt1 | contig 17857 bp, 25 predicted proteins | sample MGYA00250047_ERZ773371 | MGnify/ENA primary metagenome ERZ773371 (study PRJEB29103, sample SAMN06111975) | human gut metagenome | biome: human gut; feature: ankylosing spondylitis patient; material... | reverse complement strand
GGCTTTTTCACATTCTCAATTCACTCCTTTACTTACTCCTCACCCTTCCCGGCCTCGCCTTCCTTGCGGATTACATACTCGCCGACATAACGGATACCCTTGCCCTTGTAAGGCTCCGGGGGACGCTTGGCGCGTACTTCAGCTGCGAACTAACCTACGGCCTGCTTGTCGTAACCGCTGATGACGATCTTGCTCGGGGAGGGAACATCAATGGTGATGCCGTTGCCCTCAGTCATGATAACCTGATGGGAGAAGCCCAGGGTCATAACCAGGTCCTTACCCTGCTTTGCGGCACGGTAACCAACGCCCTGGATTTCCAGCTCCTTGGTGAAGCCTTCCGAAACGCCGTGTACCATGTTGGCAATCAGGGTTCTGGTCAGGCCGTGCAGACTTCTGTGCTCCTTATCGTCGGAAGGACGGGTAACCAGTACTTCGCCGTTCTCAACAGCTACGGTCAGGTCGGGGTTGAAGGTCTGGGTCATGGTGCCCTTGGGGCCCTTGACAGTCACTTCGTTGCCGTTTACAGCAACCTCTACGCCGGCCGGGATAGCGATCGGCTTTCTACCAATTCGAGACATATTGTTTGCACCTCCTTTACCAGACGAATGCCAGAACTTCGCCGCCCACGTTTTCCTTGCGAGCCTGCTTGTCTGTCATAACGCCCTTCGATGTAGATACGATGGCAATACCCAGGCCCTTCATAACCTTGGGCATATCCTCGCAGTTTGTATAAATTCTCAGACCGGGCTTGGAAACACGTCTGAGACCGGAAATAACCGAAGTCTTGTTCTCGCCGTACTTGAGAACGATCCGAATGATGCCCTGCTTCCCGTCTTCGATCAGCTGGAAGCTCTTGATGTAACCTTCATCCAGGAGAATCTGGGCGATCGCCTTCTTCATCTTGGAAGCGGGTACATCGACTGTTTCGTGCTTTGCGGCACCTGCATTCCGGATGCGTGTCAGCATGTCAGCGATGCTGTCGGTGATATGCATACCGTTAACCTCCTTAAACTAACTTACCAGCTTGCCTTCTTAACTCCCGGGATCTCACCCTTATATGCTAATTCACGGAAGCAAATTCTGCAGATGCCGTATTTTCTTAAATAAGCGTGCGGACGTCCGCAAATTCTACAACGGGTATATTCCTGTGTAGAAAACTTTGCTTTCTTGGACTGCTTAATCTTCATAGAAGTCTTTGCCATGGAAATCTCCTCCTAATTATTTTTCAAACGGCATATTAAATAATGTCAGTAAATAACGTGCTTCTTCGTCTGTCTTAGCAGTAGTAACAAAAATGATATCCATACCTCTGGTCTTATCAATCTTGTCATACTCGATCTCAGGGAAGATTAACTGCTCTTTGATACCCAGAGCATAGTTACCTCTGCCATCAAATGAATTAGCGCTTACACCTCTGAAGTCACGTACACGAGGTAAAGCCAGGTTGATCAGACGATCAGCGAACTCATACATCTTGTCTCCGCGAAGAGTGGTCTTGCAGCCGATCGGCATACCCTCTCTGATCTTGAAGTTAGCAACGGACTTCTTAGCCTTTGTTACGATAGCTTTCTGTCCGGTAATGATCTCCATATCCTTTACAGCAGAATCAAGCAGCTTCGCATTTTCCTTAGCTTCGCCAACACCCATATTTACTACGATCTTGTCAAGCTTCGGAACTTCCATGATGTTCTTGTAGCCGAACTTCTTAATCATGGCATCAACCATCTCGTTCTGATACATTTCCTTTAATCTTGCACTCACTGTTTCTTACCTCCTCTCTGTATTAGTCGATAACCTCGCCGGTCTTCTTGTTTACACGAACCTTCTTGCCGTCCTGAACAGAGAAGCCAACTCTTACAGCCTGTCCCTTAGCGCTGTACATTACGTTAGAAAGATCGATCGGAGCTTCCTTCTCGATGATTCCGCCCTGCTGATTAGCTGCGCGTGGCTTGCTGTGCTTTGTTACCATATTAACGCCCTCAACAACAACCTTGTTGTTCTTAGCGTCTACAGAAAGAACCTTGCCTTCCTTTTCTTTATCCTTGCCGGCGATAACCTTAACGGTATCGCCCTTCTTAATCTTGCTAGCCACAGTCGTGATCCTCCTTATAATACTTCCGGAGCCAGAGAAACGATCTTCATGAACTGCTTCTCTCTTAACTCTCTTGCAACTGGTCCAAAAATACGGGTTCCTCTTGGAGTCTTATCCTCCTTGATAATAACTGCTGCGTTCTCATCGAACTTGATATAAGAACCGTCTGCACGATGAACACCCTTTACAGTACGAACAACTACGGCCTTTACAACATCGCCCTTCTTTACAACACCGCCTGGTGTTGCATCTTTAACGGAAGCAACGATAACATCACCGATATCTGCATATCTTCTTGTAGATCCACCCATAACACGGATGCAAAGGAGCTCCTTTGCTCCGCTGTTATCAGCAACCTTTAATCTGGTTTCCTGCTGAATCATGCCTTACTCCTTCCGTCCTGAAACGATTCAGGATCTATTCATTAACTCACTTGAAAATCGAAAAATTACTTCGCACGCTCGATTACTTCAACCAGTCTCCATCTCTTGTCCTTAGACAGCGGTCTAGTCTCCATAACCTTTACGGTGTCACCGATGTTGCAGGTGTTGTTCTCGTCGTGAGCCTTCAGCTTGTAGGTTCTCTTAACGATCTTACCGATAACCGGGTGCTTTACATTATTCTCAACAGCAACGACAATGGTCTTGTCCATCTTGTTGCTGACAACCTTACCTGTACGGGTCTTTCTCAGATTTCTCTCTTCCATAACCATTCCTTTCGTTGCCATTTAGTTTGCCTTGGCAGCCAAAACAGTCTGAATTCTTGCAATATTCTTGCGAACCTCTTTGATTCTGCTTGTGTTATCTAACTGGTTGGTTGCGTTCTGGAATCTCAGGTTGAAGAGCTCCTTCTTTGCTGCAACTAATTCTTCATTTAACTCTGCAGCGGTTTTCGCTTTTAATTCTTCTACATACTTATTAGTTTTCACTGTTATCACCGCCTTCTAAATCTGCCTTGGAAGCAATTTTACACTTACACGGGAGTTTGTGCATAGCAAGACGAAGAGCTTCCTTTGCTGTTTCCTCCGGAACGCCAGCGATTTCGAACATAACACGGCCCGGTTTAACTACTGCTACCCAGTACTCAAGAGCGCCCTTACCGGAACCCATACGAGTCTCAGCCGGTTTAGCTGTTACCGGTTTGTCCGGGAAAATCTTGATCCAAACTTTACCACCACGTTTGATGTAACGAGTCATGGCAACACGGGCTGCCTCGATCTGATTAGATTTGATCCAGCACGGCTCAAGGGCAACAAGGCCATATTCACCGTTGGAGATTGTATTTCCTCTTAAAGCTTTACCGGCCATAGTTCCACGGAACTGTTTGCGGCGCTTTACTCTTTTCGGCATTAACATTATTTATCGCTCCCTTCCTTATTTCCCTTAGTCGGAAGAACCTCGCCTTTGTAGATCCAAACTTTAACGCCAAGCTTGCCGTAAGTTGTATCTGCCTCTGCGAAACCATAGTCAATATCTGCTCTTAATGTCTGAAGCGGGATTGTTCCCTCGCTGTAAAACTCTGTACGTGCGATATCAGCACCGCCAAGACGTCCGCCAACAGCTGTCTTGATACCAAGAACGCCAGCCTTCATGGATCTGGACATTGTGGACTTCATAGCACGACGGAAGGAAACACGGTTCTCAAGCTGCTGAGCGATGGACTCTGCAACAAGCTGAGCTTCACGGTCCGGTCTCTTAACTTCCTTGATGTCTACAAATACCTTCTTAGCAGTCATCTTCTGAACTTCAGCTTTGACCTTCTCGATCTCGGATCCGCCCTTACCGATAACTACGCCCGGTTTTGCTGTGAAAACGATAATTTTAACTCTATCAGATGCGCGCTCGATCTCGATCTTGGAAACGCCAGCGCTGTATAATCTCTTCTTAAGGTAAGTTCTGATTTTATGATCCTCGATGAGGTTGTCAGCGAAATCAGCTTCAGCGTACCATCTGGAATCCCAGTCTTTGATAACGCCGACTCTCATGCCGTGTGGATTAACTTTCTGTCCCATAACTGCCTCCTATTATTTCTCGTTCAGCACGATGGTGATGTGGCTCATTCTCTTTTCGATTCTGTAAGCTCTACCCTGTGCTCTCGGTTTTACTCTCTTCATAATCGGTCCCTGAGATGCGTAGCACTCCTCCACATACAGGTTCTCTGCGTTCATGCCGTTGTTGTTCTCAGCATTTGCGATTGCAGATTTTAATAATTTCTCGATTAAGCTGGAAGCATATCTAGGATTGTAAGTTACAATACCAAGTGCCGTCTGAACATCTTTGCCTCTGATGGCATCTAATACGAAACAAGCCTTCTGAACGGATACTCTTGCGTAAGACAGCTTTGCAGACGGTCTTGTATCCTTCTGGGCATTTCTCTCTCTCTTAATCTGACTTCTATGTCCCTTAGCCATTACTGGAACCTCCTTTCAAAGCGTATCTATTATTTACGTCCGGACTTTTTCTCGTCTTTGCCGTGGCCTCTGTAAGTTCTTGTAGCAACGAACTCACCAAGTTTGTGACCAACCATATCTTCTGTTACGTATACCGGTACATGCTTTCTGCCGTCATGTACTGCGATTGTATGACCAACCATCTGCGGGAAGATTGTAGAACGGCGGGACCAGGTCTTGATAACCTGTTTCTGTCCTGCCTCGTTCATAGCGTCTACCTTCTTCAGTAAGCTAGCGTCTGCAAATGGTCCTTTTTTAAGTGAACGAGCCATCGTTTTACCTCCTATCGATTATGAAATCGCCTTACCATTTCTTCTTCTTACGATTAACTTGTTAGACTGTTTGTTTTTCTTTCTAGTCTTAAGACCAAGAGCAGGCTTGCCCCACGGTGTGCACGGACCCGGACGGCCGATACCAGTCTTACCTTCACCACCACCATGCGGATGGTCATTCGGGTTCATAACGGAACCACGGACTGTCGGGCGGATACCCATGTGACGTTTTCTACCTGCTTTACCAATCTTAACAAGGTTGTGGTCGCCGTTGCCTACAACACCGATTGTTGCGCGGCACTCGATCGGAACCATTCTCATCTCGCCGGACGGTAAACGAAGTGTAGCGTATTTTCCTTCTTTAGCCATTAACTGTGCAGCGTTTCCTGCAGAACGAACCATCTGGCCGCCCTTGCCCGGGAAAAGCTCGATATTGTGAACCTGTGCACCAACCGGAATTAAGGATAACGGTAAGCAGTTGCCGACCTTAGCCTCTGCGTGCTCGCCGCTCATAACCTTCATGCCGTTTGTAAGGCCCTGCGGTGCAAGGATATAGGACTTCTCACCATCTGCGTAGCAGATTAAAGCGATGTTAGCGCTTCTGTTCGGATCGTACTCGATACCGATTACAGTTGCCTGAATTCCGTCTTTGGAATTTCTCTTGAAGTCAACCATTCTATATTTCTGTCTGTTTCCACCGCCCTGATGTCTAACGGTGATCTTACCCTGGTTATTACGACCAGCGTTCTTCTTTAAAGAAACTACTAAGGACTTCTCCGGAGTTGTCTTTGTGATCTCGGAGAAATCAGAACCTGTCATATTTCTTCTGGAAGGTGTATATGGGTTATAGGTTTTGATTCCCATTTCTGACTCCTTTCAACGCCTTCTGGCGTTTCTATTTTTCGTATCGCGGCTTTGGTTGCCGCATAGTTTCAAAAATTACAGACCCTGGAAGATTTCGATATCTTTGCTGTCTGCTGTAAGCTTAACGATTGCTTTCTTAGTCTTAGCAGTCTTGCCTACTACCATGCCACGTCTGCGGTTCTTACCGTCAGCGTTCATTGTGTTTACGCTGTCAACCTTTGTTCCTGGGAACATTTTCTCAACAGCTTCTTTGATCATGGTCTTGTTTGCTTCCGGATGTACGAGGAATGTGTATTTCTTCTCGCTCATAGCGTTCATGCTCTTCTCAGTTACAACCGGTTTGAGGATTACGTCGTAGTACTGTACGTTTGCCATTATGCGTATACCTCCTCGATAGATGCTACAGCAGCCTTAGTAGCTACTACAGTGTTGTATTTCAGAATGTCGAATACATTGATTGTATTAACAAGGGAAGTCTTAACTTCCGGGATATTTCTTGCGGAAAGAACTGTGTTCTGATCGTTGTCAGCAAGAACAACAAGAGCCTTGGAAACTTTGAGGTTGTTCATAACAGCCTTGAAGTTCTTTGTCTTGATCTCGTCGAACTTTAACTCGTCAACAACTACAAACTTGTTCTCGTTTACTCTGCTTGTAAGAGCGGACTTAAGAGCAGCTCTCTTCTCTTTCTTGTTAAGAGTGATTGTGTAATCTCTCGGAGTCGGAGCGAATACCATTCCGCCGCCTGTCCACTGCGGAGATCTTGTGGAACCCTGTCTAGCGTGACCTGTTCCTTTCTGTCTCCACGGCTTTCTGCCGCCACCGGAAACCTCAGAACGTGTTTTTGCTTTCTGTGTTCCCTGACGTTTATTTGCAAGCTGTGCAACAACAGCCATGTGTACGAGATGCTCGTTCACTTCAACACCAAATACAGCGTCGTTCAGCTCGATTGTGCCAACTTCTTTACCTTCCATATTGTATACGGATACGTTTGCCATTTCTGTTTCCTCCTTTCCTGTAAAAGCTTATTTGTTAGCCTTTACTGTTTCCTTTAATGTTACTAAGGACTTCTTCGGTCCCGGTACAGCGCCTTTAACAAGGATCAGGTTGTTCTCAACGTCAACCTTGACAATCTCGAGGTTCTGAGTGGTAATCTTCTTGTTACCCATCTGACCCGGCATGCCTTTGCCCTTGAATACGCGGCCCGGAGTTGTTGCGGAACCATTGGAACCCTGATGACGATGGAATTTAGAACCATGAGCCATCGGTCCTCTGCTCTGTCCAAGTCTCTTAATAGCGCCCTGGAAACCTTTACCTTTGGAGATAGCAGTTGCATCAACCTTATCGCCAGTAGCGAAGATATCAGCTTTGATTTCGTCTTTTACGTTATACTCTTCAGAATTCTCAAAACGGAACTCTCTAACGAATCTCTTGTAAGATACGCCAGCCTTGTCGAAGTGACCCTTTACCGGCTTGTTTACAAGTTTCTCTCTCTTATCTACAAAGCCAACCTGTACAGCTTTGTATCCATCGTTCTCCTCTGTCTTAACCTGTGTTACTACACACGGACCAGCCTGAAGAACAGTTACCGGAACAAGAACGCCTTCATCGTTGAAGATCTGAGTCATTCCGACTTTTGTAGCTAAAATCGCTTTCTTCATTGTTTTTACCTCCTGTTACTAATCTACAGCGGAACGCAAAACAGAATTTTCTGTGCGTTCATCCTAGAGCAGCCCAACATAGGTGGAACACTATGACATTACATATTGTAATGATGTTGATTCCCTTTCAGGATGAGTAGTGTTGCTTTTATATCAGAACCATTCAGGATTTCTAATTTTAGTGGCTACATTTCAGTAGCATGAAAAGTAAATATTTTTCAATTATTTATTTTTCATTTTGATGTCGATATAAACACCAGCCGGCATTTCCAGTCTGGACAGTGCATCTACTGTCTTCTGGCTCGGGCTTGCGATATCGATGAGTCTCTTATGAGTTCTCTGCTCGAACTGCTCTCTGGAATCTTTGTACTTATGAACAGCTCTTAAGATTGTTACAACCTCTTTCTTTGTCGGCAGCGGAACCGGACCACTCACCTGTGCTCCTGTTTTCTTTACTGTCTCGATGATCTTTCCAGCGGACTGGTCGATCAGCTGATGGTCGTAAGCCTTTAATGTGATTCTCATAACCTGACTTGCCATAAAAAAAGTCGCCTCCTTTTCGCACTTTTAATCGAAGTACGACAAGCGGTGACTGTACACGGTCTCGTGTGTATCATGCCGATTCACACGTTGTTACTGCCCCTTACCCTGAGCAGCTGTTAATTTGGTACAGTGACTTGTCGCCAGTTTCCTAACTTGACATTCGCTCCACGGAACACCTGCCATTCTCAGGCAGCAACCTCTCGTTTCAACGCTATCATGTCACAGCCAGATAAGAATAACACATCGAAATCGAAAAATCAAGCTTTTTTTGCTTATTTTTCAAGGGTTTTTTCAATTTGTGGATAACCGGCAGGAGCATGTTCAAATCATGGTTTTCCATGCACAGATTGAAACGAAAAAGAGGAAAAAGTACACTTCATATTAATTTTCAAGTGTCTTTTTCCTCTTTGATGAGCTGTATAATGCACTGTTTCTTCTATATATAATATAGTAGAAACGCAAATTTATCTGCCGGGCAGATTCTACTGCGCAGCCCCTGCTTCTTTCTCGATCTCCAGATTCTCCTTCACCTTCGCCTCAAAATCATCGTCCGCGGTCGCTGTCTCCCCGTTCTCTGCGGAGATCTTTTCATTTACGGCATCCACGCCTTCATCGAAGACCTCCAGAGCTGTCTGAAGCTGGTTGTCCTCATCCTTCGGGATCTCGATCTTTGACTTTAAGTCTTCGTCGAGAGCTACGGTCACATCCGGCTCAATGCCAAGTTTGTGGATGCACTCGCCTGACGGGGTGTAGTAGTATGCCGTTGTGAGCTTCAGACCGCTGCCGTCCGGCAGGTTGAAGATGCCCTGAGCGATTCCTTTTCCGAAGGTCTTCTCGCCTACAATCGTTGCCCAGGCATTGTCCTTTAAGGCACCTGTCAGAACCTCGGACGCACTGGCGCTTTCACCGTTTACAAGAAGAATGATCGGGACATCTACCTCATGTCCGTCATCGGAAGTATAGACGCTGTCATCGATTCCTTTTCCCTTGAAGCTTACAATGGTCTTTCCATCCGGAAGCAGGTAGTCCGCAATATCCTTCGCCGCCTGAACAACGCCGCCGCCGTTGTTTCGAAGATCGATGATCAGCTTGTCCATTCCCTTGGATGCCAGATCATCCACAGCGCTCTTAAACTGTTCAGAGCTTACCTCCTCAAAGGAAGAAAGTGAAATGTAGCCGGCATGATTATCCAGCAGTTCATACTCTACTGTTGGGTTCTCCACCATACGGCGCTCCACGTCCATCTCTACATACTCATCCGTGGACTGGCGGTACACAGTCAGATGAACCTTCGTCCCCTCCTCACCTCGGATGTGGTCACTGACGAGAAGAGACAGGTCCTCTCCGGTAGCCTCGATATCTTCTACTTTATAGAGGATATCTCCCGGCAGCATTCCGGCTTCCTGGGCCGGGGAGTTCTTGAACACGTTGACCGCTGTGATGATTCCTGTGTATACATTCTGGCTCACTTGTACACCAATTCCGCAGTAAGTTCCGGAAGTCTCCTCATTCAGGCTTGTGTACTCGTCCTTATCGTAATATACGGAATACGGATCGTTCAACGAGGACATGTAACCGCGGTAGATCCAGTCTTCCGCCGTTCCGTTCTTTGCCTGTTCTTCCTCCGTCATGTTCTCATCGAACAGGAAGTACTTATCGATCAGTGCCTCCATATACTGAAGCTTCGGCGTGATCTTGTTCATATCCAGCTGAGTGCCGGATGTCTCCGCGGTCTGTGTGCTCTGGCTCTCAGATGCACGCCTTCCTACGGTCCAGATCCCCGTTGCAACACCTACGACTGCAAGTCCGGAGAATGCTGTCACAAGGACGCCGACAAGGACGCCTTTCCAAAATTTATTTTTTGTCTCTTTCTCTTCCAATGTCTTTTCTCCTTCATCCCAGGGCAGCCAGATCTCATCCGATAAAAACTGTGCCAGGATCTTTATGTAAAAAGTCTACAGGTCATATTTCCCTGCATTCAGCACCGCAGGCTCTCTTTTCTGCCTGTCAGTCCCTACGGGCTCACATATTTCGTCGGATTCACATAGGACCCGTTCACCCGGACTCCGAAGTGGAGATGAGACCCGGTGGAGTATCCCGTCGAACCGACCTTCGCGATGGTCTGTCCCTTTTTCACACTCTGCCCCTGTGATACAAGCAGGCTCGATGCATGCATATAAACTGTATACACGCCGCCGCCATGGCTTATCATCACATAATTTCCTGCAGAAGAACTGTAAGTCGCGATCACGACCTCACCCGCAGCAGCAGCCACGATCGATGTTCCCGTCGGCGCGCTGATATCAATTCCCTGATGGTTCGAGGACGCGCCCTTCGTCGGGGATTTTCGCCCTCCAAAGCCGGAAGTAATCCGCCCGCTGGCAGGACACGGCCATGTAAAGCTAATGTCCCCAAGACTCACGGTTTTATACGTCTGTGCCGCCTTGTTTGCCGCTGCGGCCTTTTTCTTTTCTTCCTCGGCTTTCTTTCTCGCTTCCTCTTCCTTCCGCTTGATCTCTGCCTCGATGGACTTGATCTGGTTCTCCTGGGCCTCGATAGACTTCGCGTACTCGGAGATCTGTCCCTCCGCGGAGGCGATCTTCGTCTCGTAGTTCTGAAGCTCCGTCTGTTTCGCGGCGAGAAGCTTCTCCACGGATGCCTGCTTTGCCTCCGTCTCATTCTGAAGATTTAACAGTTCAGCATGTTCTTCTTTCAGAGCTTTCTCTTTCTCTGCGATCTTCTCCTTCGTTGCGGCATACTCATCGAGTTTCTGCCGGTCGTAGGAAGAGATTTTTGTGATATACTCCGCCTTGCTTAAAAGCTCTGAGAGGGACCCCGCCTCCATGAGAAGATCCACGTAGGTGCTGTCGCCCTTCTCGTACATATATTTTATCCGGAGCTTCATGGATTCATACTGGCTTTTCTCCGTCTCCTTCGCCTCGGAGAGTTCCTGCTTTGTCGTATCGATCTGCTTTTCCTTCGCGTCGATGTCATCATTCAGCTTTGAAAGCTCATTTCCAATGGATTCTAGGCTGGAATCCAGCTTTTTGACATAGGCGGTCGTGTCGCTTTTCAGTCCTTCCAGGTTCTTTAATTCCTGTTCTGTTTTCTTTTTTTCCGCTTCCAACGCCGTTTTTTTGTTCTTCGCGTCACTCAGTCCGCTCTTCGTCGCCTGGGCGGAAAGCGGCGTCGCGAGAACAAGGGCAAAAGACAAGGCCGCAGCCAGAAATTTTCCTGATCTTCTCATTTGTCTCTCCCTCCTACACGCGCAGCTCTCTGCGGATCGTAAAGAAACTTACGAAAAATCCAAGTCCGCCGCCGAGTGCGAAAGCGATCGCTGCCATCGTCGGATAGAAGGTTCCGATCGGCAGGAACTGGATGATCCCAGAGAGAAGTTCAAACCGGTTCATCACATATTCCACGGTCTGACGGTAAACGATCAGCATGACTCCCAGCGGGATCGCCGTTCCGATCAGCCCCAGGATCGTTCCCTCCACCACAAACGGTGCCCGGATCATGAAATTTGTCGCTCCGATGAGCCGCATGATCCTGTTTTCATTTTTCCGAAATTCAGCCGCCACAGAGATCGTATTGCTGATCAGGAACACCGCAACCGCGAGCAGCATTGCGATCAGGACGCCAAACAGCAGTCCAAGAATCTTATTAAAGCTTTCCAGTCCCGTTGCGGCACTGTTGGAATAATTCACTTTCCTCACACCGGAAAGTCCTTGCAGGTATGCCACCATTCCATCCTGATCTGTAATACGATTCAGGCGGATCTCATAGGAAGAAGAACCCGCTAACGGATTGTCATCTGCAAATCCTTCCGCAAGCGCTTCCTCCTCTCCGAAATATTCGCTCTTAAAGCTGTCCCACGCCTCCTCGGCGGAGACGAATTTTATCTCTTTTATCATTCCCGATTTGTCCGACTCGATTTTCGCGCCGATGTCTTTGATCTCGTCCTCCGTCAGGTTCTCATCAAAAAATACCGTGATTCCCATTGTGGTCTCCGCCGTGCGGACCATATATTCGATGTTGGTGATCACGGAGAAAAATACGCAGAATAAAAAAATACATGCAGAAATGATCGCGGTCGACGCAAGGGAAAACCAGATATTTCTGCATATATTTACCAGTCCCTGCTTCATGCAGAACCAGAATGTACTAATCCTCATAACGGTACCCACTTTCCTCCTCATCACAGACCACCATTCCGCGGTCGATCGTGATGACGCGTTTCTTCATCAGGTCCACGATCTCATGGCTGTGTGTGACAACGATCACCGTTGTTCCACGCCGGTTGATCTTCTCCAGGAGTCCCATGATCTCCATCGCATTGTGGGGATCCAGGTTTCCTGTGGGCTCATCGGCAAGCAGGATCTCCGGGCGATTGATCAGTGCCCGGGCAATCGCCACGCGCTGCTGTTCTCCGCCGGAGAGCTGATGCGGGAAAAACTTATACTTGGAAGAAAGGCCTACCATCTTTAACATCTGCGGAACCGATTCCCGGATCGTCCGGCTGGACTCCCCGATCACCCGCTGGGCAAATGCCACATTCTCATAGACCGTCTTGTCCTTTAAAAGACGGAAATCCTGGAATACGACACCGAGACGCCGGCGATACTTCGGAACATATCTTCGCGGCATCTTTCTGAGGTCCATGTCATTAACGACAACACGACCGGAGGTCGGCTCCACTTCCTTCAAGAGGATCTTGATCAGTGTAGATTTTCCGGAACCGCTCCGGCCGGTTATGAAGACAAATTCCCCGTCATCGATGGTGATGTTCACGTCCTTCAGGGCTTTCGTACCCCTGTCATAGGTCTTTGTCAGTTTTGAAATTTCTATCATAATTTAGTAGTCCAGATTCTCCATGTACTTCATGTACTTTACAACCATCAGGGCAATCTTGAAGGTGATCGCGTCCTCAAATACGCGCAGATCCAGTCCGGTGCTCTTCTGGAGCTTATCCAGACGGTAAACAAGCGTATTTCTGTGGATGTAGAGCTGTCTTGATGTCTCGGAGACATTCAGGCTGTTCTCAAAGAATTTGTTGATCGTTGTGAGTGTTTCCTCGTCGAACTCATCCGGGTTCTTTCCATCAAAAATTTCTTTGATAAACATCCGGCAGAGTGGAAGCGGAAGCTGATAGATCAGACGGCCAATACCGAGGTTGGAGTACGCTACAACGTTCTTGCTGCTGTAGAAGATCTTTCCGACATCGAGAGCCATCTTTGCTTCCTTGTAGGAACGGGAAACATCCTTGATCTCGCCAACGATGGTACCGAACGCGATGCGCACTTTGGACATCGCCTCTGTGTTCAGCATATCTAAAATCGTATTTGCTGTCTTCTCGAGATCTTCATAGGTCTCACCCGGTTTCACCTCACGGACAAGAATGATATTCTTCTCGTCGACTGCGGTGATAAAGTCTTTTGTCTTTGTGGAGAACAGGCTGCGCATGGTCTCCAGGGCATTCGTATCTTTCTCATTCTTTGTCTCGATCAGGAATACGACACGCTTTACATTTGTCTCGATATGAAGTTTCTTCGCCCGGTTGTAGATATCAACGAGCAGAAGATTATCAAGAAGCAGGTTCTTGATGAAATTATCTTTATCGAATCTTTCTTTGTAGGCCACCAGAAGATTCTGGATCTGGAATGCTGCCAGTTTGCCTACCATATACACGTCATCGCTGCCGCCTTTTGCAAGCAGGATGTACTCAAGCTGATGTTCATCAAATACTTTAAAGAACTGATAACCGGAAATCACCTGGCTGTCCGCCGGAGAATCCACAAACGCAAGTATGGAACTTTCATACTCTTCCGCATGCTCGAATGTGGAAGCCAGGACCTTCCCCTCCACATCACAGACGCACAGGTCAATTCTTGTAATCTCTTTCAGTCCTTCGATATTCGACTGTAAAATCTGATTTGAAATCATAGCGCCCTCTCCTTTTCGCAGTATGGACATATCCACATTTATTCTAATGCAAAATCACAAAAAAGAAAAGATTTTTTTTTGTATTTTTTACTAAAAAACATGGAAAAAGGCAGACCGGATTTCCCATCTGGAACCGGTCTGCCTGATATTTTGGTTATTCGTAACTATTCAGTACCTTCATATGTTTCCTTACGGTCAGCGCAACAAGTGCGCAGACCTACTGAACAGTTATGGTTATTCTTTAATAATTTTTTCTGTTTCTTTGTCGAAAAGGTACACATCATCTCCGGAGACCGCAAAGGACATTTTCTTTCCGGACGGCTTTTCACCGTCGGATGCTTTTGCAAGAAATTCGTTTTCTCCAACATGGAAACGGATGTATGTGGCATCCTCAATCTCCTCGCTGCCAAGAATGTCTCCGGTGATCTCACCCTTTCCATCTTCCGCCGGAACGATCTTTTCCGGTCGTACGCCTGTGAAGACTTCTTTTCCGACATAGCCGAGTTTCTTTAAAAGTTCAGCCTTTTCTCCGGAAAGCCGGATCTTTCCTGACGCAAACTTCAGAATAATATTTCCGTTCTCCTCCAACACCTTGGCAATGGAAAGATCCATTCTCGGTGTTCCGAAGAATCCTGCCACAAACAGACTCTCCGGATGGTCATAGATATTCTGCGCGGAGTCTTCCTGGCAGATCTCGCCCTCGTTCATGACGATCATTCTCGTTCCTAATGCCATAGCGGTCTTCTGGTTGTCCGTCGCGTAGATCACGGTAATTCCAAGCTCACGGTTGATATTTGCGAACTCTTTTCTCATCAGTTCCTGGACATCCGGGTCTGCCTCCGCGATGGTGCGGTCCAAGAGCAGGATCCCCGGGCGGCGCATCAGGGCGCGTCCGAGAAGAACACGGTATGTATCCGCTGCCGAAAGTTCCTCCGGCATTTTTTCAAGGATTCCATCGATTTTCAGGATCCCCACAGTCTCATCCACTCTTTTCGCGATCTCTGCAGCCGGCATCTTTGCCATTCTGAGGGAGAATGTAAGGTTGTCCTCCACACTCATTCCAGGATAGAGCACACTGTTCTTAAAAAGCATTGCGACATTTCTCTCTTTCGGATCTGCATCCGTCATATCCATTCCATCGATCATCAGACTGCCGGAGGTGATCTCCTCCAGACCGCCGATCATCCGGAGCAGCGTCGATTTTCCGCACGCCGTCGGTCCCACCAGGATCAAAAACTCCCTGTCCTTCACTTCCAGGTTGAAATCCCGGATCGCCTGCTGATCACCCGGGAACGTCTTGTTGATATTCCTTAACACTAAACCGGACATTGATTTCCTCCTGATCTGTATTCTCACGGTTAACTGCAGAATTGCAGACTTAACCTATTTTTATATCTGTTGCATCCATCATACACAATTAGTACTTGTTTTTCCATATGGTTATTCCACAAAAAAATTTCGTTTTTTCCATGCATATTCCATATAGTGGATTTAAGTTTTTGACAAATATACCCTTTTTTCATAAAAACAGGCAGGAAGATAGTTAAATCATTATCAAAATTGCCAAAAAAAGCAGCGGCCGTCATTTTCTGACAGCCGCTGCTCAGGTTCCAAAAATTTTATAACTGCTCAGTCCATTCACAGTCACACAAAAAATCCATTCCAGCCCTGCTTATTTTACAGCAATTGCCTCCATCTCAAGCAGAACATCCTTCGGAAGTCTTGCAATCTCCACACAGGAACGTGCCGGGCAGTCTTTTTCGAAATATTTCGCGTAGATGCCGTTAATGGTTGAGAAATCATCCATATTTTTGATAAATACGCTTGTCTTTACAACCTGGTCGATGGATGTTCCTGCTGCCTCGAGAAGATTCTTCATGTTCTTCATAACCTGCTCCGCCTGTGCTTCGATCCCCTCCGGGATCTCACCTGTCTCCGGATCTACCGGGATCTGTCCTGACGCGAATACAAAGCCGTTTGCCTCGATTGCCTGAGAGTACGGTCCGATTGCTGCCGGTGCTTTTGTTGTGCTGATTACTTTCTTCATGTGATTGTCCTCCATTTTTTCCTTATTTATCGATTTTTCGGATGCTCTTCTCCGTGATCTCGATCTTTCCTTCTTTTAATAAGTGGCCCACCGCGCGCTTGAAGGCATTCTTGCTGAGTTTAAATTCTCTCGCGATGACTTCCGGTGATGCCTTATCATTAAACGGCAAAACACCGTCAAATTCTTCGATGACCTTCATGACAAGATCGGAGTCAGAAAAGATCTGGCTGCCCGCCTTGTCGCGTGTTGTGAGGTCAACCTTTCCATCCCCACGCACTCTCGTCACACGGACGCGGATCTCGTCCCCTACCTTGTAGCCGGAAAACAGCTCCTTTTTCGGGATCATTCCCTGGTAGATCCCATCCACTGCAACGAATGCGCCCATATCTGGATTGATCTCAAATACAAATCCATCCGCCTCGTCTCCGGTGTGGTACGGGGAATCACATCTCAGATACTGGTACGCCTTCATGGTCGCCGCGAGACGTTTGCTCTTATCGACATAGAGGGCAACCAGGCATTTCTCCCCTTTGCGGACCTGGTGGGTCTGCTCCTTAAACGGGAGCAGGAGATCTTTCTCCAGTCCCATATCGAGAAACGCGCCGATCTTTGAGACTTCTTTCACCTCAAGGACCGCTGTCTCACCCAGAGTAACCTTCGGGCGGGATGTCGTCGCGATCAGGCGGTCCTCAGAATCCTTGTAGAGGAACACCTCCAGCTCATCACCGATCTTTGTTCCTTCCGGCACCTGTTTTTTGGGGAGAAGAACACCCTGGGCATCCGCCTTGTCCCCGTCAGAAAGGTAAATTCCGAAGTCTTTCTCCTTGATCACCTTCAGTTTCTGAATTTTTCCGATTTCCATCATGTCTTTCGTCCTCCCGCAGCCGATTTTCCCGACACTGCGTCCTCTCTTTTTATTTTCCGCTGCACTTACAGCTATACCTGTCTATAACCTTTTGGCATTCTGTCCGCAGAATCTGCGGTTGACAGATTCTTACGTGGCTCATTGAATTACATTTCTGTTTCCTTTAACTCGACATTCGCGAACACATCACCGTCGGAATTACAAAGTGACACGAGATAAGATCTTCCCTCTCTTGTGCTTTTAATGACCATCTCATCTCCAAGCACAGCCGCTTTCCGGTACTCCGCCCGGATCTCGCCGATCTCCGTACCTGCCGGAACAAGTTCTCGCGCAATATCCACATACTGGGCATTATTTACATGGAGATTTGTGTCCAGAAGATGCTTCATAACTACCAGACGGCCGGTCTCCTCCATCTCCTTCGGCACAGCGATCTTTCTTCCCGCATCTTCCATCTCGATCTTCGGGCTGAATTCTCCGTAAGGAGCCGTATCGGACTCCAGTATCCGCATGGGACGTCCCGTCTCCGTATTCATCAGAAACCAGTAGGAATTTGCTTTCACAAGATATCTGCCATTTTCATCAAGGATCGCGAAATTTCTCAGTGCATAAAGTCCCTTCACCGCATATGGCCATGTCACTACCTTGATCCGTTCTCCAAGTACCGGACGGCGTCCGATCACGATCTGCCAGGAGGATAAAAGCCACGCCTTCTTTTCCCGTCCAAGATATCCGATCCCGACGCCGGCATCCTCCGACTGCATCGTCGAGCAGTCCTGCATATAATTCATAATTCCGGTCAGGGACAGCTTCGCGTCAATATCCGTCTCGCTGTACCGGACCCGGCTGTTTAATTCGTACATAGTCTAACCTCATGTTGTTGTCTCAATCTGTCTCTAACTTCCCGCTCATAAACACGGGCCTTCAATGCTCAGATGTCTGTCAATGCAAACCGTCCTTTCGCACCACTACCTTAACACAAATGCCTGCCAAGCGCAAGAAAAAAGACCATTAAGCCTTGCATTCACAAAGATTAACAGCCTTTCGTTAGCTGGGCTACAAGGATTCGAACCTTGAAAATGACGGAGTCAGAGTCCGTTGCCTTACCATTTGGCGATAGCCCA
>ENA-UPXC01003097-UPXC01003097.1-human-gut-metagenome-genome-assembly--contig:-NODE-3097-length-17935-cov-8.255180_pt1 | contig 17935 bp, 21 predicted proteins | sample MGYA00250047_ERZ773371 | MGnify/ENA primary metagenome ERZ773371 (study PRJEB29103, sample SAMN06111975) | human gut metagenome | biome: human gut; feature: ankylosing spondylitis patient; material... | reverse complement strand
ATGCTCTCCGGTCTGCCCGACCTGCTCATCGCTGTGGTGGTCATTCTGGTGCTGTCCGCATCCATGTCCACCCTGTCCTCCCTGGTGCTGGCCTCCAGCTCCACCCTCACCCTGGACTTTTTGAAGGACAACATCCTCAAGGATATGAGCGAAAAACGCCAGGTGTTCATCATGCGCTGTCTCATCGTGGTGTTCATCGCCATCTCTGTGGTCATCGCCCTGGTGCAGTATCACTCCAACGTCACCTTCATCGCCCAGCTTATGGGTGTCAGCTGGGGGGCGCTGGCAGGTGCCTTCCTGGCCCCCTTCCTGTTCGGGTTGTACTGGAAGCGGGCCTCTAAGGCCGCCTGCTGGGTCAGCTTCTTTTTCTCCACCATCGTGATGATCGCCAACATCTTCCTCCGTGCCTCCTTCCCCGCCCTGCTCCGCTCCCCCATCAACGCGGGCGCGTTCTGCATGATCGCCGGGCTGATCCTGGTCCCCGTGGTCTCGCTGTTCACCCCCGCCCCGGACAAAAAGCTGGTGGACGACGCCTTCTCCTGCTATGACGAAAAGGTGCTGGTGCGCCAGACCCAGGCCCTGGGTGACCGGCTGTAAAAATCTTCTCCCTTCTCTCTTTTCAAACGCCGAGACCTGTGGTATGCTTCAAGAAGCGCCCGCAGGTCTTGCGCGTTTTTCACAGATCAACAATCGGTGCGGCCCTCTTGCCGCCCTTGACAGAAAGGAATCTCTTCCATGATCGTCGATATCCACACCCACACCTTTCCCCAGGCCATCGCCGCCGCCACCATTGAAAAGCTGGTGCAGAAGGGCTTTCTGGAGCGCAAGGGCACCAAGAAAACCAAGGTGCTGCTGCCTACCGACAAAGGAAAGGCATTGATTACCGTAATGCCCGAAGAAATCCAGTCTGCCGAAATGACCGCCGATTGGGAAACGAAGCTGCTGCAAATCGAACGTGGCGAAATGGAGCCGGAAACTTTTATGACTGAAATCAAAGAGATGATCTCCTCGCTGGTAACGACCACCGAGGCTGCGAAAGGAGCGAATGCGCTTATGAAAAACAAAATCATTGGTGTCTGCCCCAACTGCGGTGCAAATGTTGTAGAGCGTGAAAAGGGCTGGTTCTGCGAGAACCGGGAATGCCGTTTTGTGCTGTGGAAGGACAATGCGTTCTTCAAGCGTCTGGGCAAGCGGCTGGATTCCCATGTTGCGGACAAGCTGCTGCGGGATGGTCGGGTCCGCCTGAAGGACTGTAAGAGTGCCAAGGGCAAGACCTACAACGCAACCGTGCTGCTGTCCTGTGAAACCGATGGCCGCAGCAAGTTTTCTCTGGAATTTGAGGGTGGATGCTGATGGAGCAGAAAACGGAAGCTCTCTACCTTATCAATGGGGATAGGTTCCTGCATTTGCGGGAAAACGGTACCGGTGTCGGCTTTGCCACCTACGACTGCGCGAACGGTGCGCCGCTGGAAAGCGGTCAGATTTCCAAGCAAAATCTGCCGCCGGATGGCCGCAACGCCATTCCTGCTGCTCGGAACTGGTATCTGTTTGAACTTTCCAGTGATGACCGTAAGGCGATTCAGGAGGTCAGCTTGCAGCACCTTGATACCATTCCGCAGTCTGGTGTTCGCAGGCGGCGCATCTGGGATGATCCTACAATTCCCAGAGATGATGTCCGGCTTATCAACAGCCATTACGATGATCTCTACCGTGTGCCGAATCATGGTGTGATTCAGGTTGACCGTTCCGATGGCAGCAGTTACACGGCACGGGTCGAGCATCTGGATGACTATCATTTTGATCTGGGCGAGTACGGAAACGTCTATCACATCTGTCAGTTTAGCGAGATGCTGGAGCGCACTGGCTCGACCGCCTATCCTGAGATTCAGACGCAGGACGAGCAGGGCGCATGGGAGCTGGGCGGCAAGGGCTATCTTGCTGTCCAGTCCTGCGAGGATGGCTGGGATTATACCCTTTATCACAGCGATTATTCTGTGATGGACAGTGGGCAGCTTGATGAACCCGAACTGACGATTCAGGAAGTCCGGGAGCAGATTCTGGAAGCGCACCACACGGAAAAGGGGCGGCGGCTGTTGCAGGATTATGATGCAGTCATGGACAAAATCGCAGAAGCCGAAGAACTGGGGCTGTCCAACCGTCCTTCCACATTGGAAAAGCTGGCGGAACTGGCTGGCACAAAAGAGCAGTGCGATGCCCCGGAGTGCAACCCCACCGTCTGCCGAAAAGCGAGGGATGCCCATGAACTTTAACCATGAGGAACTCATGTTGATGATGCTCTACAACACCGGCACCCGGCTGGGGCTTATCCACGAACTGCGGCTCATGCAGTGCTACCTGATGCCGGATGAAACCGCCCTGCGGGAGCTGTCGGAGGGTGTTATCGAAAAGCTGAAACTGTTGACCGATGCGGAGTTTGCCGAGCTGGAATTTCCACCGGACTGACTTTTGCCGCCTGCGGGCGGCGTACATAAGTTCTTTTATAATGGGGTTCGGTGTGGTATAATGAACTCGACAACTTGGAATTTGCGAGGGAACTTAGATGGTATTCGAAAAAATTGATAGAAGTAGTTGGAAACGGAATGAGTATTTTGAACATTACTTTACGAATGTACCTTGCACATACAGTATGACTGTCAAATTGGATATTACGCAAATAAAAAAGAAACGAATGAAATTATACCCTGCAATGCTTTATTATCTTGCAACGATTGTAAACCGTCATTCAGAGTTTAGAACGGCGATCAATCAAGCGGGTGAACTAGGAATATATGACGAGATGATACCCAGCTATACCATATTCCATGAGGACACAGAGACTTTTTCTGACCTTTGGACTGAATATATGCCGAACATTGAAGACTTTTCAAGGGCTTATGAAAACGATATTCAACGGTATGGAAGCAATCATGGCATAACAGGAAAACCCAATGCTCCCGAAAATGTCTTTACAGTATCTATGATACCTTGGTCAACATTTGAGGGATTTAATCTGAATTTGCAGAAAGGGTATGATTATTTGATTCCTATTTTTACGATGGGAAAATATTATCAGGAAAATGGGCGAACAATACTTCCTTTGGCAATTCAAGTGCATCATGCGGTATGTGATGGATTTCATATCTGCCGGTTTGTCAATGAACTGCAAGAATTGATAAATGGTTAACTTCAAGTTTGATGAACTAAAGAAATTATTGGAGAAGAAAAATATGGTTGGAAGAATTTATCACGTTGGATTAACCGTTTCTGATTTGGATCGCTCGATTGCTTTTTACAGAGATATTCTTGGGCTTGAATTTCAGGGCGAGATCTTTATGGAAGGCGAAGAAACAGATAAAATGTTCCGTAAGGAAAATTGTAAAGCAAGGGTTGCATATTTGAATGGTTCAAAGGCTCTTGAAGCACCACCGGTTGAATTGATTCAGTTTGTAGACAGCAAAATCCATAAAGAACAATCAGACTTGTTTACGACATCTATCTCAGAAGTATGCTTTTACACGGATGACATTGATTCTGTCTACAAAACTCTTATCGAAAATCATGTGGAGTGCTTGTCTGAACCGCAGTATTTCGATTTCAGGGCAGATGGATTTGGGGAAAGCAGAGCGTTTTATTTCAGAGACCCGGATGGAATCATTCTTGAGATGATGCAACCGTTATAAAAGGACACCAAATCGGAATTTGATAAAGGAGTGATTGTATGAAAAAGATAGTATGTATAGTAATTTTGATTTTAGCAATTACAGGGTTATTGAATGGTATTAGTTATTTGATTTCAGGTATTAGTGCAAGAGGAATAGGTGGTGTAAATTATGGGAGGGTTATCTTTCCACTATTAGTTGGAGCTATTGCTGTTTATTTTTTAAAAAAGGAGAAGAAAAAATAGAAAACTTCCGGGTTGAGAAGTCAGAGCCTTTGGAAAAAGTATGTGGTAAAATATATATACGAGAAGTCTATAAATCGGAAGCTGTGGAGGAAAAGCATTATGAAAAAAATTATGTTTGGTAACAGTTTAATGCTCTTAGGTATTGCAATAATGATTCTTGCAGGTTTAGAGCTGATATACATTGGTATTATGTGGGCGTCTTTTCTTTTAATACCTGTAGGATTTATTATGGCTGTTATAGGGTTTTTTAGCAAAGACAGTTAAATTCAAGTTTGCAGAACTGAATCAAAAGAGCTCGAAGGAGCTCTTTTTCCTTTTTTATAATAGTATCATTATGGTATAATAGAGACATTAAAATCGGAATTTGAAGCGGAGGTATGTATTATGAATATAGGATTTTGGTCGTGTATAATTTTGGTAATACCATTTCTGATTATAGGTGTGTTATTTGCGATTTTTAAGGAAAAAGCAGCAAAATTTGTTTCAGGATTTAATTCATTTTCTAAAGAAGAACAGGCATTGTATGATAAAGCTCATATCTCTCGTGATATAAGAAATCAGTGCTTTATGTGGGCTATTATAATGTTGGCAGGAGCATTATTATCCTGCTTTTTAACCCCATATATAGCTATACCAACCTATATTATTTGGTTAGTTCTGTTTTTTAGAGAAGTCCACTTTGATAATCATAAAGCGTTTGAAAAATATTTATTAAAGTAAATTTCGGTTTATCGAATAATACACTTACTAAAAAAAGGAGCAGATTTAAAATCTGTTCCTCTTAATTTACACGCGTTATCTTACCACAAGCGATTTTCTCACCGGAATTACCGCTCGCACGATTTCTTTTATACATATTCATATCTCCCCTATCGAGATATGAATTAAATTTCGATTTTATGACTTTTACGGTTTTTTCCTTATACTGCCCTCATATTTTTTTATACTTCCGCCAAGTGAAACCACATTTCCGAAACGATTTTTCAAATTATCAACCGTTTTTTCAAACTGCTCGACTTTTTTCGTATTTTCCGTATTGTCCTCAATCAAACTCATCTGTTCGTATACGTCATTCTCACCGACAAGGTTTGTTCCCGTTACAGATATCATTCGTATCGGTAATTTTAAATTCCAAGATTTTTTTACAAGTTCCATCGCCGCATTGCGTATATCTCTTGAAACATATGTAGGCTTTTCGAGTTTTTTCTGACGGCTTATACTCTTAAATTGCGGATCTTTTATCAATATTTGCACTGTCGTGCATTTCATATTTTTTCGGCGTAAACGTGCCGCAACACTGTCCGAAAGTGCATATATACCGCTCCGTACATCTTCTTCACCGACAAGATCCTGTCTGAACGTCATACCGTTGCCGACCGATTTCACTTTCTCTTTTTCGTATATTGATTTAACCGGCTCACTGTCAAGTCCGTTTGCGTATCTGTACAGCATATTCCCCGCTTTACCGAAATGCCTGACAAGGATATGTTCGTCATACTTTGCAAGCTGACCGATAGTTTTAACACCCAATCTTTCAAGTTCATCACCCGTCTTTTTGCCGACAAAAAGCAAATCTCTTACCGACAGTGGATATATAAACTGTTTCCAATTTGATTTTGAAAACACAGTTGTCGCGTCCGGTTTTTTATAGTCACTGCCAAGTTTTGCGAACACCTTGCAAAATGACACTCCGACTGAAATTGTAAGCCCTGTTTCCTCTCTTACAATTCTTCTAAGCTCGTTCGCAATCTTCACACCGTCACCGAACAGTCTTTTACTTCCCGTAACATCAAGCCAAGCCTCGTCAGGTCCGAACGACTCGACATAATCGGTGTACCGTTTATAAATATCCATAACCTGCTTTGAATACTTGTAATACAAATCATGGTGCGGTCTGACTATGACTAAATCGGGACACTTTTTCTTTGCCTGCCAAATTGTTTCGGCAGTTTGTATGTTGTACTTTTTCGCAAGCTCATTCTTTGCCAAAATAATACCGTGCCTGCTTTCCTCGTCACCGCCGACCGCCATAGGCACTTTTTTAAGTTCCGGATTTAATACACATTCCACCGACGCATAAAATGCATTACAGTCGCAATGAAGTATTGTTCTGTCCATCAGTTTTGCTTCCTTACAATCGTATAGTCGTCGCCCATTCTGAAATAATGGCAGTTATCGTTATTGCCCATCGTAAATCTGTACATTTCGTCCTCGTCCAAATTTATCGCACAGCAATAACATTCATATTCATCGTCATAATAGTAATTCATACAAAATTCACAGTTGGTTTTCATTTTTTAACACCTCTGAATATGATTATATCATAACGGCCTGCACTTTACAACAAATTTGTCTATGTCAAAATAATAACAATTATTGACTAAATGCACTGTTGTATTGTATAATAAAATTATTCATTATGATGGAGGATTTTACTATGGAATTTAAAGAAAATACTGATTTTGACCTTATCGGTTTAGGCGAAGTTATGCTAAGACTTTCACCTCCAAACAAAGAAAAGATTTCTCAAAGCGAAACATTTGAAAAAAATGCGGGCGGAAGTGAACTTAACGTTGTATCGGGTGCGGCAATGCTCGGTATTCGTTCGGCGATAGTTACAAAATTGCCCGAAAACAAGATGGGACATTTTATAAGAAATAAAATTCGTTACGGAAACGTGTCCGATGACTATATCATATACGACCACTCACCTCAAAAAAGATTGGGCGTTTATTACTATGAAAGCGGTGCTTATCCGCGAAAATCATCGGTAATTTATGACAGAGCAAATTCAAGTTTTTGTTCACTTTCTCTTGACGAACTTCCGGAGGATATATACGCAAAAACTAAGATTTTTCACATTTCAAGCATTACGCTTGCACTTGACCCATCACTAAAGGAAACGGCTATTAAAATGATACATAAATTCCACGAGGCAGGTGCATATATTTCATTTGACGTAAACTACCGTGCAAGTTTGTGGTCTGAAGAAGAGGCTAAAAAGACTGTTGAGGCGATATTCCCATATGTAGATTTTCTTTTCGTTTCGGAAGAAACATCAAGAAGGATGTTGCAGAGAACAGGTACTTTGGAAGAAATAATGAAAGGCTATGCCGACACTTACGGTTGCACACTTATTGCAACAACAAGACGTGAGGCTGTAAGCCCTACACACCATAATTTCAACTCAAAAATATATATGAACGGTAATTTCTATGAAGAAGAACCTTACAATAATATCGAAGTTATCGACCGCATAGGCTCGGGTGACGCATATCTTGCAGGTGTGCTTTACGGACTTATCAAGTACGGTACTCCTGAAAGAGCAATCGAAATCGGTAACGCACTTTCAGCTGTTAAAAACACTGTTGCAGGCGATATGTCAGCAAGCAGTATCGAAGAAATCAAAAGCGTTATTAAATCACACAAAGCTACAGGTCATCAAGATGAAATGGTAAGATAAAATAAAGGATAGCGACATATTGCCGCTATCCTTTTTTGTGTCCCTATTTAATTTCAATTCTTATTTTAAATTCAAATTCACTTTCATCAAAGCGATATTCTTCTTGTGTAATCGGTCCACAGCTGTTTTGACCTATACCGTTTTGCTTATAATCAATACACAAAACAGTATCGTCGCATTTTTCAAGTTCAAAATTATGTTTCTTTTCGGTCAATTCCTCTTGTGTGTAATGCAACGCACTGAATGAAAACGGAGTATCCGAGCTTACTCTGATATTTTCCGTTTCAACATATCTTGTACCAAAATGACTTCCGTTTTCCTGTGGTTTTATATATGGTTCATACATATCCGAAACGGTTGTATTAAATTCATCAAGATATGTGCAAAGGTGCTTATCACTGTAACTTTCATACGGACCGTAGCCGTAATACTTGACGTTCTCGCCTTTAGTGAAAAATCTCAATCCGAATCGCGGAATTACAGGCAGATTTTCGCCCACTTTAACGCTCGACTGCATATCAATAATACCGTTTGCATAAATCGTCCATACGGTTTCAATATCCATATGCTTGCGCTGCACAACGGGAATAAGCGCATTATGGCACTTTATCGTAACTGTATCAGTCACATCATAAGTACAGTCGTAGACGTAGCTTTGTTCTCTATGATAATCGGCATTTATCCAATCACGCATAATATTTCTGTCGTTGTCAGTCGGTGCTCTCCACACATTCCATTCAACAGGTCTTGTAACCGCATCGGAAAGTTTTTTGAAATTACCTGTTGATTTATCAAAGATATATTCAAAATTATTGCCTTTTATCGTAATGTTTCTGCCTTGCTCCGATACTTCAAAACTTCCATCTGCATTGACAGGTTCAAGTTTCGGCACAGTGTCATTTACAATAAGTTGTTCAAAGCCTACTTCATATCCTTTTTTCGCCCAAAGCGTGTCGCTCTTTTGATATGCCTTAACCATTACGACATCACCATTCGGACGCGGAAAGCTCTTTTTTCCTCTCGGCGGAACATCAAATTCCATTCTTTCACCGTTGACTTCAAAATAAAGTTTATCGTCAAGCTCCGCAAAATCGTAACGATTTTCCACCACCATAATATTGCTGTACGATTTTATTGCAAACGGTTTAATAGCCTGCTTGTATTCCAAAAGTCCCGTATGAGGTCGTCTGTCGGGGTAAACAAGTCCGTCAACGCAGAAATTACCATCATTCGGATATTCACCGAAATCACCGCCGTAAAAATATTTACCGTCCCCCATATCAATAGCATGGTCGCACCATTCCCAAGCGAATGCACCGAAAAATCCGTCATATCTGTATAGGCGGTCTATATATTCCTTTATACCGCCGGGGCCGTTACCCATTGCGTGTATAAATTCGCACTGCATATACGGTTTTACAACCGCCATTTGTTCCTTTTCTTTCTTGCCGAGTTTACTCTCCGAAAGATTTATCCATTCGCCCGCACCGCCGTATTCACTGCCTTTTCCAAGACTGACTCTGTGCCAAACCACTTCACCCGGATTTTCAAAATATTTGTCTATCCACTTATAATCCGCATACATGGTACTTTCAACATCAAGCATTGAGGTATCGTTTATATGTCCCTCCATCTGCCACATACTGCTTTCGTAATGCGTCAATCTTGTGGAGTCATATTCCTTAACCCATCTGCCAGCTTTCTCAAAATTCACGCCGTAACCGCCCTCATTGCCGAGCGACCAAATGCACACGCTTGTTCTGTTTTTATCGCGTATAACATTTCTCTGAGCTCTGTCCAAAATTGCATTTTCCCATTCGGAATTTTGTGCAAGCAATCCGAATGTAACGGCTTGTGAACCGCCGAAAAATGATGCTGTTCCGTGAATTTCAATATCAGATTCCGCAATAACATAAAAGCCGTATTCGTCGCACAACTGCATAAGCCACGGAGCATTTGGATAGTGACTTGTACGAAGTGCATTGATATTGTGCTGTTTCATAAGCTTTAAATCTTTTTCGGCTTGCTCGCGGCTTATGGTATATCCTGTTACAGGGTCACTGTCATGACGGTTTACGCCTTTCATTTTTATCGGTTTATTATTAAGAAAAACAATTCCGTCATCAATTTTTATTTCTCTGAAACCGATTTTTTCGCGTATAACCTCATCTTCCGTTACAAGATACAATGTATATAAATACGGATATTCCGCGTTCCAAAGTATCGGTTTTTCAACCGTTATAGTTTTACTGTCCCCACTGTATATCTCGCCTTTTTCATTTTCAAGAACAAAGCTCACATCAGTGTCCGAATCTATTTCAATATTAATTTTTCCTTGAATATCTGTTTCGATTTTATAGTCGCGGATATGCTTCTGCGGACGATTTAAAATATACACATCTCTGAAAATACCGCTCATTCTGAACTTATCCTGATCCTCAAGATAACTTCCGTCACACCATTTAAAAACCAACACACAAAGTATATTATCGCCGTTTTTAACCTTATCTGTAATATCAAATTCAGATGTTGAATGTGATACTTGACTGTAACCGACAAATTCGCCGTTCACCCACACATAAAAACAAGAATCCACACCCTCAAAATTCAAATACTTCCTATAATCATTATCCGATTCAAAATGAGTTACATACGCACCGCACGGATTGTCATACGGAACATACGGCGGATTATACGGAAACGGATATCTTGTATTTGTATATTGATGGCGGTCATAACCTTGCGTTTGCCAACATGACGGTACAGGAATTTTATCAAAGCCGTCTGTATTTCCGTCCTTAAAATCATCAGGAACATCATCAATACAAGTGTAATACATAAAGTTCCACTCACCGTTTAAATCCTGCTTTCTGTCATTCGTTTCCTTTCTTGCATTTTCTATATCCGAACACGGCATATAATACGCTCTGTTTTCTTCTGTATTAATATGCAACATATTTAAATCATTGTAGTATTTTTCAATCTGCATACCTTGTCCTCCTATTCATATTTTAGTATATCCGAGCGGCTAATTTTTGTCAATACGATTAGCAAATTTTTATTTTATCTGCATATCGGCAGATGTCAAGAAATTAGTTTGGATTCTGCGAAAATGAACTTGTCGGCGTACACAGGTACGTTAGAGTTTATTTTCGCTGAAAGTGCAAAGGCAAGCCGTATATTAAAGATAGGCTTGCCTTTTGTTTTTTATTAAATTATAAGAATAATATTTTGCACGTTCCAGACAATTTATTGACAATCTGAGGGGACACTGAATTTTAGTGTCCCCTTTTTACTATTTTCCTTCACCTACACGTATTCTCGTAAGTGCTCTTTTTAATTTTATTTCAGCGGCTCTTTCTTCGTAGTCGGAAGCTTCTTTAATTTTCTTTTCCGCCGCCTCTTTTGCCCTCAACGCACGTTCAACGTCAATATCTTCGGACCATTCAAACGTACTTGCAACAAGTCTGACTGTTCCTTTTTTCACATTCAAAAGTCCGCCCGAACACGCCGCCGTTCTTACATCGCCGTTCGTTGTAACTCTTGCCACGCCCGTATCGACAGGCGTTACATAATCGCAGTGACCGCTCATAATACCAACGTCGCCCTCCGTTGTACGAACAAGTAATTTTTCCGCATCACCGTCAAACATAAGTCCGTCGGGCGTTACTATCTGCAAATGAAATGTATTCATAATCATTCACCCATTTTCTTTGCTTTTTCACGAACTTCGTCAATACCGCCCGCGAAAAGGAAACACGATTCGGGAATATCATCACATTTACCCTCGATAATTTCCTTAAAACCGCGAATTGTTTCTTTAATCGGAACGTATTTACCTTGCATACCTGTAAACTGTTCCGCAACAGAGAACGGCTGTGACAAAAATCTCTGAACCTTTCTCGCTCTGTTTACAGTATTCTTATCTTCTTCCGAAAGCTCGTCCATACCCATAATCGCAATAATATCCTGCAATTCGGTATATCTTTGAATTATACGCTGTACCGCTCTTGCTGTTTCGTAATGTTCCTTACCCACAACTTCGGGTGTCAAAATTCTTGACGTTGATTCAAGCGGGTCAACCGCCGGATAAATACCCAACGAAGAAATCTGTCTTGACAAAACGGTTGTTGCGTCAAGGTGAGCAAATGTCGTTGCGGGAGCAGGATCTGTAAGGTCGTCCGCAGGCACATAGACAGCTTGTATCGAAGTTATAGAACCGTTCTTTGTAGATGTAATTCTCTCCTGCAAAGCACCCATTTCAGTAGAAAGTGTAGGCTGATAACCGACCGCCGACGGAATACGTCCGATAAGTGCCGAAACCTCCGAACCGGCTTGTGTAAATCTGAAAATATTATCAATAAACAAAAGCACGTCCTGATGTTGCTTATCTCTGAAATATTCAGCCATTGTAAGTCCCGAAAGCGCAACTCTCATTCTTGCACCAGGCGGCTCGTTCATCTGACCGTAAACAAGCGCAGTCTTATTGATAACGCCCGACTCTTTCATTTCATTATAAAGGTCGTTACCCTCTCTCGTTCTCTCGCCGACACCGGCGAAAACACTGATACCGCCGTGTTCCTTAGCGATATTATTGATAAGCTCCATTATAAGAACAGTCTTGCCGACACCTGCACCGCCGAAAAGACCGATTTTACCGCCTTTTGCATACGGCGCAATAAGGTCGACAACCTTAATACCCGTTTCAAGTATTTCCGTTGTCGGATTTTGTTCTTCGTATGTCGGCGGCTCACGATGTATACACCATTTTTCTTTTGTTTCGGGATTAGGCATATTATCAACCGCATCACCCAAAACGTTAAAAATTCTTCCGAGTGTTTCTTCACCGACAGGCACTTTAATTCCCTCACCTGTGTCAACGGCATCCATTCCTCTGACAAGTCCGTCCGTCGAGCCCATCGAAATACATCTGACAACATTGTCGCCTATATGCTGTGCAACTTCCGCAACAAGTCTTTGACCTTTATTGTCAATTTCAATGGCATTTAAAATATTAGGCAATTCACCGTCCTCAAACCTTATATCAAGGACAGGACCTATTATTTGAACTATTTTTCCAACGTTATTCATACATAACTCCTTCATCTCTATATAATCCGTAATTTTATAATTTGTAATTTTTTTCGCAGTGCTGCTTTGCAGTTTGTGGTGACGTACGGGCGTACTGCCCCAAACAAAAAGTAGTGCTGCGGGAAAAATTTCGGATTATAAGTTATTCGCACCTGATATTATCTCTGTAAGTTCCTGCGTGATTGATGCCTGTCTTGCTCTGTTATATTCGAGGCTCAGATTTTCAATCATTTCCGACGCATTGTCCGTTGCGGATTCCATCGCATTTCTTCGTGCCGATAATTCCGACGCAACCGATTCCGACACAGCACCGTACACCATTCCGGAAATATAATAAGGTATTATCTGTGCAAAAGTTTCCTCTGCGTCAGGCTCATACACAATAAGGCTGTAATTCATATTACGCATACCATCTTTTGTATGCTCAACTCTTATCGGCAGAACATTTTCCGTCTTAGGCTCTTGCGTAAGCATATTGACAAAGCTTGTATACGAAAGAATAAGGTGCGTAAATTCGCCCTTTTCATACGCCTTTGCCAATAAACTTCCTATTGCGTGACAATCGGAGATTTTTATATCGCCTGCTTTGGCATATGTGTCGGTATACACATTATCTTCACCGAAATGCTCCACAACCTTTTTACCTATCGGAAAAATTATATCTCCGTCTTTTATGTCAAGAGATTTAAACAAATTGTTGTTATATCCGCCTGCAAGCCCTCTGTCACCGGCTATAACAATATGACACGTTTTGCCTTCTCTCTCACGCGTAAATACAGAACTGAAATCCTTATTATCCTTTGCTATATCTTCAAGCGTTTCGTGAAGTATATTAAAATACGGCTTTGAACGCTCAATACCCTCGGACGCTTTACGCATTTTTGACGCGGCAACAAGCTCCATGGCTTTTGTTATCTGCATAGTCGAGCTTATACTCTTTATTCTGTTTTTTATTGTCTTCATTGATGAAGCAGACATCTGAGCATCCCCCCTACTTTACAAAACGTTTCTTACAATCTTCAACAGATGAACGGATTTTTTCTTCACATTCTTTACTCATTTCACCTGTGTTTTCAATCGTATCTATTATATCATGTGCATTATTTTCAATATACTCAAATAATGATGTTTCAAATTCCTGTATTCTTTCAACAGGTATATCTTCAAGCAAATCGTTTATAACCGCATAAATAATTACCACTTGCAATGATACTCTTATCGGCGTGTTTCTTCCTTGCTTTAGCACTTCAACTATTCTCTCACCCTTTGCAAGACGCATTTTTGTGTCTTTATCAAGGTCCGAGCCGAACTGTGCGAATGCTTGAAGTTCTCTGTACTGTGAATACGAAAGTTTCAGACTTCCGGCAACTTTTTTCATTGCCTTTATTTGCGCGTTACCGCCTACACGCGACACGCTTATACCCGGATTGACCGCCGGCATAATGCCCGAATGGAACAATTCCGTTTCAAGGAATATCTGTCCATCTGTAATTGAAATTACGTTTGTCGGTATATATGCCGAAACGTCACCTGCCTGTGTTTCTATAATCGGCAATGCAGTAAGCGAGCCGCCGCCCAAATCGTCCGACAATCTCGCCGCTCTTTCAAGCAATCTTGAATGTAAATAGAATACATCGCCCGGATATGCCTCACGTCCCGGTGAACGTCTTAAAAGCAGCGACAACGCTCTGTATGCTACTGCGTGTTTTGACAAATCGTCATACACAATCAAAACGTCCTTGCCTTTATACATAAAATATTCGCCCATTGCACAACCTGCATACGGTGCAATATATTGAAGTGCCGGCATTTCAGACGCCGTTGCGGAAACGACAATCGTATAATCCATCGCACCGGCCTTTTCAAGCGTATCAACGATTGACGCAACCGTTGAACGCTTTTGACCTATCGCAACGTAAATACAAAGTACATCCGTATCTTTTTGGTTTATAATAGTATCAACCGCAATCGCCGTTTTACCTGTTTGTCTGTCACCGATTATAAGTTCTCTCTGACCTCTGCCTATCGGTATCATAGAGTCAATCGCCTTTATACCTGTCTGCAAAGGCACGCTTACAGACTTACGTTCGATAATTCCCGACGCCGGAGACTCGACAGGTCGTGTTTCGGTTGTGTTTATCGCACCCTTGCCGTCAATAGGGTTTCCGAGAGCGTCAACAACACGACCCAAAAGTGCATCACCAACTGGAACGTCTGCAACACGTCCGGTACGTTTCGCGATACTGCCCTCTTTTATTCCCGAATCCTCACCGAGAATAACAACGCTGACGTTATCTTCTTCAAGGTTCAGAGCCATAGACATAACTCCGCCGTCAAGTTCGATAAGTTCACCCGCCATACACGCGTCAAGTCCGTGTATACGTGCAATTCCGTCACCGACTTCTATAACGTAACCCGTTTCTGTTTCGCGTATTATATTATCGTAATTTTTAATTCTGTCCTTTATAACTTTGCTTAAATCCTGCATCTTCTACTCCTATGCTATATCAAAGCTTTTTTTAAATCTTCAAGTCCTGATTTTATACTTGAATCAATCCGTATACCATCTGTTTCGATTATAATTCCGCCTATACATTTTTTATCAATGTGCATTTTCAAAACTACTTTTCCGCCTGTTTTCTTTTCAAGTTTCTGCAATAGTTTTTCTTCCAAATGTTTGCCTATAGGCTTTGCTGTTGTAACATTAACAATTTTTATACTATTGTCCTCATTATACAGCTTTTCATATGTTTTAAAACATTCCCCTATGTGATGTACAATATGCTTTTCCGAAAGTAACTTTAAGAAATTCAAAACATATCTGTTCACCTTGCCCAAGAAATCTTCGTTGAGTATCTCCATAAGGTCATCACGTTCGATTTGAGGTGCATCAAGTATTTTAACATATGCAGGGTGTTCGTTAAATAGCGAAACAATCCCCTCAAGTTCAAGCAAAATCTCCCTTGATATTCCCTCATCCTTTGCAAGGTTGTAAAGCGAGGCACCGTAAGTCTGTGGTACAGACATATAAATCACCTACATTCTATCAATAATATCAGAAATCAGTTCTTCATCATCACTGTCAGTTAATTTTTTGCCTATAATTTTTTCTGCCGCATCGACAGCCATAGACGCAATCTCTCTCTTTGCGTCAGTGACTGCGTTCTGCTTATCTTGTTCAATCTGCTTTTGACTCTTTTCCATTATATACCGAACTTTTTCATTTGCCTCATTTACAATAGATTCAGAGCGTCTGTCCGCCGTTTCAACTGCCGATTTTATTATACCGTCAGCCTCATTTTTTGCAGACAAAAGTTTTTCTTCATATTCACTTTTAAGGCTTAGTGCCTTATCGTTGGTTTCCTCCGCCTGTTTATACGAATTCTCGATTTCTTCTGCACGTTTATCAAGTATATTCGTTACAGGTTTAAACAAAAACTTCTTTAAAAGCAGAAACAATATAAGCAGGTTTGCCCACGTAAAAATCATTGTCCATGTGTCTATGGATACAAAAGGCAAATATTCATTCATTTGCTCTCATCCTTTCGCTGTTTGATTAAAGAAGTCCTATAAGCGGATTTGCAAACAATAAAATCAATGCGACAACAAGACCGTAAATACCTGTTGATTCCGCAACCGCACAACCAAACAACATTGTTGAAGTAATTGCGCCCTTTGCCTCAGGCTGTCTGCCGACTGCCTCTGCCGCCTTACCTGCCGCAAAGCCTTGTCCTATACCCGGTCCGACACCTGCTATCATTGCAAGTCCCGCACCTATTGCCGACGCCGCTAATATAATTGCTCTTTCCATTTTAAAAATCTCCTTTGTTTTATATTTATCAAAGACAAAACCTTATGGTTTTGTCTACTTTATTTTTGGGAGTTTGAGGTGCAACCTCAAGCTATAATCATTTCTGACGACCTGTGCGGCAGAAATGGCTTAAAATCTAAAGTTTCGACTTTGGAGGAACTTTATGATTTTTTCAAAAAAATACTCAAAAATTACATCGCAGATGTGATTTTTGGAGCTGGTGACATTTTGTCACCAGGCTCACTTTATTAGTATACATCAAACACACTTCGCGGTTTATTGTGATACGACACACTAAGCACCAGTCCTATTGCAATCATATTCACAACAAGTGACGTACCGCCGTAGCTTACAAACGGCAACGGAATACCCGTAACAGGCATAAGTCCGATACACATACCGATATTTTCAAATGCGTGGAACAACATCATTGCACCGACACCGACACAAATATATCTTCCGAAAGCATTATCGGCTTTTTGAGCGGTTTTAAAGCATTTATAAATTATGAAGAACAGCACCGCCGTAACAAGCAATGCACCGATAAAACCAAATTCCTCACTTATTACACTGAATATAAAGTCGGTATATTTAGTAGGCAAATAACCCATTTGGTTTTGCGTTCCCTGCAAATATCCTTTACCCCAAAGCTGACCCGAACCGACCGCAATTTTAGATTGAATTACGTTATAGCCTCTGCCCCTTGGGTCAAGGTTTGGATTAAAAAACACCTGAATACGTTTCTGCTGATATTCCGAAAGTACATACTTATATATAAAAGGCAATGACGCGACACCTGCCACACCAATCGGCAATATATATTTATATGAAAGTTTTGCAACAAACATAAGACATATAAACATAAACAAAAATACCAACACACTGCCCATATCAGGCTGTAACAAAATCAAACCTACAAGCACGCCGATATGAAGCAACAATCCTAAAATCGTAAGCGGTTTATTTATATCGTCATGCACTTTGGATAAGTGACACGAAAAAGTTACTATAAAGCAAATTTTTGCGATTTCCGAAGGCTGAATACCGATTGCACCGAATCTGATCCAACTCCTCGCACCCCAGTCGCCGCTGACACCAAACACCAATACCAAAAGCAGTATCGCGACGGCGAATATATAAATCGGTTTGACGAGATTTTTAAGCTGTTCGTAATCGAAAAAACACGTTACAAGCATTGCCGCACAACCTATAACCATTGCACCCGACTGCACTATTACATTCGTATTCGACTGCAACGTTCGCGTAGCCGAATAAATCATCACTATTCCAAACACCGACAAACAGATTGTCGCTATAAACAAAACCCAGTCAAACTCCATAAGTATGACGGATTTTTTTGAAACACTTTTTATTTTCAAAAATATCACTCCTATTCAGATTACAGACAAAACGATTTTATCACAATTATTTATATTATATAACAATATTCGATTTTAAGCAATATTTTTAAAACTTTTTCGATTTTATTTTTAACAATAAAAAAATGGCGATTAAAATGAAGTGAACCCCAAAATTTAGACAAAATTAAATATTAACTTGCTTGTGAATGAGTTCGGTATTGTACCGGACTCATTCCTTTTAGCTTTAAAGAAATTCTTTCATTGTTGTAATAATCAATATATCTTTTTAATTCATCTATGAAAGC
>ENA-UPXC01003096-UPXC01003096.1-human-gut-metagenome-genome-assembly--contig:-NODE-3096-length-17938-cov-14.143329_pt1 | contig 17938 bp, 9 predicted proteins | sample MGYA00250047_ERZ773371 | MGnify/ENA primary metagenome ERZ773371 (study PRJEB29103, sample SAMN06111975) | human gut metagenome | biome: human gut; feature: ankylosing spondylitis patient; material... | reverse complement strand
AGTAAAGGCTGCTTCTGTTCCTCTTTTGGAGGATGGATGTATGACGCAGGAATATGTACGAAAAATGCTGGAGGTCAAAGAAAAATATGGCCAATATTCCGTTATTTCCAATGGTATCTGCATGGCTCATGCGGAACCGGATAGCGGCTATCGGTTGGCCTGTTCGCTGGTGACGCTGGAACATCCTGTGGAGGTTGATATGGACGGAACGTCTATGGAAATCTATGTGATGATGGTACTGTCTCTTACGGATACAGTATCCCAGGCAAGAGCGCTGGATGAGCTGTTTCTCCTTTTGGATGAATTCCCGGAATTCCCCTTCGAGTTACAAAAAGCCGCCGATACAGTGGAGGTTTTTCGGCTGTTGCGTTATTATTATAATAAAAGCAGTTAGAAGCAGAGTAGCTTTCCATATAAACGATATCACAAAAATCGCCAGAAGGCAGTTATCAGTTGACGGTAACTGCCTTTTGGTGTTATGATTAAGAATGGCAGGCGGGAACGCCTAATCTATGCGAAAAAAGGAAGTGAGGAGTCCGTGGACGGGCGAAGTCGAAGTTGTGGCTTAAGACAGAATAGAATAGAGACAGACACGGATTTTTCTTACAGATAAATAAACTGTCGTTACCCGGCGGCAGGAGATACAGATGCTGTGCCTGTCGACGTGGGAGGACAAGAGTGCATGGCAATCGGAAGTTATGATCGGGAGGAGCTTACAGAGCTTCTGGAGGACCGACAGTTCCGAAAGCTGCGTGAGACGATGTCGGAGATGAACGAGGTCGATATCGCGGAGTTTATCGAGGAACTGGAGCCCGAGAAGAAGGTTCTTGTATACCGGATGCTGCCCAAGGAACTGGCGGCAGACGTATTTTCATTCCTGGAGGTAGACGACCAGGAGCATATTATCAACAGTATTACGGATTATGAGCTGGGCAAGATCGTAGAGGATCTGTACGTGGACGACGCAGTGGATATGCTGGAGGAATTACCGGCTATCGTGGTGAAGCGTGTCTTACAGAATGCGACGCCTCAGACGCGGAATCTGATCAATCAGTTTTTACAGTATCCGGAGAACAGCGCCGGAAGCATTATGACAGCGGAATATATCGGCCTGAAGCGGAATATGACCGTGGAACAGGCCTTTGCATACATCCGGGAAAATGGCGTCGACAAGGAGACCATTTACACTTGCTTTGTGACGGACAGCAAGCGCTGCCTCCAGGGCGTGGTGACGGTGAAGGATCTACTGATGAATCCCTATGACACGGTTATCAAGGACATCATGGATGAAAATATCATCTACGCTGTGACCACCGAGGACCGGGAGGACGTGGTAGAGACCTTCAATAAATATGACCTGCTGTGTCTGCCTGTAGTCGATCACGAGGATCGCCTAGTGGGCATTGTTACCGTTGACGACGCGGTGGAGGTCATGGAACAGGAGGCCACCGAGGACTTTGAGAAGATGGCGGCTATGTTTCCTTCAGAGAAGCCCTATCTTCGGACCGGCGTTTTTGAGCTTGCGAGAAACCGTATTCCCTGGCTTCTGATCCTGATGTTTACGTCGATTTTAAGCGGCGCGATCCTGATGGATTATAAGGAAGCCATTCAGGTGCTTCCTTTGCTTCTCAGCTTTGTGCCCATGCTGATGGATACCAGCGGCAACTGCGGCAACCAGAGCAGCACCATGGTTATCCGTGGTATGGCGGTGGGCGATATCGAACTGAAGGACGTCTTGCGGGTGATCTGGAAGGAGTTCCGGGTGGGACTTCTGTGCGGCGCAGTACTGGCGGCGGCGAACTTTGTCCGATTGATTTTACAGTATCCGGACCGGCTGGCCCTGAATCTGGTCATCGTCCTTTCTCTGATGCTGGCCATCGTGCTGGCGAAGATCATCGGCTGTGTACTGCCGATGCTGGCCGAGAAGATGAAGCTGGACCCGGCGATCATGGCTGCGCCCCTCATCACCACCATCGTGGATGCCAGCAGCCTTCTGATTTATTTTAAAATAGCAAGTATGATGTTACATTTATCATAAAAAATTAATTAAGGAGAATACAAGATGCTAGGAGATAAAAAAGTATTATACAGCGGCATGCAGTCCACCGGAAATCTGACCCTGGGTAACTATCTGGGAGCCCTGAAGAACTGGATTACCTTAAGCGACGAGTACGAGTGCTTTTACAGCGTGGCGAACATGCACTCCATCACAGTCCGCCAGAATCCGACGGAGCTCCGCAAGCACGCGAGAGAGCTTCTGACCCTGTTTATCGCGGTGCTTGGCCAGCGGCGAAGCGTCGTCGCCTTTCGACGAAGAGCCGCAGCCGGCGAACATGCACAAACCGAGCACGGCGAATAAGGTATAAAGAGTTTTTCTCATGATCTTATCGTTTATTATAACCAACCACCGTTCGCATTTTCCGTCGCGCGGGCGATGACGGCGAATTCCTTGGTGATCTCCTGACCGCCCATCGAACTGCCGCCGCCCACACTCCCGCCGCCGGCGATAGCCGTGACGGAAATCTTGGCGACACCGGGTTTGGTGCAGTGGATCATCAGTTTACCGTAGGAGATCGAAGGCGCCTCGGTGATGCCGAGCTTATCCATATTCTCCCGCGTCATCTCGACCCGCAGATAGGTCAGGTTCGAAGCCGAACCGCCGAAATATTTGGTCAGGGCCACGAGCTGCTTGGTGCCGACCTTGGCCCGCAGGCAGGGTGTCCCTTCGACCTGCATGAGCAGCTGGTACGCGTCGATCGACCCGGTACCCATCTTCTTGCGGTAGTCGGCCAGTACAAGGCCGGTTTTCGAACCGTCGAGATAGGTTTCCATATCGTTCACCGAGGTGAGGATCATGGTCTTGAATTCGTCGAGCGTGAATTTCTTTCCCTTTTCCAGCGCATAGGAGAGCCCGAGCGCCGCGACGCCCGAAACGTGCGGGCAGGCCATCGACGTACCCTGCATGAAGCCGTAATCGGCACCGTTGTATTCCGACAACTCGGAAGGAACCGTCGACAGGACTTCGGCGTAGGTCTTGGCCGCATCGGCACTGATCTTATAGTCGCCGCCGGGAGCCGAGATATTGCAGCCCGGGCCGTAATTGGTGTAATAGGCCGGCAGGTAATCGGGCGAGAAAGAGGTCACGGAGATATAATCGTGGTAAGCCCCCGGGTAGCCCGACATGGCAGTAGCATCGTTGCCGGCGGCAAAGATGACCACGCCGCCGCCGACGGCATCGCAGTTCTGAGATTCGATGAAATACTTGATGGCATTGTACTGCACGCCCGAGCCGCGTTCATAGGCGCTGTCCGAAGTATAGGTTCCGGCCTTGCTTCCGAACGAACACTGGATGATCACAGCTCCGTTGTCAGCGGCATACTTGATGGCTTCGGCGGAAGTGGTGATAGCCCCCGAGGTGGCGTCGTTGCCCGAGAATATCTGGCACGACATGAGTTTCACCCCGTCGTTGCGCCCCGTGCCGCCAGCCACGCCGCAAACGCCGACGCCGTTGTTATTGACGGCGGCCACCGTACCGGCCACATGTGTCCCGTGCCCCGAATCGCCTTTGTTCTCGCCGCCGACCCAGACCTCGCGATCCCAGGAGACGGCACCGCGCGTGACGAAGTTATACCCGTAAATATCGTCGATATAGCCGTTCCCGTCGTCGTCGGCACCCGTAGCCCCGTTTTTCTCCTGCGTATTGATCCACATGTTCGCCGCAAGGTCGGGATGCGTATATTTCACGCCCTGATCCACGATGGCAACCACCACGCCGGGGTTACCGGCCGTGATCGCCCAGGCATCCTGGGCGTTGATGTCGGCCCCGGCGCGGGACGTCGAGGCAACGGTCTTGTCGCCGTTGTTGTTGTAGTGCCACTGGCGGGAAAGCTGCGGATCGTTGAACCGCCCCGCGGCTGCGGCGCGGGTGGCAGCCATATCGGCAGCCGTCAGCGGTCGGCGCGGCCCTACCGAGGTCACATAAAGCTTCGTGTTGAACTCGACATTCCGGACTTCGGCCACGGCGGCCAGTTTCAGGGCGGCGGCTTCGAGGTCGGCCTGCTCGTCGAAAGTCACGACATACCACTTGTGCAGGCCTGCGGCACGCGTACGCTCCTCATGGCGGGGTGTGTAGGGGAACACACGGCGCAGGGAGGTGATTTCAAGCCCCTGCAACACTTCGTCGACCGGGGCAATGCCCGAACGGGTCAGTACGGCAGCGTCCCCGGCATCGCCGCGCGTTGCGGCGAAGGAAGCCGCCGTAGCCTCGATGGTCGGCACGGCAGCATCGTCGAAACAAACGATCAGCGACCCCTGCTTGGCATCGTAAGGCGTGTTGATCAGCTTCGCGGCGGCTGCGGTATTCGCAGAAGAATTCCCGCCGTCGGCACCATCCATCGCCGGATCGGCGGTACACGCCGCCAGCAACAGCACGGCGAAAAGTAGAATTTTTTTATCAGCCATAGTCTATCGGTTTTTAGAGGGCGGAGCCGACCCCTCAGAGCCGGCTCCTCCCGATAATTATTCCAACATTGCCGGAATCGGTTACTTCAAGGATACCTTCTTGCCGATCATCACGATCGCCCCCGGAGCCTGGGGCATACTGCCCTCGCTGAAGGTCGCGACCGCATCGGCCACGCCCAGGTCGGGCTGCATACCGTAACCGCCGAATGTTGCACGGTTGACAGGTTTGCCGGTCTGCTCGCTCCAAAGTACCTGAATCAATTCGGGCCCGCGCAGTTCGACGAAATTGTTGGCCGGCCGTACCTCAAGCTCCCGGGCAACAGCCGCGGCAGTTACCGCATTGGGGTCGTTTGCGGGATTTATCAGCATCAGGTAGTCGAACTGTACCAGATCGGCAGCCAAATTCATGAATTTGCCCGTGGTTGGATCATAATTGCCGAAACCACCCCAATAGATACCTTTGAAGGTGTAGCCCTGCGTCACATAATTCGGGTTCGGAACGAATGCAAGGATTCCGTCATCGACATAGCCTGCATAGAGACAACCCTGGCTGCCATTTATTCCCGTGGGATTCTCTTCGTAGGTGAACATGTTGCCGACATGATAGGTCTTGAACATACCGATGTGGCAGGTCGGCATCGGGCTGACCAGTCCGTTGTACTTTGCCAGGAACGTGTCGTCTTTCGTATCCAGATTCGAAGCAAGGTAGGACGAAAGTCCCTTGACTTTGACGTAATTAGGATCGTCAGCATTCTCACTGAACGTGACCTTGCCGAGGTATTGGCGGTTGGTGGCATCATTTTCGTCGAATGCATCCACGGCATAGTAATTCCACGTCGTATTGAAGAGATCGTCTTTGCTCACCTCACCCTTGACGTCGTCGAATTTATACTTCTGCTGCATGGGGTCTTCCTTACCGGCGGTAGTCTGCTCGACGGCATAGACCTTGGAGAAATACCCGTTGAAAGCCGAAACCAGGAGCGTATAGCTCGTACCGCTGTTCAGGCCGACGAGGAACGGAACCAAAGACTCTTTGCCGTTGATCTTCGCGAGTTCTTCTTCCGTGAACGCATCGCCCGAGGATTTGGCAACCTGTCCCAACTGTGCCGTGCTCAGGCCTGCCAGGTCGGAAGTCTTGAACAAACCCCAATAACCCGACTGGATATTCTGTCCGAACAGGATCGCCTTGATCGAATTCTCGGGGGTATAGCCCAACGCCTCTTTTTCCCAGGAAAGTTCGGTTCTTACCGAAAGGATAACCGCATTCTGGGACTCCTCACCCGACTTGACGTACCCGAACGAGAGGAACGAACGCCCTACCAGTTCGCCGGCCGTGTTGTACATATTGCCGACGATCGAATAAACGCCCGTATCGTCGAACGAAGCGGAAACCGTGCCGGAAGCCGTGATTTCGGTGGAAGGGGTCTCACCCGATTCGATCTCGCCCGAACGGACGTCGGCCAACGCGTCGCTCATCGAGCCGTTGAAGAACGCGTATTTCACCTTGGCCACGTCCGCACCGAACTTGAAGCCGACCTTGACCACACCGGCCGCAGGCTCGGTGTTCGTCAGTGCGAGCGTATAGTCGTATGCCTTGGCACCCGGAAGCATGATCCGTTGCAGACCGCTGCCGTTGGCGCCGTACCACCCGCCGGAGACCGTGAAGTTCACCATGATGCCGGTGGCCGGGAAGGTAATGATACCGTCCTTGAGCGTACCGTAGAGGCTGGCCGACTCGCTCACGGAGGAGAAGTTAGCATTGACCTTCGAAGCAATTTCGATCTCGCCGTCACCTCCGAGCGTCACGCCCGTCGTCTGGTAAGGGATCCACACGGCATCGGGGTTGGTGGCGTCGATAATGATATTGGGTTCGGTGCAAGCCTGTGCGGTTCCGTTAAAGAGGGCCCGGATCAAATCCTGCGTAAAGGGATTCATGCGGTAGTAACCGGGTTTGTCGGCCCGCTCGTAAATCTCCACGTCGACCTCGGCATTGGGGTTGGCGGTATTGAACAGCGTCGAAATGATGTCGTCGCGCCACTTACCCTTGGTCTCGCCGCCTTTGCCCGTCAGTTTGTTCCACTTCACGCGGGTCACGCTGAAAGCGAAGCCCGTGGCTTTTTCACCATAGACGGAGGCGTACTTCTTGTCCTCGATATTGACCTCGCATTTATACGTGGTACCGATTTCGGCCTGCGGGAACTGAATGCTGAAGGTCGTCTCCTCCTGCCCGTCGGCAAATTCGATCTGCGAGGGAACGAAGATTCCCTCCTCACTCGACGTTACGGCCACGGGAACTACGATCGCACCCTCGCTCTTCAGGCGGCGTACGGTGAACGTCATCTCGGTCGGAGCCGCGGGGTCGAGTTCCTTGGAACCTATATTCTCCTGCGTAGGGAAATAGACGCTGTAACAATCGGGATCTTCGGGTTCCCCGGGGTTGAAGTTCTCGTCGTCGTTACACCCCACGAAGAGGAACGCCGCCAGGAACACATATAATAAACTCTTGAGTGTTTTCATATTTTGTCGATGTTATCCGGTTCAAAACTTATTTAACTACGCATCCGTCGGTCAAACCAGCTCCGCTGCCGTTAACAGGGAACGTACCCTCGTTGTTGTTATCCTTGACAGGGTCGATAGCCGCATTGGCGTTGGTCTCCCCGGTGGGGATACGCATCAGCAGGATACCGTCCGTCGCCGCGATGTTGAACGCCCAGGCATCGGGGAAGTCCGACTTGCCGTCCGTCGTGCACCGCACGAGGTTCTTCTTCAGACGCATGATGTCGGTATAGGCATGGCCCTCGCCCCACAACTCGACGCGGCGCTGCCACCAGATCTCGCTCTGGAAAGCCTCGGGAGTCGTGGCGGCGCACGAATACGAAGGATCGCGGTAGGTCTTGACCCAATTCTCGAGCAGGGACTTGCCGCCGCCGAGGTTGCCGCCCATGGCCATGGCCTCGGCCTGGATGAGAAGCATCTCCTCGGCACGCATGATACACCAGTCACCCGCGTTGATGTCCGTACCGCACTTATTTTCATAAGGCGCGAACTTCACGTTGGTATAGGGCTGGAAGGCACGCTTGACATTGGGAATCGCCAGCGAGCTGATGGCCGAGCCGGTCACGCCGTCCCAGTCCATGTGGTCGAGCAGCGGCGATTCGAGGCTGGCGTTGATCCACCATCCCTTGCGCACGTCCGTATCGGGGATCATGTTGTAAAGCAGCGAATTGATACGCTTATACAAACCCTGGCTAGTGGTATAACCGCGGGCAAAGGAGCAGAGGTGTCCGCCCCAGGTGATATTGCGGTAGTTGGCGGGGGTGTCGGCAGCCTTGTAGATGCCGGCCCAGATCCACGACGGGGAGTTGGCACTGTTGAAACCGGGAGCCGACACGTCGTCCTTGGAGAGGAACGTGTAGCCGCTCAGGGCAGCTTCGGCATCGGTGGCAGCTTCGCCCCAGTTGTTCATCACCAGGTTCACGCGGGCACGCATTCCGTAAGCCACGTTCCGGTCGGCGGCGGCCTTGCTCGTGCGCTGGAAACCCTCGAGGTCGGCGATGGCCTGCGTCAGATCGTCGTAGATCAGCTTGTAGATCTCGGCATTGGTGGCACGGGGGTTCGCACCGGCACGCTCGGCCGGCATGTCCCACGTCACGATGGGTACCGTCGGTTTGTCCTCGTTGCCCTTGTAGGTGAACTGGAAACGCTGCGCCAGCGTGAAGTTGGCGAACGCACGCGCCACCAGAGCCTGGCCGCGATAGTGGATAAGCGTCTGGTTTTCGGTATCCGCAGGGATCGTAGCCAGGATGTCGTTGGCCTGCTTGTTCAGCTTGTAGCAGAAATTCCAGGTGAACATGGGCACGGCATAGTTGGCGTTGCGATCCGAATACTCGAACGCAACCGAAAACCACTCGTAGTCGCTGTTGTCCGATACCATGTCGGCACCGTTGCCGTCGGTGGCGATACATACGGCAGGATAGCTGAAGTCGTTGTGGAAAGGCGTGGCGCTACCTCCGGCCCAGTTGGGCAGGAGCTTCGTGAAGATCGAAGACAGGGTGTTGATATCCGCCTGCAGACGTTCGGGGTTGTCCTCCACGACCTCCTTTTTCTGATCCTCGGTCACAATACCGCTCTCGGGGAACGTATCGAGGTCGGAGCAGGAGACCATAACCGCCGTCCCCAGGGCAAATACCCATATTTTATTGATTGCTTTCATATACACGTTGTTATTTGATTGTGCCAAAATTAGAACGTCAGGTTAATACCGCCCGAAATGGTACGCAGGGCCGAATAGGAGGTGTTGTCCGCAGTACCCGTACCGCCGAATACGATGCGGGGGTCGAGACCTTCGCGGGCGGAGAAGACGGCGAGGTTGTCACCCGAGAAATAGATGCGGATGCTGCCCAGGCCGATCTTGTTCGACCACTTCTTGGGAAGGGTATAGCCTACCGTCACATTGTTGACCGAAAGGTAGTCGGAGCTTACGAGGAAGCGCGACGAATATTTCTGGTTCGAATCGTCGGACGAGTTCAGGCGCGGGACATTCGTGTTGGGGTTCTCGGGCGTCCAGGCCTTGAGGGCATCCTTGTGGAAGTTCATACCCAGGTTATCGCCGTAGTGCATCAATTCGTGGTAGGTGTTGTCGTAGAGTTTGCCACCGAGCTGGTAAGCGAACTGTGCCGAGATATCCACGCCGTAGAAGCTCAGCGAAGTGGCGAAGCCGCCGCTCACCTTGGCCAGCGTGCTGCCCTGGCGGGCCTGGCGGGCGTTGTCGTAAACATCCGTGGTCGAATAATCGCCGTTGTCGGGGTCTACGTACCAGAGCGACTTACCGGTGTTGGGATCGACACCCGCATAGGTCTTCAGGTAGGAGTCGTACATCGAGCCGCCCACCTCGCGGATCGCCATCGAGTAAACCAGTCCCGTCTCGGGCACGTCGCCGTCGAGCGAGAGGATCTTGTTCTTGTAGTGCGTCATATTGAGATCCAGATCCCACGAGAAATTCTTATAGCGCAGCAACCCGGCGGACAGCTGGATCTCGACACCGGCGTTGCGCATCGAACCCACGTTGATAGGCTGCCGCGAGTAACCCAGCGAAGGAGGTACGGGTTTGTAGTAGAGCATGTCCGAGGTCTTGCGCGAGAAATACTCGACGCTACCGCTCAGGCGGTCGTCCCAAAGGCCGAACTCGACACCCACGTTGAGCGAGTGCGAGGACTCCCACGTAATGTTCTTATTACCCTTGTAGTTGAGCGTCAACGAGAAATCGCCGTCGACACGGCCTACCGAATACTGATCCTGGTAGGGATAGTAGTTGCTGTAACCGCTGGGATCGAGCAGGTCGTCGTTACCCTGGATACCATACGAAGCCTTCAGTTTCAGCATGTTGAGCCACTTCACATCCTTCAGGAAGTTCTCCTTGGTCAGCAGCCATGCACCACCCACGGAACCGAAGTTACCCCAGCGGTGGTCGGGATGGAAGCGCGACGAAGCATCGCGGCGGTAGGATGCCGAGAAGAAATACTTGCCGTCGTAGTCGTACTGCACACGCGAGAGAATACCCATTGTAAAATAGGTATCGGTGTAGGACGAAACCTGCGGGGTCTCATAGATCGTGTTGTCCAGCTCCCCTACATTGGGATTGTAAAGGTCGGTGTTGCTGCCCGAGAGGTACTGCATCTTCAGCGAATAGTTCTCGAAGCCGACCAGCACGTCGAAGTTGTGCTTCTGGGCGAACGTTCTCTTGTACGAAGCCAGGTACTGCTGGTTGACGCCGAACGTACGCGACTGCGCAACGGAGACCGAACCTTTGCCGATATAGGAACCGTAGTAGGAGTTATAAAGGTGGTTCGCACGGCGGTTGATGGCGCTGGCACTGATGTTGGCCGTGACGTTCAGCCCCTCGACGGGCGTCACGGTCGCAAACCAGTTGCCGTTGATCGCATCAGTATAGGTGCGGTGGCGATCCAGGTCGATCGAGATCATGGGGTTGGCACCGCCCGAGAACGAGCGTATCTGGTTGGTATTCACACCCGAGTCGTAGATCTTATTGCCGTGTTCGTCGTACATGATCTTCTTATCGGCATCGCGCACATACATCGGGTAGATCGGGGCAATCATGTTGGCCAGGTAGAACAGGTTGCCCGACGAACCCCAGTCGGTCTGCCCCGTAGGGGAGTTGGTAATAGCGTGCGAGAAACCGATATTGCCACCGACCTTCAGCCACTTCTTGGCCTGGTAATCGGCCTTCATACGGGTCGAATAACGGGTGAAGCCCGAATTCTTGATGATGCCCGAATCGTCGAGGTAACCGGCCGAGAGGTAGTAGTTGAGGCGTTCCGAAGCACCCGCGATGGAGACGTTGTACTCCTGGCGCAGGTTGCCGCTGCCGAACAGCTCGTCGTACCAATCGTCGGGGGTGTAGTAATACTGCCCGTCGGAGTAGCCCAGTTTGGCGTTGGGATTGAGTTTGCCGTTGGCACCGATCAGCGTCTGGCCTTCGGGAAGCGTGTAGACGTTGTAACCCGTACCGCCGTTCGTCGAGTCGAACAGGGCGGAGTTGGCAAACGCGCGCGAATCCGCCGCCGAGCTCCCGGCATAGAACTTACTGTTGTACAAAGCTTTGTAGCCCAGTTCGTAATACAGGCCCGGATCGGAAATCACGTCGTAATTGGGCACACCGCGGGAGTTGGTACCCCACTTGGCGTCGAAGGTCACGGTCGCATCCTGCGACTTGCCGCGCTTGGTGGTGACCAGCACGACGCCGTTGGCACCGCGGGCACCGTAGATGGCCGACGCGGCGGCATCCTTCAGCACCGTGATCGACTCGATATCGGCACTGTTCAGGAACGAGAGCGACCCGTCGTAAGGGGCCCCGTCCACGATATAGAGCGGAGCACTGCTCGCCGACATGGAGCCGATACCACGGATACGGATCTTGGCACTCTCACCCGGCTGTCCGTTCGACGAAACAGCCTGCACACCGGCCACGGCACCCGCCAGGGCGTTCGAAATGTTGGATACCTGGCGCTTGCCGATATCCTCGGCCTTCATCACGGAAGCAGAACCCGTAAAGGCCTCTTTTTTGGCCGTACCGTATGCTACCACGATCACGTCGTCAATCGCCTGCGTATCCTCCTTCATCACGACGTTCACACGGGTTTTTCCGGCGACAGCAATACGCTGGGGCTCATAGCCGATGAAGGTCACCAGCAGAACACCCTCCCTGGGAACAGAAATCGAGTAAGCGCCGTCAGCACTCGTCGTCGTTCCGACCGTCGTTCCGTCCACCATGACTGTGGCACCTGCTACCGGAGCACCGGCAGCGTCGGTAACTGTACCGGAAACCTGCTGGTTCTGGGCCATTGCAACGGCGCAAATCCCCAAAACAGCAATTAACGATAGTACAATTTTTCTTACCATAAGCGTTAATTTTAATTGGTTTTTTAAAATAAAAAGCCAGTAGCCTGTGAGCAGGATTTTACGATTCTGGTAAGATGCTGAATATCATATATATAGATAATCAAACGCAAGGTTGCGATCCGGTTTTGAAAAGGCGCGGTAACTTGAAAGTTACCTGAGGGTGCGGTGTATAAAATTAATTTACAGCATATTAACGACTGCTTGCCATATATCTTGAGTTACCAATACATAACCGGGAAACGACTGGTAATGCCCTGCGATTCCCCGAAAATCAACGGGATGGAATAATATGACTCAATATAATCCAAAAAATCCGTATGGATTACAGTTGCCGGAACCCGTATCAGGATTTATCCGGGTAATTCCGCCGGGCATCGCGGCAATACTCCGGATGCCGTAACGCTATCCCGGGCATCATAAGCCCCCCTGCCGGAATCCCGGCAGCGACAGGGAGGGGCTATCAATACGCACACTGCTCACCGGACGGTACGGGCATAAAAAAACCCGGAAGCGTCACGACTTCCGGGCCCAGAAAATAAGTATTAACCACTAAAGCGGATTCTGGTCGGCCGCATTGATGTATGGATTGCTGTTCAGCTCGATCGACAGCGGAATCTGGTAGGTGAATTCCTTGCCGGCAGCCTTGACCAGCTTGTGCGTGTGGTTGGAGGATGCCGTACGGTCTACACCGACGTTGAAGCGCTTGTTGGTAAAGAATTCGTGCCCCTCACCCCAGAGTTCGATACGGCTCTGCAGGAAGATCTCCTTCAGCAGTGCTTCGCCCGTATTCGAGGACTTTGCATAACCCGAATCGCGCTTCGACACCAGGTCGTAAAGCGTCTGCTGGGCTGCGGAACTGTTGCCGCCGCGGGCTTCGGCCTCGGCCTTCAGCAGGTATGCCTCCGACAGGCGCATGTAGATTTCGTCAGCCTCGTAGGTCGGGGTGTTGAACTTGACGTTCGAATAGGCCGGATAGGTGAACTCCCCGACCGTGGTCTCGGTCGCATTGAAATTCTTCTTGCGGTAGTCGGTAGCTGCGATCTGGTTGTAGAGCTGGTCGTCGATAGCCATGTAGATACCCTTGTTGTTGGCATTGTCCACGGCCGTGATCGACATGAACGATGCGAAGGAACGGTTGCCGAGCGACGTGGAAGCAGCCCACGTGTAGCCCCAGATGGTCTCGGGAAGCGAGGTGCTCTGGAAACCCGAAGTCGTATACTGCTCCTCGTTCATGAGCGAGTAGCCTGCCGAAATCACCGCCCCGGCAGCATTGGCTGCCGTGGTATAATCGCCTGTGGTCAGCGCCACGCGAGCCAGCACCATGTTCGCAACCGTCTGGTCGATGTCCGCCGTCGAACTCTTGGGATCGTAGCCTTCCTGCTCGAACAGCGCGATGGCGTTCTGCAAATCGGTCGTGATCGTGCTGTAAACCTCGGTCGACGGGGTGCGTCCCTTGGCACCCTCGACGGTCAGATAGAGGGGGACACCCGCCTTATCCTTGCCGCCGTGCATGTAGTCGTCCTGGTAAACGCACATCAGGTAATAGTAAGCCAGCGCGCGGTAGGTCAGCGCCTGAGCCTTATATACCAGCGCCTTGCCCGTAACATCGTCGGGGATCAGGTCGAGGATCTGGTTCGACTGATAGACGATCTTGTAGTAACAGTACCAGCGGTCTGCCGTATAGGCATTGGTCTGGGCGCGGATGCTTTCGAACATATATTCGTCGGCAAACCAGTTGGTCAGTTTCGTGAGCACCATATCGTTGCCCTGCAAATCCATACCCAGATTCCAGACCATGAATCCGCGGTCGTTGGTCGTTGCCTGGCGGTTGCCGGTATGCATGTAGTTGACGGCTCCCTGCATCATGGGGGCGAGCACGAGGTCGGCATTCTCCTTGATCAGTTCGCCCAGCTGCTCATCCGACACCTGGCTGCCCGAAGGCTCGGTGTCGAGCTCGCTCGCACAGGATGCGAACAGGAGCACCGTAGCTATTGCGATGTAATATACTATGTTTTTCATACGCTAATATCTCGTTTATTATAAGTTCATCGTAATACCGAAAGTAAAGGTCTTCGCCTGCGGGAACCCGAATGCGTTCTGTCCTGCGTAAGCGGTACGCGGGTCTAAGCCCGTATGCGCGGAGGTGAAGTAGAGGTTGTCGGCGGCGAAGAAGACACGCAGCGACTCGATGCAGATCTTCGACGTCCAGCGCTTGGGCAGCGTATAGCCGACGTTGATCGTCTTGAGGCTGAAGTAGGAAGCATCGCGGTAGAGGTAGTCGCAGTTCGAACCTACGAAATTCCAGGTGCCGTTGAACATCAGCTTGGGGAATTTGGCATTGGTATGCTCCGGCGTCCAGGTGTTGCCCACGAGGTCTTGCGAGGCCGTAAAACCGGCACGTCCCGGACTATATACGTTGGCCGAGTTGCCGTCCCACTGGCGGCCGCCGATCTGGTAAGCCGCAGCCAGCATGAAATCGAAGTTCTTCCAGCGGAACGAGGTGCGCAACCCACCCGTTACGTCGGGCAGCGCATCGCCGATCTCATACTGCGTGGCTTCGTTGATATTGAAGGTCTTTTCACGTCCGGTAACCTTGCCGTCGCCGTCAACGACATCCTTCCAGAACGTCTCCTGGCCGGTTGCGGGATCTACGCCGGCAAACTTGAAGAGATAGAGGTTGTAGTAGGACTTGCCTTTGCCGCGCAGGAACCTACCGCTGATGTAGTCGCCGCCCAACGCCGGGTTGCCCAGCTCCGAAGGATAGTCGATCAGGCGGTTGCGTGCGAACGAGGCGTTGACCGCGAAGTTCCAGTAGAGATCCTTATGCTTGAGGATGTCCACGCCCAGGTCGATTTCGAAACCGCGGTTAGCCAGGATACCGACGTTTTCCAGGCGGCTCGCAAGGCCCGTCGACGACGGGGTCGGGCGGTTCCAGATCAGGTCGTGCGTACGGCGGTTATAGTAGTCGACCGTACCGTAAAAACGGTTCCACAGGCGGAAGTCGATACCCAGGTCGATCTGGTAGTTGCGCTCCCACGAAAGATTGCGGTTACCCGTGCTGGCTTGCGTAATGCCGATCTGGCCGTTGGTTTCCCCGATCGTCCAGAGGTTGGTGTAGGGATACGAAGCCGAAAGCTGGTTGCCGGCCACACCGTAGTTGACGCGCAGTTTCAGTTCGTCGACCCACGTAGCGTTGTCCATGAAGCTCTCGCCCTTGATACGCCATGCGGCGCCCACAGACCAGAAGTGGCCCCACTTGTCGTACTTGAAGCGCGACGATCCGTCGTAGCGGTACGAACCCGAGAAGAAATACTTGCCGGCGTAGTTATAGTTCACACGTGCGAAATAGCCTTCGATGGCGGTCACCACGGTGCTCGAGGTCGAGCCGTTGCTATACTGCGAAACGGCGTTGCCCAGTTCGGGGATGCCCGGGTAGAAAATATTTTTCTTGTAGGCGTCCACGACACGCTGGTCGGTCTTGCCGAACTCGTGGCCGATCAGTACGTCGAAGTTGTGGTGCTCCTTGATGGTCTTGTTCCAGTTGAGCATCTGCTGGGTATTGTACGAGAAATAGTTGTCGTTGTACTTCTCGACAAGACCGTTGTTGGTCGACGTGGCAGCCGTACCGTATTCATTGTTATAATAGAAGGTATCCATCCGGTACACGTTGTCCAGCGTGAAGTTGGCCGTGAACTTGAAATCCTTCAGGAATACGATCTCGCCGTAGAAATTGGCGTAGAGGTTGTCGCGAACCGAGTTGTTGATATCGCGGCTCATCGACTGCACGGGGTGCGCGAAGTTGTTGAACGAGTTGAACTGATCCTGCGTCGCACCGTAGGGCGAAAGGGTCGTGCCGTTGCCCTGTTCGTACATCTTCGTGCCGTCGGCATTGTAACGGATGTTACCGTCCAGGTCGCGGGCGTAGTACGGCACGGTGGGGTTCTGCCACATCGTCCACAGGAACACGTTACCCGTGTTGGCACCCGAATAGCCGGGGCTGTCGATGTCGCGGCGCGAATACGAAAGGTTCGTCCCGACCTTCAGCCACTTGGTGGCCTGTGCATTGAAGGCGGCGCGGCCCGAGTAACGCTTGAATCCCGACATGATTACGTACGAGGGGTCTTCGAGGAAGCTGCCCGAAACGTAGTAGTCCATCTTGTCGTTGCCGCCGCTGATGCTCAGCGTGTATTCCTGACGGAACTGCTTGGTGAACAGGTAGTCGTCGTAGTTGTCGGCATAAAGCAGTTTCGCGTCGGAATTGAGCTTGCCCGTGGCGGGGTCGATCAGCGTCGTACCGTCGGGGATCTTATAGGCCATGTAGTTTCCGAGCACGGGCATGAGGTTGGAGTTCGCCGCATTGGCAAGCGCAGCATGGCTCGCCCCCGGATTATTCGCCTCAAAGTAGTTATAAAGCCCGCCGTATACATATTCGTAATAGTCGCCGGGGTTCTGCATGGTCTCATGCTCTTTGATACCCTGCTGGTTCCAACCCCACTTGGCTTCGAACATGATGTTGGCCTTCTGGTTGCGCGTTCCCTTCTTCGTGGTGACGAAAACCACGCCGTTTGCGGCACGCGAACCGTACAGCGCATTGGCAGCGGCATCCTTCGACACGACGATCGACTCGATATCGAGCGGGTTGATCGTCGAAAGCGCCGACGAATAAGGCACGCCGTCGACGACGATCAGTGCGGTCTGGGTTCCATTGATCGAACCGATACCGCGGATGATGATCGAAGCGTCGTCACCGGGCTGTCCCGTAGAGCTGTACGACTGCACACCGGTAACGGCACCTTCCAGCATTCGCGAAGCGGAAGCAACGGTGGTCTTTGATATTTCACCGGCCGAAACCGATGCGATCGAACCGGTAAAATCCTTCTTCTTGATTTCACCGAAGGCCGTGATGACTACATTGTCGATCGCCTGTGCATTCTCCTTGAGCGTCACCGAAACATGGGTGTGCCCGGCGATCGCGACGGTCTCGGTGTCATACCCGATGAACGAAACGACCAGTTTCCCGTTTGCAGGGGCTGCAAGCGAGAAGGTGCCGTTCGTACCTGTCGTGGTACCGATATGCTGGCCCTCGACCATGACTGTGGCTCCAGCCACCGGAGCACCGGCGGCATCGGTAACTGTACCGGAAACCTGCTGGTTCTGGGCCATTGCAACGGCGCAAATCCCCAAAACGGCAATTAACGATAGTACAATTTTTCTTACCATAAGCGTTAATTTTAAATTAATTTTAAAATAAAAAGTTCACAAGCAAAGATAAAGGATTGCTAACTCATTTACAAATAAATTATTAAAAAAAATTAACACGGTTACAGCTATCTTTCAAATTAAGGTTGCCGGCTTACAATTTTTCGCACATAACGCCTGTGGTGATTACAATCTGCAATCGCCTTTTCGGGACATTTTTTGATTGTTTTGGGATTTTCCCCTGTGGGAAGGGGATGCAAGGGGTAAAAAAAGTGACTTAGGAGAGCCTTTTCGACGCATTCGGCATATCCGACGGCGTCCAGTCGGGGCACAGCAGGTTGATACGCTTAGAGAGGCGTTCCATCTCACTGCTGATGTGCGAATGGGTAATATTCGCATAGATCTGCGTCGTGCGTATATTCTTATGTCCAAGCAGTTTACTGATGGTTTCGATGGCTACTCCCTGCGAAAGGGTGATTGTCGTGGCGAACGTATGCCGGGCCGCATGGAACGTGATCTTTTTCTGGATACCCGCCTCAGCAACGATCTTGTCGAGGCATTTATTGCACCACCCGTTGCTCGGGAGTTCGAATATGCGTCCGGAACCCGATGCGGGCATATATTTCAAAAGGATATTGTAGGGCACGGTAAACAGCCGTACATTGACCTCAGACCCCGTTTTGCGGCGGGTCGTGTTGATCCACAGCTGTTTGTTTATTTCCTGGATATTCTGCGGCTCCAGGTCGCGGATGTCGACATAGGACAATCCGGTGAAGCAACTAAACAAAAACGTGTCCCTGACAAGTTGTAAGGTGACATCCTCGTTCTCATACTGCATCATTCGGTTTATTTCATCCAT